>OGOZ01000128.1_pt1 | contig 51314 bp, 49 predicted proteins | sample 1552801 | NCBI WGS metagenome assembly OGOZ01 (sample SAMEA2580196, study PRJEB22360) | human gut metagenome | biome: human gut; feature: human-associated habitat; material: faeces | place: Denmark | collected 2008/2010 | reverse complement strand
CGGGAGATCGAGCGGATCATCCAGATTTTAAGCCGCCGTACGAAGAACAATCCGATCTTGATCGGTGAGCCGGGTGTAGGTAAGACTGCTATCGCTGAGGGGTTGGCCCATCGTATCGTTCGGGGTGACGTTCCCGAGAACTTGAAGTCTAAACAGATCTTCTCGTTGGATATGGGCGCGTTGATCGCCGGAGCTAAATATAAAGGTGAATTCGAAGAGCGTTTGAAGGCAGTGGTCAACGAAGTGCTGGCTTCCGAAGGCGAGATTATCTTATTTATCGATGAGATTCATACTTTGGTCGGAGCCGGAAAGTCGGAAGGTGCTATGGATGCTGCCAATATTTTGAAACCGGCTTTGGCACGTGGTGATCTGAGAGCTATCGGAGCGACGACCCTGAATGAATATCAGAAGTATTTCGAACAGGACAAAGCGTTGGAGCGTCGTTTCCAGAAGGTGATGATCGACGAACCGGATGTGATGAGTGCTATCAGTATTATGAGGGGGCTGAAAGAGAAATATGAAAATCACCATAAGGTGAGAATTACCGACGATGCGATTATCGCTTCAGTGGAATTGTCCCACCGGTATATTTCCGATCGTTTCCTCCCGGATAAGGCTATCGACCTGGTCGATGAGGCTGCAGCCAAATTGCGGCTAGAGATGAATTCGGTGCCGGAAGAAATCGATGAACTCGACCGGAAGATCCAGCAATTGGAAATCGAGAAGGAAGCCCTGAAACGGGAAGGAACCAGCAAAAAATTGTCGGATATCCAGAAAGAATTGGCCGATTTGAACGATGAACGTACAAAACTCAGGGCACAATGGGAGTCTGAGCGTTCTCTGATTGATGAGATACAGAAAAATAAGGATGCTATCGAACAGTATAAATTCGAAGCAAGTCGTGCAGAGCGGGAGGGTGACTATGGTAAGGTGGCCGAATTGCGTTACGGTAAAATCAAGGAAGCCGAACAACGGATCGAGGTGGTTAAGAAAAAATTAGCCGATATGAAACATGGTGAATCCCTGATCCGTGAAGAGGTGACCTCCGACGATATCGCTGCTGTAGTTTCGAAATGGACAGGTATTCCAGTCAACCGGATGATGCAAAGTGAGCGGACGAAGTTATTACATTTGGAAGAGGAATTGCATAAGCGGGTAGTGGGGCAAGAAGTGGCTATCGCTGCTTTGGCCGATGCTGTCCGGCGAAATAGGGCAGGGTTACAGGATGCCCGTCGGCCGATCGGGTCATTTATCTTCCTGGGAACTACCGGAGTGGGTAAAACCGAGTTAGCGAAGGCATTGGCAGAGTTTTTATTCGACGATGAGACGCAGATGACCCGTATCGATATGTCGGAATACCAGGAGAAACACTCTGTATCCCGATTGATCGGAGCTCCTCCGGGATATATCGGATATGACGAAGGTGGACAGTTGACCGAAGCAGTCAGGAGAAAACCTTACTCCGTTGTCTTATTTGATGAGATCGAAAAAGCGCATCCGGATGTATTTAATGTTCTTCTTCAGGTGTTGGATGACGGACGTGTTACCGACTCGCAGGGTCGTACAGTGGACTTTAAAAACACGATTTTGATTATGACCTCCAACATTGGAGCAACATACCTGTTAGACGGTATTGATCAGGACGGTAACATTAAACCGGAAGCGGAAGAGATGGTTATGAATGATCTTCGTGCCCATTTCCGTCCGGAGTTCTTAAACCGTCTGGATGAAACGATCCTGTTCAAGCCTTTGACGAAGGATAACATCGGTGGTATTATCAAACTGATCATTGCCGATCTGAATAAGCGTCTGGCAGACCGGGAGCTCACCGTAGAGCTTTCCGATGCAGCAGAGCACTTTATTATTGAAGAGGCTTATGATCCGGTTTATGGTGCAAGACCTTTGAAGCGTTATATCCAGAAATATGTAGAAACCCTTTCTGCAAAGCTGATTCTGGAGGATAAGGTCGATCAGGGAGATATCATTTACATTGATGTGGATGGTGATCATCTGACTGCAGGTGTGAGGAAACCGTGAGCAGATTAAGGACAGAGATGGCATTACTTTTTAGCATGTTGTAATAGAAAATAAGATCATACCTGCAGGGTAACAGGACAAGTACAGAAGGGAGAAAAGAACCATGGAATTACCACAGGATGCGAATATCCTTTTAAGCTATGTGAATCTGAAGCTGCGTGACTTTTATTCAAGTCTGGATGCCATGTGTGAGGATCTGGACGAAAGCAGGGCGCAGATTGAAGAAAAGTTATCCGGAATCGGGTATGGGTATGATCCGGAGAAAAACCAGTTCGTGTCATGCATGTCATAACGCATACGTGCATAGGATAGAGTGAGATTATGGAAAGGTCTCACTCTATTTTTATGGAAAAAAGTTTCAATGTCTGGTTATGGATGGCGGGAGCGTTTGCTGTCTTGTGTCTTATAGGAAGTGCGGTCAGAGCAGAGAGCCTCGGAACAGTGCAGGTGATTGGAAGTGCGGAAGAGGAAAATGCAAAGAAAATTGCCCTCACGTTTGATGATGGACCGCATCCTGTCTATACACCGGTTCTGCTGGACGGACTTGCGAAACGGAAGGTAAAAGCAACCTTTTTTATTACCGGAGAAAATGCGGAAGCCTGTCCGGAGCTTATAAAACGGATGCAGGAGGAGGGGCATCTGATTGGCAACCATACTTACAGCCATATCCAGCTTACGCAGGATAACAGAGAGCAGTTTAAGGCAGAGCTTATGAAGACAAACACCGTCATTGAGGAGATTACCGGACAGGGAGTGACCTATGTACGCCCGCCATACGGCAGCTGGGATAAAAGCTTTGAAAAGGAGCTGAATATGATACCGGTGCTGTGGAGCATTGATCCGCTGGACTGGTGCTGCAGCGATGCCGCTTGTGTTGTCCGTAAGGTAGAGAGCGCAGCAGAGGAGAATGCCATTATTCTGCTTCATGATTCGTATCCGTCGACTGTGACAGCAGCATTACAGATTGTGGATGATCTGCAAAAGCAGGGGTATGTGTTTGTTACGGTGGAAGAAATCTTGTTTGATTAGCAGTTGAAAGTCATACAAAATCTGTTGTATAATAAAAAAGTATGGGTCTGAATATCAGAGCATACCTCAGAATAAAAGACAGATGGAGAATTCTATATGCATTCACCGTTAGAAATAGCGAAGAATTTTGTTGAAATCGGAATCCATAAGGTAAGGATGTCTGCATTGAAAATGCTGGCACTCGGTATCTTTGCAGGAATTTATATTGCGTTTGCAGGAATTGCTTCAACGACATCCTCGGCAACGATCCAGAACGCATCGGTAGCACGGCTCGTAAGCGCCTGTGTGTTCCCTGCCGGAATGGCGATGGTTCTGATTGCCGGAAGTGAGCTTTTTACCGGAAATAATCTGATTATAATTTCTGTTCTTCAAAAGAAGGTTACCTGGCTTCAGATGCTGAAGAACTGGGGAATGGTTTTTATGGGGAACTTCATCGGAGCCTCTTTTGTGGCTTTTATGGTGGTTTATGCCGGAATCCCCGAACTGTATGGCGGCGTGCTGGGAGAAAAGATGGTTGCTGCTGCACTTTTCCGTGTGAATCAGACCTTTGGAGAGGCCTTTGCGCGTGGAGTGCTTTGTAATATTTTAGTATGTATTGCCGTATGGGCGGCATTTGCAGCAAAGAAGGTATCCGGAAAGCTCCTGATGAGCTTTTGGCCGGTCATGCTTTTCGTACTGTGCGGCTTTGAACACAGCATTGCGGATATTTATTTTGGAGTATCCGGACTTTTGACAATGGACAAATACGGAATCTCCGCACCGGAGCTTACAACAGCTGCCTTTTTACTTAAGAATTTACTTCCTGTTACCCTTGGTAACATCGTTGGTGGAGCGGGAATTGTAGGCTGTGGCTACTGGGCAGTCTACCTGCGTCATACCCCGGGCTTTGCAGAACCAATCGAAGCAGAGCAGGAAGAAATCGATGGTGCCGAGGAGTATTAAGCCATGGATTTGTTTGAATATATGAGGAATACCAATAAAGAAAAAGAATCCCCGTTAGCTGCAAGACTGCGGCCGTCCACACTGGATGAGGTGGTAGGGCAGCAGCATATCATCGGGAAGGACAAGCTTTTGTACCGGGCAATTAAGGCAGATAAGCTGAGCTCCCTCATTTTTTACGGACCGCCCGGAACCGGGAAAACCACCCTTGCGAAGGTCATTGCGAATACCACGCAGGCGGAATTTACCCAGATCAATGCAACCATAGCCGGGAAGAAGGATATGGAGGAGGTTGTCGGGAAGGCCAAAGAGCTGCAGGGGATGTATGGAAAGCGGACCATTCTGTTTATCGATGAAATCCATCGTTTCAATAAAGGACAGCAGGACTATCTGCTTCCCTTTGTAGAGGATGGAACAATTATTCTGATTGGCGCAACCACGGAGAATCCTTATTTTGAAGTCAATGGAGCGTTGTTATCACGTTCTGTCATTTTTGAATTAAAACCCCTGGATCAGGAAGATATCAGGAAGCTGATTTTGCGTGCTGTGCAGGATGAGCAAAAGGGAATGGGGGCATACAATGCCGTGATTGAGGAGGATGCCCTTTCGTTTCTTGCGGAGCTTTCCGGGGGAGATGCAAGACATGCGTTAAATGCCGTAGAGCTTGGGATTATGACAACGGAGCGTTCGGCAGATGGGAAGATTCATCTGACTCTGCAGGTTGCGCAGGAATGTATTCAGCGCCGTGTTCTGCGCTATGATAAAACCGGGGACAATCACTATGATACAATTTCCGCTTTTATCAAAAGCATGCGCGGATCGGATCCGGATGCCGCCGTGTATTATCTGGCGAGAATGCTGTATGCCGGGGAAAGCGTCACCTTTATCGCAAGAAGAATGATGATTCACGCAGCAGAGGATGTCGGACTTGCGGATCCGCAGGCTTTGCAGGTCGCAACGAATGCAGCTCTTGCAGTAGAACGTGTAGGAATGCCGGAGGCACAGATTATTTTGTCAGAGGCAGCCATGTATATCGCATGTGCGCCGAAGAGTGATGCGTGTGTTAAGGCAATAGGAGAAGCCATGAGCGAAGTGGAACGATCCGGGGATCTCCCGATCCCTCCCCATCTGCAGGATGCCCATTATAAGGGCGCAGCAAAGCTGGGACATGGAACGGGATATCTGTATCCCCATGAGTATAAAAATAATTATGTGAAGCAGCAGTATCTGCCTTATGAGTTAAACGGAAAGGAATTTTATCACCCATCAGGAAACGGCTATGAGGTAAAGATCAGAGAGCACATGAAGAAGATTCGGAACTCTTCCATATAGGTCGAAGCACTTGCTGCTGAGACCGTAAGAAAATGATTCAGTAATGCAAAATCCCATCGGCAAAGCCGATTTGGAATGGATTTTGTATCGTAACTGTGAGGGAACTGAACAGTTATGAAGATAAAAAAACAAGAAGGAACACAGGCTGATGAGTGATAAACAGAGGAAAAAAGCAAAGAAGAGCGGCAAGGGCTTTATTATTTTATTTATTGTGATTGTGGTACTCCTGATTGGTGCAGGATCTGCCTTTGTACTTTTGAACCAGAACAAGGAAGTGCCGATTCCGGATACCGTGGAAACCATGGTTCAGCCAAGTGCAACCCCGGCACCTGCGGCGACGAAGCTTGGGGACGGCGTGCTGGCAAGTCTGGTACAGGGTGGAATGTGCGTGGAAGAAGCGTATCACCAGCGTCCGGAGGAAAAGGTGCTGACCGACGGGAATAAGAGTGATTTTGCCAATATCGTAAGCTGCAGAATCGACACAGAAACCGGAAAAATCAAGGTGGTTGCGGAGAGCAATGGCATTCCGGAGAGCGATGACAAATATTATTATCTCTTTGCCATGAATACCTACGACAATGGTTTAAGCGAAGGGGCAGAATATCTTGACCGGATTTATAAGAACGATACCGTGGAGCTTACGACTTCACTGAATTATAATACGGCGGCAAGTAAACTTTTCAAGAAGTTCGTAGTTGCGGTGAAAAAGGATGGCGAATATGTTACCCTGAACACTCCGCAGTATATTACGAATCCGGAGGCGATTGCAAAGTATACCAGTGTATATCAGACTCCAGCCTCCAAGAAGGGATTGCTCGTGGATCCGAATAAGTTAAGAGGAAACGAGCTTGATGATCTTGGCGTGAAGCAGGCGGCCTATAACATTCCGGTAGCCCGGATTCTGGGACCGAGTACGAATAGCGCTTATCCGACCGTCCATTATAATTATAATGGAAAAACCTATACCTTTAACGGACAGGTCATTGCGGAGTATGATCTGGTATTCAGTACATTGACCTCCAAGGGAATCTGTACGACAGCGATTATTCTGAACAATTATTCCTCTGCATATTCCCAGCTGATTCATCCCAAGGCACGGGGAGGCGGTTCTGCACCTTATTACATGTTTAACGGTGCAGAAGAGGGTGGCGTGGAATACATGGCAGCCATCGGCTCCTTCCTTGCAGAACGTTATTCGGGAAGCAAGCACGGAAGAATTTCCAACTGGGTCATTGCCAACGAAATCAATGCCCGTAAGGAATGGAACTATATGGAATATACCGATGTGGCAACCTACGTCGAGGAATATGCCAAGGCTTTCCGTGTTTTCTATAACGCGATTAAGAGTGTAAGCAGTTCCGCACGTGTCTATATGCCGATTGACCAGCAATGGGATCGGAACATTAAGAACAACACGAACTACGATGGACGGGATATTTTAGATGAGTTCAATAAGAATATTACGGCAAAAGGAAACATCGACTGGGGACTTGCCCAGCATCCGTATAACGTGCCCCTGACAGAAGCCTGTCCATGGAAGAACTCCAAGTACATTGAACACAATGCCGGCACCTCCATGATGTCTATGGGAAATATTGAAGTACTTGTAAATTACATGAATCAGGATACCTTCCTGAATCCGGATGGTGAGGTTCGCAGCATCCTTCTTTCCGAACAGGGATACACCTCTCAGGGCGGAGAGGCCAACCAGGCAGCAGCCTTTGCCTATGCGTACTATAAAGTGGAAGCTTATGGCGATATTGACGGCTTCCTGTTAAACCGCCAGACGGATGCCCCCGAAGAGGTTGCCCAGGGACTTGCTTTCGGCCTAAACCACGTCGGTGGTGGCACCAAGAAGCAGATTTACACCGTCTTTAAGTACATTGACACACCCGAACATGCCGCCTACACAGACTTCGCTAAATCCATCATAGGCATTTCCAGTTGGAGCGAAATCATCCGATAAACCTGTTTTGGATCATATCATAGCGTAGAAAGAGCGCAACGTTTTTTTGATTTTGTGATTTTGCGGAGGGTTAGCCCCGTAGAAATGAACAAAAGCAAAAAACATTGCGCCTTGTTTTAAAACAACTCCGTAATCAGATACTGATAAATCTCCTGATTCTTCTTCTGCCAGTTATCGCAGATCGAAGCCGCGGTTTCTTCCACCGGCACCGAAATAATAATATCTAATAGCGTAACCTCTTTATCCTTTGCTGTCAGATGCGCCTCAAATTCCCCCGAAGTCGATTTATAATAATCCGCGAGAATCGATACCTCATTGCGGAGCGTCATTTCATTTTCTTTGAGATATGTGTTAATCTCTTCCTTAATCGTATCACTGATTTCATTACTGAAGAAATTTAAGGTCTGGCGTCCCTCCTTCGTGATGCTTAAATGCGTCCGGTTCCGGATCGAATGCGCGGTTACCATGTCTGCCTCAATCAGTTCGTTGATGACCTGCTGGAGCGTCAGAAAGTTCGTATACTGCTTCTCTAAAATAAAGTCGCTGATCTGCGCCTTCGTCAGTGGAAAGTCCACCCGTTGCAGCATATAAAGAATAATTAATTTATAAAGTGTCAATGGATCCTGCATATAGCCTCCCCTGATAAGTTTCATGAATTTTCATCTCGTGATGAAGTGTGTTTAAAACCTTCCGTTTATCAAGACTCCACATCGGTGAAAGCAAAAGCTCCTTCGGCGCATCTCCCGTAACCCGGTGTACAACCAGATCCGGTCGCAGATGCTCTAAGCAGAGAATTACCATCGAAACATATTCTTCCAGCGTTTCATAGGAGTGGTAACGGTAAGGCTCCTTTTCATATAAAAGGCCAAGATCAGTACCTTTTAATATATGAAGTAACTGTAATTTAATGCCCCATATGGGTTGTGTATTCAGATAGGAAATGGTCTGTAACTGCATAGTTGCGGTTTCATCGGGCAATCCTAAGATTACATGGGTAATGACCGGAATCTGCAACGGATGCAGTGCCGCAACCGCCTCCTCAAAGCAGGAAAGCGGATAGCCTCTGCGGATAAATGCAGCCGTTTCTTCGTGAATGGTCTGCAGTCCCAGCTCTACCCAGATGAATTTGTCAGTATAGCGCTGCTTTAGGCATTTAAGAAGTTGTAAAACCTCCGGAGGCAGACAGTCCGGCCTTGTGGCAATTGAAATGCCTGCAATCTGAGGAAAGTCAAGTACTGCCGTATATTTTTGCTCAAGTTCGGCAACAGAAGCATACGTGTTCGTGTATGCCTGGAAATATCCAATATAACGATTGCCGGGATGCTGACAGGTCATCTGCTCCAGATAGGAATGGATGATGTGAGCCATGCTCTGATTCGAAGTAAGAGACATGGAAAAGTCCCCACTTCCTGCACCGCTGCAAAAGATACACCCCCGACTGTCCAGGGTTCCGTCACGGTTCGGACAGGTAAAACCGGCGTTTAAGGCAATCTTTGAAAGCTTTTCACCGTAGGTGTTTTTGCAGTAGGCGTTTAAGGAATAGTAGGGCTTTCCATGCCAGAAGGTCTGGGTACTCATTATTTTACAATATGTTCCTTTACTGCGGTTGCAACAACTTCGGCAACCTTCGGATTAAATGCTTCGGGCATAATATTTTCGTCGCTTAATTCATCATCCGGAACGAGAGAAGCAATGGCATTGGCAGCAGCTAACTTCATCTCCTCGGTGATCTGTGTAGCGCGTCCTTCCAGAGCGCCCTTAAAGATACCGGGGAAGGCAACGACATTGTTCACCTGATTCGGGAAGTCGCTGCGTCCCGTACCGACCACGCGGGCACCGGCAGCTTTTGCTATATCCGGCATAATTTCCGGAACCGGATTTGCCATGGCAAACAGAATGGCATCCTTATTCATGGAAGCAACCATTTCCGCAGAAACAATACCGGGAGCGGATACACCAACGAAGATGTCAGCGCCCTTCATGGCATCTGCAAGCGTACCGGTCTGCTGCTCAAGGTTGGTAACCTCGGTCATTTTCTGCTGCATCCAGTTTAAACCTTCGGTCTTTTTGGAAACGATACCAACCTTGTCACACATGGTAATATGTGGGAATCCATAGGTTAAAAGCAGCTTGGTGATGGCAACACCGGCACTTCCCGCACCGTTTACAACGACACGGCAGTCCTCTTTCTTTTTGCCGACAACCTTTAAGGCATTGATGATTCCGGCAAGAACGACGATGGCCGTACCGTGCTGGTCATCATGGAATACCGGGATATCCAGAATCTCTTTCAAACGTTCTTCAATTTCAAAGCATCTGGGAGCGCTGATGTCTTCCAGATTAATACCGCCATAAGCAGGAGCAAGGTAGGTCACAGCCTTAATAATTTCTTCGGTGTCCTGGGTGTCCAGACAGATCGGAACAGCGTTTACGCCACCAAATTCCTTGAACAGTACGGCTTTTCCTTCCATAACCGGCATGGCAGCGTAAGGACCGATATTGCCAAGACCAAGAACCGCGCTTCCGTCGGACACGACAGCGACTGTGTTGGCCTTCATGGTATATTTGTAAGCGGCTTCTTTGTCCTGTGCAATCACCTTACAGGGCTCGGCAACGCCAGGGGTGTATGCAATTGAGAGGTCTTCTCTTGATTTAACAGGGGCTTTGGATACGACTTCCAGCTTGCCGTTCCATTGTTCATGAAGCATGAGTGCTTTTTCTGAAATGTTCATAGTAGATTCCTTTCCTTATGGGATATTGTAGGTAACTCTGAATAGTTATTATTGTAGTATAAAATAATAAAGTTTTCCAGTATTACTTTACAAAAACAGAGTACAATGTTAATATAAGTAGTATTAAAAGCTACATAATATAGTAACTAAGAACAGGAGAACGAAAATGTCATATAAAATTATTGCAGACAGTTGTTGTGAATTTCCCGAAGAATATAAGGAAGATCCACGATTTGTAAATATACCGTTAGGACTTGATGTGGCAGGTGAACACCTGTGGGACGATGAGACCTTTGATCAGGCCTCCTTCCTTCAGAAGGTGGCTTCTTCGAAAACCTGTCCCCGTTCCTGCTGTCCTTCCCCAGAGAAATATATGCGGGCGTATGATACCGATGCGGAGAACATCTTTGTTTTTACTCTTTCATCAAAATTAAGCGGCAGCTATAACAGTGCGGTGATCGGAAAAACGCTGTATGAGGAAAAGCATGGTGAAAAGAATATATTCGTATGTGATTCCCATTCGGCAAGTGTCGGAGAAACACAGCTTGCCCTGAAGGCGGCGAAGTGGAGTGAAGAAGGCCTCCCCTTTGCGGAAATCTGTGAAAAGCTGCTGGCATTCCGGGATGAGATGAAGACTTACTTTGTACTGGATAATCTGGAAACGCTCCGCAAGAATGGACGCCTTACAGGGGTTAAAGCATTAGTTGCTTCTACCTTAAGCATTAAGCCTGTGATGGCAGGACGCGAGGGAGAAATCGAGAAGCAGGCACAGGCAGTCGGCATGAAAAAAGCCCTTGCCAAAATGGCAGAGCTGATGCTTCATGAAGTGACGGATACGGCGAAACGTGTTCTGATGATTTCCCATTGTAACTGCAAGGATCGTGCTGAATATGTGAAGAAGCTGTTTCTGGCAAAAGCCTCTTTTGAAAAGGTATATATTCTCGATACCGCAGGGATCAGCAGCATGTATGCTAATGATGGCGGTATTATTGTGACTCTGTAAGCCGGTGGCTGGTAAAGTACCCTTACAGTTCCGCAAGATTCTTTCTTGCATAGCTTAAGAACGGGCGGGAGTACAGTGGACAGGAAAGTCTTTTTCCATCGTCCATTGTGACCTTCAGTCCGTTTATTTTTTCTACATGGGCAGCGTTGATGATGGTGCGTTCGGAAACCAGAACAAGGTGCTTGTAATTTTTAATCATGGAGTAAAAGTTCGAAACGGTATCCAGCATGGTGACATCACGGCCATCGGTTAAGTGAACGGTGAGGTAGGCGTTTTTGGAGGTGACATAGGCAATGTCATCCTCATAAGCATAAATGGTGGTACGGTCACTGCGCAGTTCAATTGTGGAAGCACGGTTCGAACCAAGGTGAAGGGCCTTATCAATAATGGCAGTGAGATCTGCAACTTTAATGGGCTTGTCGATAAACAGAAGATCGGCAGGCCTTTCCTGTTCTGGGAGTTTCTTTAACGCTTCCTGATAATTAATGGAAGAGGAGCACAGAGCGATGGGAGCGGTGACGCCGAGGCGCCGCAGTTCGATGGCAAAGGAAAGACCGTCCGGTTCTTCACTTGTCATATCGAGAAAGAAAAGCTCGTAAGGCATGGGATTACGGCTTAAGTGCTCACTGTTTCCGTAGGAGTCACAGAAGAACACACCAGAGGTGTTTTTCCGCCGGTCAGATTCCCGGTCAAGTAATCGTTCGAGCTGCTTACGGTCTGCAATATTATCATCACAAATAGCTATGTGCATAAGTTTCCCTCCCTGTTATAAGGTTACCAGATGAAACGGTGCTGATACAATCAGTATAACCAGAATGACCTGCAGGATCAAGATGGCAGGCATACCAAAAGTGAAGCTGCGGTGTCTGGTTTTGTGGTGAAAGGTATACATTCCAAGGATCGAGCCGATGCTTCCACCGCTCAGGGCAATGGTAAACAGGGTAGCCTCCGGAATCCGGAAGGCTCTTTTCCGGGCACGGTATTTATCAATTCCCATGAGTGCAAAGGCAATCAGGTTGATTGCGGCAAGATAAATCATGAGAAGTGTGGTTACATGAATCATAGTGTCGTCCTTTCTGATGGTGGCTCTGAATCGTTACCCATATAATAAACCGCCATACAGAAATTGTCTATCTGCAATTTCCGTATGACGGTCTTTGATACAATCCTTGTCAGGAACAGGAACTTATTTCAGTTCGCCCAGCTCCTGCATCTTCATTGCACGTACCTTGGTAGAAAGACCAAAGAGGTTGATGAAGCCTTCTGCATCATGATGGTCATAAAGATCACCGGTTGTAAAGGATGCAATGCTCTCATTGTAGAGAGAGTACGGAGAAGTCGTTCCGGCCTTGATGATGTTTCCTTTGTAAAGCTTGAACTTCACTTCACCGGTTACATACTTCTGGGTGGATTCGATGAAGGCCTGTACGGCTTCACGTAACGGAGTGAACCATTTTCCTTCGTATACGATCTGAGCCATCTTGTTGCCCATATCCTTCTTAACTGCATAGGTATCACGGTCAAGAATTAATTCCTCCAGCTGCTGATGTGCTTCGTAAAGAATGGTTCCACCGGGAGTTTCATATACGCCACGGGACTTCATGCCGACAACACGGTTCTCTACAATATCAACAATACCGATACCATGCTTTCCACCTAAACGGTTCAGTTCACGGATGATATCGGAAACCTTCATTTCCTTGCCGTTTACAGACTTCGGAACACCCTTTTCAAAGGTCATGGTAACGTATTCGCCTTCTTCCGGAGCCTTTTCCGGAGTAACACCGAGAACTAACAGATGATCGTAGTTCGGCTCATTGGCAGGATCTTCAAGCTCTAAGCCTTCATGGCTGATGTGCCATAAGTTACGGTCACGGCTGTAGCTGGAATCTGCGGAGAACGGAAGATCAATGCCGTGCTGCTTGCAGTATTCGATTTCGGATTCACGGGAATCAAGAGTCCACTTATCGCTTCTCCATGCTGCGATGATCTTAAGATCCGGAGCAAATGCCTTGATACCAAGTTCGAAACGGATCTGGTCATTTCCCTTACCGGTAGCACCGTGGCAGATCGCAACAGCACCTTCCTTACGTGCAATTTCAACTAACTTCTTGGCAATCAGAGGTCTTGCCATAGAGGTTCCAAGTAAATATTTATTCTCATAAACTGCATGAGCCTGTACACAGGGAACAACATAGTCATCACAGAATTCATCGATTACATCGAGAATGTATAACTTCTCAGCTCCACAGTATTTTGCTCTTTCTTCCAGTCCGTCGAGTTCTTCTTCCTGTCCGCAGTCGATACATACGCAGACAACTTCATAGTCGAAGTTCTCTTTTAACCAGGGGATAATTGCGGTAGTATCAAGACCACCGGAGTATGCGAGAATTACTTTTTCTTTCATTTGAAATGCCTCCATGTTTTATTAAAATTTAAAATTGTTTGCTTCCACTTCTGCTAATATACAACATCTCCTGTGAAAATGCAACACTTATTTTGCATATTTTTGCATAAAAGACCGAATTATATAAATTAATTTGTAGAAAAACTGGAAAAAGGCTTGAATAATATGCATAAAAGTTGTATTGTTATACATGCTGACGATGGAGCGGATTATATTAATGTAACTATTCAGTTGCGGCATTTCCAATCTTGGTATAAGATGGTTCTGAATAGTTACAGACGCTGTAACTACAATATAAGGAAAGGACAGTCATTTTATTATGAAGACGAAAATTTTTATCGATGGAAGCGAAGGAACGACAGGATTACGGATCCATGAACGTTTTGCAGGAAGAGACGATGTGGAGATTCTTCCGATTGCATCAGAATTAAGAAAGGATGTCGGAGAGCGTAAGCGTCTCATTAATGAATCGGACATCACTTTTCTTTGCCTGCCGGATGCCGCAGCCAGAGAGTCGGTAAGTCTGATTGAAAATGAGAATGTCCGTATTATTGATACATCAACGGCACATCGTACCGAAGAGGGATGGGCCTATGGATTCCCGGAGCTGTCCGGTGAATTCCGTGAAAGAATTGCCAAAGGAAAACGGATTGCGGTTCCGGGCTGCTATGCCACCGGTTTGATTTCCTTAGTATATCCGTTGATCCGGAGCGGCATTTTACCGAAGGATTATCCGGTAGCGACCTTTGCCATGTCCGGCTACAGCGGTGCCGGCAAGAAAGCGATTGCTGTTTATGAATCAAAAGACCGTGCGCCGGAGTTTGACGCGCCGAGAGAGTATGCACTTTCCCAGCAGCATAAGCACTTAAAGGAAATGACGAAGATCACCGGACTGCAGAGAACACCGCTGTTTTCCCCGATGGTGTGTGATTACTACAGCGGCATGATTGTCACCTTACCGCTTTATACTGACTTATTAAATGGAAAGCCGTCCCTGCAGGAGGTGCAGGAAAAGCTGGCTGCCTTCTACGAGGGCGAACCGTTTATTCAGGTGATGCCTCTTGGCAAAGAAGAAGAGACGAACGGCTTTCTTGCAGGAAATGCAAGAAGCGGCTGGGATGGACTGGAAATTTTCGTAACCGGAAACGAGGACCGGATCCTTATATCCTCCCGGTTTGATAATCTTGGAAAGGGAGCTTCCGGTGCAGCCATCCAGTGCATGAACATTGTAATGGGTGTGGATGAGAAGAAGGGACTGAATTTATAAGATTCAGGAACGGCTCGGTAAGGAAAAATGATGAATAACAATTTTGAAATACGGACCATGACCATTGAGGACTATCAGGGGGTTCATGATCTGTGGATGACAATTAAGGGCTTTGCCATAAGAAGCATTGATGATTCTAAGGAAGGTGTTGCTTCCTTTTTAAAAAGAAATCCGACGACCAGTGTGGTAGCCGTAGCCGATGGGAAAATCGTAGGAAGTATCCTGTGCGGGCATGACGGACGAAGAGGGTGTCTGTATCATGTCTGTGTGGACGAGGCCTACCGGATGCATGGCATTGGTAAAAGCATGGTGGTGTTCTGTATGCAGGAGCTGCAAAAGGAGCACATCAGCAAGGTTTCCCTCATTGCATTTACCAGGAACGACATCGGTAATGCGTTCTGGAAGCAGATCGGCTGGACGAAGCGGGAAGATTTGAATTATTATGATTTTACATTAAATACGGAAAATATCATCCGTTATAATGAAGGGTGAGTAACCATTCCGTACAGTTATAAGGGTGAGTAGGAGGATAAAATGAAACAGATTACAGGTGGAATCACTGCTGCGAAGGGATTTCAGGCAGCAGGTATTGAAGCAGGAATCAAATACCAGAACCGTAAGGATATGGCGATTATTTACAGTGAAAAGCCGTGTGTGGCTGCCGGAACCTTTACGAGCAATGTGGTAAAGGCGGCTCCCGTAAAATGGGATAAGAAGCTGGTGGAGGAATCTCCCTATGTACAGGCGGTGATTGTGAATACCGGAATTGCAAATGCAGGAACCGGCGCAGAGGGCATGAAGCTTTGTGAAGAGACTGCAAAAGAAGCTTCGAAGGTACTTGGCATTCCGGAAAATGCCGTACTGGTCGGATCCACAGGTGTCATCGGGGCACAGCTCCCCATCGACCGGATCAAGGCAGGAATCAGCAGACTTGCCGAAGCAAAGAACGATTCCTTAGAATCCGGAACCGATGCTTCCAAGGCAATTATGACAACGGATACCGTGAATAAGGAGCTGGCCGTACAGGTGGAAATCGGCGGTGTGACCGTAACACTCGGGGCAATGAGCAAGGGCTCCGGCATGATTCATCCGAATATGTGTACCATGCTCGGCTATGTGGCTACGGATGCGGTAATTGAAAAGGAAGTTTTACAGAAGATGCTCTGCGAGGATGTTGTGGATACCTACAACATGATTTCGGTCGATGGAGATACTTCAACGAATGATACGCTGCTGGTACTTGCAAACGGAATGGCTGGTAATCCCACGATTGAGGAGGGAACCGCAGATTATGAAGCATTCAAGGCAGCGCTTCACTATGTAAATGAAACACAGGCCAAGCGTCTTGCCGGAGACGGCGAGGGTGCAACGGCACTGGTAGAATGTCATGTATATCATGCAGATACGAAAGAAAATGCAAGAATTCTTGCAAAAAGCGTCATCTGTTCCAGCCTGACCAAGGCAGCCGTTTACGGACACGATGCCAACTGGGGAAGAATCCTGTGTGCACTTGGTTATTCCGGAGCGCAGTTTGATCCGGAGCATATGGAGCTATATTATGCAGCAGGCGACCGGAAAATCCTCATTTATAAGGATGGCGGGGATGCCGGTTACAGTGAGGAAGAGGCCAGTGATATTTTGTCTCAGAAGGAAGTGCAGATCCTGGCAGATATGAAGATGGGTGAAGCAGAGGCTACTGCATGGGGCTGCGATCTGACCTATGATTATGTCAAGATTAATGCAGATTATAGGAGCTGATGTCTAAGAGATTTTACTGTGCCACGGGATTTACAGACAAGGTGGCATTCACAGAAAGTAATCCGGAATGACTCCGGAAAGCTATCAAAATTAAAAGGATGGAGCATAAAATGGATAAGGATATGCAGGAAGTTTTAAAAAAAGCGGAGGTCCTGATCGAGGCGCTTCCGTACATTCAGCAGTTTAACCGGAAGATCATCGTTGTAAAATACGGCGGATCTGCCATGAGCAACGAGGAATTACAGAAGAATGTCATTAAGGATGTAACGTTATTAAAGCTGGTTGGCTTCAAGCCGATCATCGTGCACGGCGGCGGTAAGGAAATCAGCCGCTGGGTAGGCAAGGTCGGTAAGGAAGCAAAGTTCGTGAACGGACTTCGTGTGACCGATGCGGAGACCATGGAAATTGCCGAAATGGTTTTAAATAAGGTAAATAAGAGTCTTGTGAACATGGTGGAAGAGCTTGGTGTGAACGCCGTTGGTTTAAGCGGTAAGGACGGCGGTCTATTAAAGGTAGAGAAGCGTTACTCCGAGGGACAGGACATTGGCTTTGTCGGTAATATTACCGAAGTGAATCCGAAGATTCTGTTTGATATGTTAGAGAAGGATTTCCTGCCGATTGTTGCACCGATCGGATATGACGAGAATTTTGATACCTACAACATCAATGCGGATGATGCAGCCTGCGCCATTGCGAAGGCCGTCGGAGCCAACAAGCTGGTATTCCTCACGGATATCGAGGGCTTATATAAGGACATCAATGATAAGGATTCCTTTATTTCAAGAATCCGGGTTTCCGCAGCAGATGCGCTGATTCAGGAAGGTATTATTGGCGGAGGCATGCTTCCGAAGTTGAATAACTGTACTTCTGCAGTGAAGAATGGGGTAAGCCGGGTACATATCCTTGATGGCAGAATCCCTCACAGTATGCTGCTGGAAATCTTTACCCACAGCGGAATCGGAACAGCCATCGTTCCGGATGATGATCCAATCAGTGATGAAGTGTAAGGAATGCAGAGAGATCCTAAGAATACAGGTGAGTGAACAACAAGGAGCTAAAAATATGGGAACAATGAAGGAATATATTGACGAAGCAGAACGGGATCTGCTTCATACCTATAACCGGTTTCAGATCGTGTTGGATCATGGTGACGGTGTTCATCTTTATGACATGGATGGAAAGGAATATCTTGATTTCTGTGCAGGAATTGCAGTATTTGCACTTGGTTACAATAATCAGAGATACAACGATGCGCTGAAGGCACAGATTGACAAGCTGATTCATACCTCGAATTATTATTACAATGTTCCGGCGATTGAAGCGGCAAAAAAATTGAAGGAAGTATCCGGTATGGACCGTGTATTCTTCACAAACAGCGGTGCGGAATCCATTGAGGGCGCGATTAAGGCAGCTAGAAAATATGCGTATTTAAAGGATGGAACAACCGATCATGAAATCATTGCCATGGAGCATTCCTTCCATGGAAGAACGATGGGCGCACTTTCCGTTACCGGCAACCCGAAATACCGGGAGGCCTTTGAGCCGATGATCGGCAACATCCGTTTTGCAAAAATGAATGACTTTGAAAGTGTGTTAAGCCAGGTGACGGACAAGACCTGCGCGATTCTGTTTGAGACCGTACAGGGCGAGGGCGGTATTTATCCTGCTAAAGAAGAATTCATGAAGAAGGTGAAGGCCCTCTGCGAGGAAAAGGATATTCTGCTGATTCTCGATGAGATTCAGTGCGGAATGGGAAGATGCGGATCTATGTATGCCTGGCAGAAGTACGGAGTAAAGCCCGACATTATGACAACGGCCAAGGCGCTTGGCTGTGGTGTGCCGGTCGGTGCATTCCTGATGACCGAAAAGGTTGCACAGCATTCCCTGACAAGCGGCGATCACGGAACGACCTACGGTGGAAATCCGCTTGCTGCAGCAGCCATTAATGTGGTACTTGATTTATTCAGGGAGAACCATATAATAGATAATGTGCAAAAAACAGGTGCATATCTGGAGAAAAAGTTAAATGAGCTTGCAGATAAGTACGATGTCATTGAGACACGCCGTGGTATCGGCATGATGCAGGGACTTGTCTTTAAGGTGCCGGTCGGACCTGTGATTAATAAAGCACTGGAAAAGGGACTGATCCTGATTAATGCAGGAACTGATATTATCCGCTTTGTTCCCCCTCTTGTAATTACAAAGGAGGATGTGGATCAGATGATCGGTATTCTTACGCAGAGCATTGACGAGGTTCTTTCCTTGTAGTCTTATGGTGGATTGTTCTGCCAATGATGTGAATCGTAATGATAATTGCAGCTGTGAAGGTAGGAAACGATACCGCATGGCTGTCTGTAGAAATGGAGTTTATATATGAAGAAACGACTCATGGCAATTTTACTCATTGCCCTGGCCGCAGCAGGTATTTTTGCGATTGGAAAATCGGGAATGCCCGTAAAGGAAAAGGAGCAGAGCGAGGACTCATCTCTGTTTTCCAATCATAACAAAGACAGTATTTATCTCTGGTATACTGACGATGCGCTAACCACTTATTTAAGCAGTGCGGCAGTAGCCTATAACGAAACACATGACGCCCGGATTGTGCCGGTGCTGGAATCGGGACTTGATTATGTGGAGACAATCAACCGGAATTCGGTGGAATCCAATGTGCCGGATCTGTATGTGATCAGTAATGATGCATTGGAAAAAGCTTATCTGGCAGGACTGGCAGTCCCGGTCGAACCGACTGTAAACATGGAAGAAACCTTTATCGGAAAGGGACTTGCGGCTGCAACCTATAAGGATAAGCTCCTGGGATATCCGTTTTATTTTGAGACCAGTTCCCTGCTTTATAATAAGACGTATCTGAGAGATCTTGCTGTTGCGCAGCTATCGCAGGAGCAGGAGGAAGCGGCGGCGCAGGAAGTGCAGGAGAACGTGGATTCTGCAAGTGGAGATACAACGCAGAGCAGTTCAGATACTGGAAGTGCAGATGCAACGCAGAGTAGTTCGGATACCGGAAGTGCAGATGCAACGCAGAGTAGTGTTGGTGCCGGAGATGCACAGAGAGCTGCAGAGTCTGAAAGTTCAGACACAGCTTCTGACAGGAGTGATTCGCAGACGACAGAAGAAGCTGTTGAGGAGGAATCTCCTTTTACAGAAGAACAGATTGAGGTAAAGATTGCAGAGTATCTTCCGAAGACGATTGAGGATATCCAGACCTTTGGTGATATGTACGATGCACCGGAACAGGTGGAATCCGTATTTAAGTGGGATGTTACGGATATTTTCTACAATTACTTTTTCATCGGCAATGCCATCAACATGGGCGGCGAGAGCGGCTGGGATACGGAACAGGTGGACATTTATAATCTGAATGCGATCCAGAGTATGACCGCATATCAGAACCTGAATAACTTCTTTTCGATTGATACGAGTGCAATCAGCTATGAAAGCACCCTGAATGATTTCATGGAGGGGAAAGTGGTATTTACCGTGGCAACCTCCGATGCCGTAGCGACTCTGGAGCAGGCGAAGCAGGATGGAACCTTTGCCTATGAATATGGATTTGTGACAACGCCATCCTTTAAAGCGGAGGAGCCGTCCAGTTCCCTTTCAGTGACGAACTGTGTGGCAATTAATGGTTATTCGACGAATCAGGAAGTGGCAAATGATTTTGCGAGATACTTAACCTGTGAGTACAATGAAATTCTTTATGACCGTTCCGGTAAGGTTTCGGCGCAGAAGGATATGGAATATCCATATGATGCATTGCAGGTTTTTGCCAGGGAATACGAGACCTCCGTTCCGATTCCGAAGATGCTTGAAACAAGTAACTACTGGCTGAAGCTGGAAGCGCTTTTTGCAGAGATCTGGAATGGTGCAGATGCGAACGAGGAGTTAAAGAAGCTTTCCGAGCAGATTAAGTACCAGATTACCGGTGAGCAGATTGAAGAGACTTACATCGAGGATACGACCGAGGACAGTGAAGAAGACGAGGTGGAATATCTGGATGAAGATTATTACCGGCAGCAGGCAATAGACAATCAAAGTGAATAAAAGGGAAGAATGAGATTCCAATCATGTGGAGATACTGTGGATAAAGTCCGGATGGACAGAAAGGCAGGAATTCATATGATTGGAATTTTTATTGCACTGCTTTCGGGGGCATTGATGAGCGTGCAGGGAGTATTTAATACACAGGTGACGAAAAGCACCGGTATCTGGGTGGCAAATGTGTTTGTGCAGTTCACGGCACTGCTGGTCTGTCTTGCCGCATATCTCATTACCGACCGCAGCTCCTTTGGGAAGCTGATGCAGATCGAACCGAAATATATGCTTCTGGGTGGGGCGATCGGCGCGTTTATCACATACACGGTCATTAAGAGCATGGAAGCATTAGGTCCTGCAAAGGCCGTGATGATGATTATCATTTCACAGCTCATCGTCGCTTACATCATTGAAGTGTTCGGCTGGTTTGGCGTGGAGAAGCAGCCGTTTGAGTGGAAAAAGGTGATCGGCGCGATCATTGCCATCGTTGGAATGATCATTTTTAAAGCGGAATAGTGCTTGTAAATATGGAAAATTTCTATTACAATAATTAGTAATTGTTATAAGGGATCCTTCCAGAATCGGAAAGGATGACAATGAAGAAAAAATATCGGTTTCTGTTCCTTATTCCGGTGATTCTGCTGTGCACGCTGTTCGGGTGCCGGAAAGAAAAAGCGGAATTGCTGTTTGAGGATACAGAGAAGATCATAGAAGAGGATCCGGCGGGTTCGTCCGGGAATTCGGAGGAGAACCGGGAAGCCGGCAGAAGCGAGGACTCCGGTGGAGATGCCCGGAAAGAATCCAATATAGGAAAAACCGGGACGGCAGTTGAAGATACGGGGAGTATTAATGCAGGTATAAATGCTGCAGGGACGCATGAAGAAAATGAAGCGACGGTGTCCTGCATGGTGCATGTCTGCGGAGCGGTGGAACGGCCGGGCGTTTACGAACTGCCGCAGGGGAGCCGTATTTATCAAGCGATTGAATGCGCGGGAGGATTAAGTAATGAAGCAGATCCCAATTACTTAAACCAGGCAGATTTTGTGTCCGATGGAGAGAAGGTCTATGTACCTACCCGGGAAGAAGTCGCAGAAATGGATTCCCCACTGCAGAATGTTGTGACACAATCCGGAGAAACAGGCGCACCCTCCGGTCTGGTGAATCTGAATACGGCATCAGAGGAGCAGTTATGTACCCTGCCCGGCATCGGCAGCAGTAAGGCCAGGAGCATCATTGCTTACAGGGAAGAGCATGGAAGCTTTGACCGGATTGAGAGTGTGATGAATGTGGCCGGAATCAAGGATGGATTGTTTCAGAAAATCAAAGCATATATTACCGTATAGAGCGTTGGCAGAATGCGGTTGAGGTAGAAGAAAATGGCGAAGAAAGTTTTGGTAGTGGATGATGAAAAACTGATTGTAAAGGGAATCCGGTTCAGCTTAGAACAGGATGGAATGGAAGTGGACTGCGCCTATGATGGCGAGGAAGCACTTGCCATGATTCAGAATAAAGAATACGACATCATTCTTCTGGATGTGATGCTTCCCAAGAAGGATGGATTTGAGGTGTGCCAGCAGGTGCGGGAGTTTTCCAATGTGCCGATCGTGATGCTGACCGCCAAAGGAGAGGATATGGATAAGATCCTTGGCCTTGAATATGGTGCGGATGATTATATTACGAAGCCGTTTAACATTCTGGAGGTAAAGGCCAGAATCAAAGCCATTATGCGCAGAACCACCCCGAAACAGAAGGAAGCAGTAAAGGTGATCGAGGATGGAGATCTGAAGCTTTACTGTGATGACCGCAGGGCATTTGTGGCAGGCAGAGAGATGAATCTGACCGCCAAGGAGTTTGATGTATTAGAGCTTCTGGTTTTAAATCCGAACAAGGTTTACGGCAGAGAGAGCCTTTTGAAGCTGATCTGGGGAAATGATTATCCGGGGGACGTGCGTACCGTGGATGTTCATATCCGCCGTCTGCGTGAAAAAATCGAAGATAATCCATCCAATCCCCGCTATGTACATACGAAATGGGGCGTTGGCTACTATTATTCGTGAGGAAACAGAAGTAATGTCTGAAAAATCAAAATTTTCTTTTTCCAAATTAAAGGTTGGACACAGCTTAAAGCTGCGTCTGTTTATCATTATTTTTCTTGCGGGAATTATCCCGTGCACCATTATTTACCATGTTATTCTGAGCAATTATGAAGACCGTGCCGTCAAGGTGCGGATTTCTGATGTGCAGAACCAGTTGAAGATCATAGCGGATCATTTGATTACCTATAATTATCTGCCGGACAGTTCTTCGGAAGTGATTAACGCAGAGCTCGAGCAGCTTTCCAATCTGTATAACGGGCGTGTGATGATTATTAACGGCAGTTTGAAAATTGTGAAGGATACCTATGGACTCAGTGAAGGAAAGACGATTGTTTCCGAGGAGGTAATTAAGTGTTTTAAGGGATCCAATACGGCAAATTATGACCGGGTGAACGGATTTATTGAGATCACGGTTCCGATTATGGAAACGATTTCGGAACAGAATGCGACACCCGAACAGCCGGAAGGAACCGAAGTGGTGCGCGGTGTGATGCTGACCAGTGTTTCAACCGACAGTATTAATATGACACTTTCCATTCTGAGCCGGAAGGCATCGATTATTGAGATTATTATGGCTCTGTGTATTCTGGCGCTGGCAATTATTCTGGCAAGAATTCTGATCCGGCCTTTTGACCGGGTATCAGGAGCAATCAGCGAGGTGCAGGAGGGCTACACGAACGAAACGATCAGTGTGCCGGATTACATAGAAACAGAGCATATTGTAGATGCATTTAACAGCGTGCTGCAAAGAATGAATGCGCTCGATGAGACGAGACAGGATTTCGTGGCAAATGTCTCCCATGAACTGAAAACACCGATTACGTCCATGAAGGTGCTGGCAGACTCTCTGATTGCACAGGAGGATGTGCCGGTGGAGCTGTACCGGGAATTTATGGTGGATATTGCGGAAGAAATCGAGCGAGAGGATAAGATCATCAATGATCTGCTTGCCCTTGTGAAGCTGGACAAATCCGCGGCATCCGTAAATATCACATCCGTTGACATCAATGCCCTCACAGAGCTGATTTTACGGCGGCTTCGTCCGATTGCCAAGAAAACCGATATTGAGCTGACACTTATCAGCAAGCGTGAGATCATCGCAGAAGTGGATGAGGTGAAGCTTTCCCTGGTTTTAACCAATCTGATTGAAAATGCCATTAAGTATAACCGGGAACAGGGCAAGGTAAATGTTATTCTGGACGCGGATCATCAGTTTTTTACCGTACAGGTGGCAGATACCGGCATTGGAATTCCGGAGGACTCGATCCAGCATATCTATGAGCGTTTTTATCGTGTAGATAAGTCCCACTCGAGGGAAATCGGTGGAACAGGACTTGGACTTGCGATTACGAAGAGTGCCGTACAGTTGCTGCGCGGTTCGATTAAGGTAGAGAGTATTCAGGGCGAAGGCAGTGTCTTTACGGTGAAGATTCCATTGACAAGATCGCTGGCGTAGTTGGAAGAAAAGGAAAAGAATGATTTTGAAACAGGATATATGTAAATATCAACAAGTGAATCAACGGGAAAGTCAATCAATAGACCGGCATCATCTGTGTGAACGACAAAAAGGTGCATGGTTTTATAAGGCGGTATTTTTGCCGGTGATACTTGGTGTCTGTCTGCTGTGTGCCTGCGGAAAGAAGGAGCAGGAAACGGGAAAGCTATATCACATTTACAGTCTGAATAATGAAGAGACTGCCATTGCGAGTCATGATTACCGGACGGAAACGACCGATCAGGAGGCACTGCTGCAGGAACTTCTTGAACAATTGTCGGTGCCTGCGGACAAGCTGCAGTATCGGGCAACGTTAAGCGGGAATGTGCAGCTGCTTTCCGAGTCAATTACCGAGGAGCAGCTTCTGCTCGACTTTAGTGAAGAGTATTACCGTCAGTCGGTGACCACCGAGGTGCTCACAAGGGCGGCGATTGTGCGGACGCTGTCCCAGATTGACGGCGTGGCACATATTTCCTTTCAGGTAAAGGAAGAGCCGCTGCTGGATACCTATGGAAACGTAATCGGCGTAATGAATGCCGATATGTTCATTGATAACGATGGCAACGAGATCAATACCTATGAGAAGGCAAGACTGCTGCTTTATTTTGCAAACGAAGACGGTACAAAGCTTCATGCCGTAACGAGAAACGTGGTATACAGCAGTAACATTTCCATGGAGAGGCTTATCGTGGAGCAGCTTCTTTTAGGACCGCAGAAGAATGAAAGCGGTTATGCGGTACTGAACCCGTCTACGAAGATCCAGAGCGTGACCGTCAAGGATGGAACATGTTATGTAAACTTGGATGCATCCTTCTGGACGAAGTCCTATAATGTCAGCTCGGATGTGATGATTTATTCGATCGTAAACTCGCTGGCAGAATTGTCCAGTGTGAATCGTGTACAGATTACCATTGATACGGAAGGGGCGGTAGATCTTAAGGATAATGCCAATCTGCAGCCGTCGTATGAACGGAATTTGGATATTGTGGAGTAAAGGAGGAAATGAATGAGAAAGCGCCCCTTAAGTGTGGGGTGTCTGGTAGTGGTGATTTTGATTTGTATTGTAACTTCCCTGTCGCGGAAGGAACCGTGGAACTGCCCGGATCTGGAAGGGCAGACGGTTATTGTGCAGGGAAGGGTTTATCAGAAAGAAGTGAAAACCCAGGGGGGACAGGATAAGACAGTAGTCTACTTAAAGCAGGTTTCTTTTGCAGGAGAGGCATCGGAAAATGGATGGTCTATTGCGGGGGAGAAGCCGGTGGAAGGACAGTTACCCATACAGGAAGAAGCAGAAAAGCAGTTACTTGTACAGGAGGAAGCGGCAGAAAGGCAGTTACCTGTACAGAAGGAAGCAGAAGAAAAGCAGTTACCTGTACAAGAAAAAGAAGCAGAAAGACTGGCTGACATAGAAGATACAGAGAATATCCTATGTTACCTGGGGGAGGGGGTCCCGGAACCGGAAATCGGAAGCCTTGTTATCCTGAAGGGAACGCTGAAAAATTTTCAACAACCAACGAATCCCGGGCAGTTCAATGCCTCGTTCTATTATCAGATACTTCGAATCTCTTTTCGCCTGGATCGGGCAGAAATTCAAGTAAAATCAGACAAGTATTATAAAATATCAGAAGGTTTATATCAGTTACGAAGAAAAGCAGGCAGTAAAATGGATGCACTGTTACCGGAACAGGAAGCCTCGGTAATGAAGACCATGCTGCTTGGAGAAAAAGGAATCTTAGACGAAGAAATCAAAGGACTTTATCAGAGAAATGGAATTGCACATATTCTCGCCATTTCGGGGCTTCACATTTCCATGATCGGAATGGGATTCTATCAGCTTTTACGCAAAGCAGGATTAAAAATTAAAACCAGTGCCATACTGGCTTCCATTGTTATTATCCTATATGGAATGATGACCGGCTTTGCGGTTTCGGCAATCCGGGCCATCGTTATGTTTCTGCTGCAAATGCTGGCGCAGATTCTGGGAAGAACCTATGACCGGATTACGGCGCTTGCTGTTGCGGCCGTTCTGGTGCTCGTGGAGCAGCCGCTTTATCTTTTTCACAGTGGCTTTCAGTTTTCCTTCTTGTGTGTTCTGGGAATTTCCCTGATTCTGCCGGTTCTTGGCAATGTCAGAAAGGGAAGAAAGCTGCTGGAAGGAATTGCCATGATGGCAGTGACGCTTCCGGTATATCTGGGTGTCTTTTATCAGATCCCGGTTTATTCGATGTTCTTAAATTTCATTGTACTTCCCATGATGAGTATTTTAATGGGTGCGGGAATTGTGATGGTTCTTGCCTCGTTCATGTGGACAGGGCTTGGTATCCCTGCGGCATGGCTGATTACAGGAATTCTTATGGTATACGAAAAGCTGGCACTGTTTACGGAGCACCTGCCCAATCATTACTGGACGCCGGGCTGTCCTGCAAAATGGCAGCTGGCAGTATATGTGGCGGTGTTGATCGTCGTTGCGGCTCTGGGACGGACGAGACGCAAGACAGTACTGTATCAGAAGGATTGTATTCATAGGCGAGGAAAATGTGAAAAGTGGATTTCAACATATGGAATTCCGGTGGGAATCTGCTGGGGACTTATCTTACTTGGAGCAGTGATACTTGCCTGGCATTTCCGGCCGGAATTACAGGTTACCGTCCTGGATGTCGGGCAGGGAGACTGTATTTTCCTGCAGACGGAGGATGGAACTTCTTATCTGACAGATGGAGGAAGTTCCTCGATTTCTAAAGTCGGAAAGTACCGGATGATTCCTTTTCTGAAATATCAGGGGGCATCACAGATTAAGGCCGTATTTGTAAGTCATGCGGACAGTGATCATTGCAATGGGATTGCAGAATTGCTGGAACAGGCGGAGCTTGAAGGAATTATGGTGGATAATCTGGTGCTTCCGGATCTTGCAGATGAATGTCGTAGTAGCGGGTATGAAGAACTGGTTGATCTGGCCGGGCAGAATGAAGTTACTGTTCAATTCCTGCATGAAGGACAGCAGTTTCAGGATGGTGAATTGCTGTTTCAATGTTTGCACCCATCGAAAGGCTACCGGGCAGAAGACCTCAATGAAACTTCCATGGTACTGCTTGTGACTTACAAGGAATTTTCCATGCTTCTTACCGGTGATGTGCAGGGAGCAGGCGAGGAGCATCTGACACAGGAACTGAAAGCCTGGAAGGGACCGGGAGTGACAGATCATGCGGAGACAGAATTGACCATACTCAAGGTTGCACATCATGGATCGAAGAATTCCACTTCGGAAGAATTTTTAGAAGCAGCAAATCCAAAGCTTGCCATTATTTCCTGTGGGGAAGGAAACCGTTATGGGCATCCACATGAAGAAACCCTGGAACGGTTGGAAAAGGCAGATATTCCGCGGTTTTGTACGAAAGATTATGGGGCAATCACTGTAACGGTTGCTGGGGAGAGCCGTGTGAAAGTGAGAGGGTATGTGAACAAGAACTAACAAGAAAAACCCAGAGTCAAAGAAGGAGGAGGGTACAGGAGAAAGGAACTAACAGAAAAACCCAGAGTGAGAGAAGGAGGAGGGTATAGGAGTGAGAAACAGGAAGAAAAACCCAGAGCAAGAGAAGGAGGAGGGTATAGGAGCAAGAAACAGGAAGAAAAACCCAGAGCAAGAGAAGGAGAGGGGTATAGGAGCGAGAAATGAACAGAAAAACCCAGAACATAAGAAAGGAGAGGGTACAGGAGAAAAAATAAGATGAAATACCCAATAACCAGATTGTAATAAAAAACAATAGAGGTATATAGAAATACCAATAGAAAGCTGTTCTAAACTACACTTGAAATAGAAAACTACGAATAAAAAAGAAAACTTATAGAAAAAGAAATATATTCTAATACAAAGGAACAGTTTAAAAAGTAGGAAAAAAAGCCATGAAAAAGAGAGGAGAAAAGTATGTTTGCTTATTACTTGGAAATTCAAAAAAGAGCGGCCTGTATAGAGAAAGAACTAAAAAGTATAGAAAATATGGAGAAGGGTTGGCCGAAAGGGGAACTGATTTGTGCACAGAATTACAAACATTATAAATGGTATGTACGAGATAATGGGAAGGCGGTATATCTGCCTAAGAAGGAAAGAAAACTTGCACAGCAACTGGCATTGAAAAAATATTATACTTTACGAAAAAAGGAATTGCAAAGAGAACTGGCTGCCTGTACTACTTATATCCGGAGGGCAGACAGCAAAAGTGATTCGTTGGAAAAGATGCTGAACAATACAGAGTATGAGAGTCTGCTGGGAAAGCAGTTTTGTTCTGTAAGTAAAGAACTGGAAGAATGGAAAAAAGCTGAATATGAAAAGAATACGAATTATCCGGAAAATCTTATCATAAAAGGAACGCAGGGGAAGTGGCTACGTTCCAAATCAGAGGCAATTATAGACCGGATATTATTCAGCAAGGGAATTCCCTTTCGATATGAAGAAAAAATAATTCTCGGAAATCAGATACTTTATCCGGACTTTACAATACGACATCCCCAAACGGGAAAACTTTATTATTGGGAACATTTTGGAATGATGGATAATCCGGAATATGTAAATCATGCGTGTCAAAAGGTAAAAACATATTGTGATTATGGATTTATTCCATCCATCAATTTGCTGCTTACCTATGAAACCAGGGAACAGCCACTGGAAATAGATCGTATTGAAAGAATGGTGAAGGAATATTTCCTGTAAATTATGAAATATTATGCTATACTAAAAAAGAAAAATTACAGGAACTGGTCAGACAGGAGAACACATGCAGCGATTGATTCAGGACTTAAAGTCCGGAGATTTCAAAAAAATATATCTGCTTTACGGGCAGGAGGCTTACTTACGCAAACAGTATAAGGATAAGCTGAAAGAAGCGATGATTGGTGATGATACCATGAATTTCAGTTATTATGAAGGCAAGGACTTTACGGTGGGCGAGGTGATTGATCAGGCGGAGACGATGCCGTTTTTCGCAGATAGGAGACTGATTCTGATTGAAAACAGCGGATTGTTTAAATCAGGTGGAGAGCAGATGGCAGAGTATCTGAAAAGTCCTGCGGAAAGCGTGAATTTCCTTTTCGTGGAGACCGAAGTGGATAAACGAAGCAAGCTGTTTAAGGCTGTGCAGGCGAATGGCTGTGCAGTGGAGTTTGCGACGCAGGATGAAACAACGTTGAAGCGTTGGATTCTCCAGATGATCAAGAAGGAGAATAAGAATATTTCGGAGCGTACCCTGGACCTGCTTCTGGAAAAGACCGGAACGGACATGGAGAACATCCACAAGGAATGCGAGAAGTTATTCTGCTATTGTCTTGATAAGGATGTGATTACCGAGCAGGATGTGGAAGTCATCTGTACCAAACGAATCACGAGCCACATTTTTGACATGGTTGAGGCGATCGCCAATAAGAATCAGAAGAAAGCGCTGGAGCTTTACTATGAACTGATCGCGTTAAAGGAGCCGCCGATGCGGATTCTGTTTCTGATTGCGAGACAGTTTAATCTTCTTTTACAGGTAAAGGAACTGGTGAAGAAAGGCTACGGAAACAAAGCAATCGGGGAGAAAATCGGACTTCCGGGTTTCATTGCGGGAAAATATGTGACGCAGGCTTCCCATTTCAGTAAAAGCATGATCCGGCAGGCACTGGAAGAGTGTGTTTCTACGGAGGAAGCCATTAAGACAGGAAAAATCAGCGATAACATTGGGCTTGAAATGATCATTATCCGTTATAGTACGGCAGCCTGAAATGCAACTTATCCACGCAGATTGCAACTTAGCGTCCGCGTGGTATTTTTATGTCCGGAATATGGTATTGTTTTTTTCAGAAGACGAAAAGAACTTTATTTACCTGAAGGAGAAGAGAAATGATAACCATAATTTTATTGGCTGTTTTACTTGTGGGAGAGCTTGCTTTTGCAGCATGGAATGTAAAGGCGCAACATAGACATGACAGGGAAAAGATGACCTGGCGTCTGGGACTGGCTGCCACATTGGAGATCCTACTGCTGTGTGGAGTATTGGAGGGCGTGACTCGTTATGGAATGCTGATTATGCTTCTGCTTTTGCAGGGAGTGCTGTTGTTTTTCAGGTGGCGTGCAGGAAGCAGGCGAAAGAAGAAGCAGCATAATGGAAAATCAGATGAAACAGGTAATACAGACGGAACAGGTGATACAGATGAAAAACAATTACCGGACAGATCACTTACGGTTCCATACCAGATCCTACATGTGCTGGGAACCATGCTGTTATTTTTGCTTGTGTTGTTTCCTGCCATTCTGGCACCGCAGTTTAAGCCGCTTCCTGTTACGGGAGAGCATAAGGTGTCAAGTACAATTTATACCTGGGTGGATGAGAACCGTCCGGAAACCTATTCGGATACGGGTGAGAACCGGGCAGTGACGCTTGAAATCTGGTATCCACAGGAGCAGGGAACCTATCCGCTTATTGTATTTTCCCATGGAGCAGGAGGCGTACTTGAAAGCAATGCATCGACCTGTATGAATCTTGCTTCGAACGGTTATGTGGTGGCGGCCGTTGCACACCCTTATCAGGCCGCATTTGTAAAGGATGTGAATGGAAAGATCACGACTGTGGATTCGGAATTTATGAGTGAAGTGATGACCGATAACGGTTCGGACGATCCGGCTCATGAGGTTAAGGTTTATGAAATGCAGAAGGAGTGGCTGGCGGTGCGTACCGGAGACATCAACTTTGTGCTGGATACCATTTTGAGCCGCGCAGAAGAACAGGCCGAAGCCCCCTTTGACCGTATTGATCCGGAAAAGATCGGATTATTCGGTCATTCTCTCGGAGGAGCAGCGGTTGTTGCAGTTGGCAGGCAGCGGGAGAACATTTCGGCGGTAATTGATCTGGAAGGAACGATGCTTGGAGAGTATCAGGGCTATGCAGATGGAAAGCATACTTATTGTGAGGCACCTTATCCTCTGCCGCTTCTGGATGTAAATTCAAGGCAGGTTTACGAGCTTGCAAAATCGGATACGAAGGAGTCATATGTGAACTTTTATGTGGGAGATCATGCAGAGGATTTCAGGGAGATCGTGGTAGAAGATGCAGGACACATGAATTTCTGTGATCTGGCGGTTGCCTCCCCGTTGGGTGCAAGGCTGCTTGGTACCGGAAAAACAAATGCATGGAAATGTCTTGCCAATATCAATGAACTTGTATTAAATTATTATAACTACTACCTGAAGGATGCTTCCGCATTTGAAGTACCGGACGGGATGGAAATGGAATAAGAAGTTTCAGGAGAAAGAAAAGAGTACGATTTATGAGGGTTGAGATCAGAAAAATAGCTTCGAAGGAGGCAGAAAAGGTTATTATTGAGTGTGTCAAGGTGACACCTCAGATTGACGATATCCGGGCTTTTGCTGAAGGAAGCGGAAGAGAACTTACGGGAACGAGCTGTGAGCTGACAAGGGATGAAGAGCTGGAGCACCATGTCGAGCGTTTCCCCCTCCGGGAGGTATATTACTTTGAAGCGGTGGATGAGCATGTCTTTGCCTACACTGAGAAGAAGGAATATGAGATCCGGATGCGGCTTTATGAAATTGAGGAACAGTTTCAGGCGTGTCATTTTGTAAGATGTTCGAAGTCCGTAGTGCTGAATCTGATGAAGCTTGGAAGCATCAGTCCGGCGCTCAATGGCCGTTTTTATGCACATATGAAAAATGGGGAGAAGCTAGTCATTTCACGACAGTATGCTCCACTCATCAAAGAAATCATTATGGGGGTATAAGCGATGCGGGAAAAAGAAATGCAGAATACACCAACTTCTTTATTACTAATTTTCTTTATTGTAACTGCCTGTGTAACCACTGCGCAGGGAATTGTAGGAACGCTGCTCTGGCCGGAGGCACGGTTCGGATTTGAGGCCTTTTTGTTCCCACCCCTATTTGGAATTTTGTCGGTGCTTTCGAATGTGGTGTTGATTTCCAAAAAGGAGCTGTCTATGGGGCAGATGGCTTTCCGGATGTTTCTACAGCTTCTTGTGATTGAGGTTATGGTCTTTGCAGTCAATATCATGGCGGGGAGCTTTGAAAATTATACACCGGCCATATGTATTTTACTGGCCATTGCCGTTGCGGGGATCTATGGAGTGGTACATCTGATGATGTGGCTGAACGACCGGCGTGCGGCGAAAGCTTTTAATGAGAGGCTGCGCCGTTTTCAGGAAGAAGCGCAGTGATTGAAAGAAATGATATGTGATTGTTTACACAGCAGTCAGACTATGTAAGAATAGCAAGCATTTATAATAAAATCAGAGTGACATTTATGGGACATACCTTCTGTTAAATTAATACCTGTAAGGAAGAAAACATGTTACAGGCAAGCTTAACAGGAGGTATTGCTATGAAAGGATATGTAGTGACCGCAGGATATATGGGATATGTGAATGGTGGATATATGTTGTTTGCAAGTGAAGAGGATTATCAGGACTACTATTATTATTGTAAGGATTGATAGAACAGGCACATCTTGACGAATGAAAATTAGAAACGTACAATGGAACTGTTCTATAAAGAATGCAAAGTAAAGGAGATTGAAAATATGAGTATGATTGATGCCGTACGCTCCCAGATGATGGAAGCCATGAAGAACAAGGACAAGACACGTAAGGATGCGCTTTCGATGCTGCTTTCTGCATTGAAGAACAAGGCCATCGATAAACGGGCAGATCTGACCGAGGCAGAGGAATTTGAAGTGGTAAAGCGTGAGATCCGTCAGACGAAGGAAACGATGGATCTGGCTCCGGCAGATCGTGAGGATATCAGGGAAGCGTGTGCAGCACGTCTTGCTGTTTATCAGGAATTTGCACCCGAAGAAATGAGTGAGGATGCTATTCGTGCGGAAGTGCAGGCTGTACTTACGGCTCTTGGCATTACCGAGCCTTCTGCAAAGGACAAGGGCAAGGTAATGAAAGAACTTATGCCGAAGGTAAAAGGAAAGGCAGACGGCTCCTTAGTCAATAAGATTGTTGGCGAAATGTTAGCGTAACCGGGTCATGAACAGGAAGGATAAAAGATGAATAAAGATTTAACCACAGGAAAACCGGAGAAGGTACTGTGGGGGTTCTGTCTGCCTTTGTTTGGAAGTATTATTTTCCAGCAGCTATATAACATTGCAGACAGTCTGATTGCCGGAAAGTTCGTGGGGGAAAATGCACTTGCGGCAGTCGGAAACAGCTATGAGATTACACTGATTTTTATTGCATTTGCTTTTGGCTGTAACATTGGCTGTTCGGTCATTGTGAGCAGATATTTTGGAGCGAAGGAATACCATAATGTCAAGACTACGGTACATACGACACTCTTAAGCGGTGCCGTTTTGTGTGCACTCTTGATGCTGCTTGGATTCCTTGGATGTCATAAGATGCTCACGATGATTCATACACCGGAAGAAATTATGGCAGATTCCCAGCTGTATCTGATGATTTATATTGCAGGACTGCCGTTCCTTTTCTTCTATAATATTGCAACGGGAATTTTCTCAGCACTGGGAAATTCGAAGACGCCGTTTGTTTTTCTGGCGTGCTCGTCGGTTGCCAATATTATTATGGACTATATTTTCGTAAGATTTCTTGCGATGGGCGTTGCCGGAGTGGCATGGGCCACCTTCATCTGTCAGGGAATCAGCTGCGTACTTGCCATTGTGGTTGTGTTCCGGCATCTTGGAGCACTGCAATGCGAAAAGAAAGCCGTCTGGTTTTCCATGCCGATCTTTTTACAGATCTGCACGGTGGCGATTCCAAGTATCCTGCAGCAGAGCTTTGTTTCTGTCGGAAACATCATTATCCAGAGTCTCATCAATGGCTTTGGTGCATCGGTAATTGCGGGATATGCGGCAGCGATCAAGCTTAATAACCTTGTGATTACCTCCTTTACCACACTGGCTAACGGAATCTCGAATTACACCTCGCAGAATCTGGGAGCCGGTAAGTACGAAAGGATTCACGCTGGCTTTAAGGCCGGAATTAAAATGGTATGGACACTCTGTGTTCCACTGGTACTGCTTTATGTGATTGCCGGAAGATGGCTGGTTTATCTGTTTATGGACAGCAGCAGTGGACCGGCAATGGACACCGGAATTCTGATTCTAAGGATTCTGGCACCGTTCTACTTCGTGGTATCGGTAAAGCTTGTAACCGATGGCGTGCTTCGCGGAAGCAGTATGATGGGAGCATTTATGATTGCAACCTTTACGGATCTGATTCTGCGTGTGAGCATTGCAGCAGTTTTATCTTCGAAGCTTGGCAGTGTAGGAATCTGGAGTGCATGGCCGGTTGGCTGGGCACTTGGAACCATGCTTTCTCTGTTCTTTTATTTTAAGGCAAAGAAAAACCACTTCCTGTTAAAAAGCAGGGAAATGGTTCAGATCGAAGAAGAGGAAAAACTGGAAGTTTAAGTTTACAAGGCCTTGCGGACTTCAATCGCTTTCATAGGGCACATCTCCTGACAACAGAAGCAGGAGATGCAGCCCTTTTTCTGAAAGACGGCCTTTTTCCTTCCGGACCGGTCTTCTTTGATTTTAATAATGTGGGCCGGGCAGCTTTCGGCGCACTTGCCGCAGCCGACACATTTGCTTTTGCTAAGAAGGGGATAGGATTTCAATAATTTTCCCATAACAAATACCGCAGGCTTACGTAAAAAGCCCGGGAGTGCCGTTGAAAAATCCAACTTTCTGGTATCCGGTATCTGAAAAGGGGTGAGATCCTCAGGGATCGCATCACCAACGAGTTGGATCTCTTCAGGATGGGCAAGGCCCTGTTCTACTGCCTGACGGATCATTACAATGCTCATGGGATCCAGTTTCATTAATCCGGCAGCAAAATAATCCTGTGTATAAAAATCACGGGCTGCCAGAATCATTTTAAGCGGATGGGAGGTGCCGCCGGTAGGACCGTTTCCTTCCATGGCGTCTACCGCATCGATGATGGTAAGCTGGGGAGAGACAGTCTGTGCCAGCTCTACCAGCATATTCGAAAAGTCCCCGATATCTGGCCAGCGGTAATGCATCTGCGGCTTCTCAAGACCTGGAATGGTACCGAAAAGATTCTTGATTCCACCGGAGTAACCGGTCATGGAATGCGTCTTTAGTTTACAGATGTTAATGACATAATCGGCTTCCACAATCGGGGTGATGAGATGAAAGCTGTGGTTTTTAAAACCATCACGGGTAGGAACCGTCCGGGCAGTAAAGTCCATGTTCATGCGGATATCCGGTTCCAGGGAAGACATGCCACAGACACGGTAGAGATTTTTCATATGTTCGGCATTGTAAAGCCCGCCGGAGCTTTCGGCAAGGGTTATGTCAGTCACACCATGCTCCCGTAAGTAACGTACGACAGCCTTTACCACAAGAGGATGGGTGGTCACCGGGAAGTCCGGGCTTTTCGCCATGACAAGGTTTGGCTTGATGACGACCTTAAGACCGGAGCGCAGGTCATCAGCGATGGATAAGGCATCCATGGCTTTGCAGACAGCAGGATAAAGTAACTCTTCTTTATATTCAGAAACGTGGTATAATGTCTGTAGCATAATTGGAAATCCTTCTTATTATAAAATGGGGGTTCTGTCCCCGAACAAAAACCATTGTAGCATAAACGGAACAAAAAGATAAGATAGATCTTTGCCATTCGTAAATGAAGAAACGGTCGAAGCCTGTTCAGGAGTGAGCAGTAACCAGGAAAATGGTAATCATGGAGGCATATTGTGGAAAACAGACATTTATCAGAAGAACAGAAACGTACGATTGAAGAATCGGTTCGAAATATATTGGCAGCTCTTGGGGATGACCCGGATCGGGAAGGCCTTGTGGATACACCGGAGCGCGTGGCGCGGATGTATGATGAGGTATTCGAAGGAATGCGTTATACCAATGAAGAGATTGCCCGGATGTTTGCCCGGTGTTTTGAAGAACCGTCCTCCGGAGAGATGGTTTTAGTGAAAAATATGGATGCATTCAGCTATTGCGAGCATCATCTGGCGCTGATGTATAATATGAAGATTTCAGTAGCGTATCTTCCGAAGACAAAGGTGATCGGCTTAAGCAAGGTTGCGCGGATCGCAGATATGGTATGTAAAAGGCTGCAGTTACAGGAACGGATCACTTCGGACATTGCACAGATTATGCAGATGGTACTTGGAACGGAAGATGTGCTGGTACACATTGAAGGGGAACATAGCTGTATGACAGCGCGTGGAATCCGGAAGCCCGGAACGGTTACGACAACCACGGTTTCCTGTGGGGCATTTAAGACGGATGCGGCGTTGCGCACAGAAGTATTCAGCCAGTTATAAACGGATAAAGCAGCTGATTTGCATTACAGACAGGAGGAAATGGTACATAGGGGGGAGTCCCGGTATGTGCCGGTAAAACGGAAAGTCATGGCAAGAGGAAGTCACCACAGCAGCGGCAGTCATCACGGAAGCCACCACAGTTCACACAGTTCACATCACAGCTCATCGCACAGAAGCTATCATAGAAGCACAGGCTATCATTCTCATAAGAGCCCGAATTTTCATTCACACAGGGGCGCCTATAATAATTTGGAGAATCCGCTTAGAATGGCACCTTCCGGAGTCGAGAGCTATCACGGGACATGGATGTTTGGGAAGGATTATTTCATTAATACGAATGATGAGTATTATAAGAATCATTTTGATGAGGATAAAATTCCATGGCCGGTGCGCTGCAGCGGAGTGTTTGATGTTGTGCTGATTCTTGCGATGTTTGGAACCTTTCTGAATCTATTTTATGAACTTCTGATTCCCTTCTTTGAAAATATTTCTATGACGGATGGGGCATTTTATGCTGCAGACCAGATGATTTATTTTGGGCAATGGCTCCTTCCGGTACTGCTGATTTCATGGAAAGGCTGGGCAGTCAGAAGAGCCGACCAGATGGAACGGGCCTTTTGCCTTGAAATGATCCAGTACTATCAGGCTATGAAGCAGAAGGATGAATATGAGTTTAAAAAGAAGGAGCATCAGGCGTCCTTACGATATTATAAAGAATGCCCGAACTGCGGGGCACCGGCAGGTGAAAATGATACGGTTTGTGCCTATTGTGACAGTTCTCTTCTGATTCCGGAAGCCAGAACGTGGGTGGTTCCGGATGATATTCCGGCATCTGCCCTTGTGGAGGGACAGGAGCAGGATAATCTGTCGCAGAGCCCGCAGGAGTGGATGAAATAAGTAAAAGTAATAGAGGTATAAATTGAAAATAAGCAGGCAGAAGGTCAGGTGAGAAATCATCTGGCTTTTTTGCTTTTTGAGTGACATTTATGGGACACATCTTCTGATAGACTGGGATCATGGAAATGAGAAAACATTGGAAACAGATTCAACAGAATCAGAATGGAGGAGTCATCATGAGAGAAGGAGCAAGGAGAGTAATTATAACCGTCAGTGCACTGGTATTAATCGGAATTACCGTCTTCTGTATTTCCGGAACAGTACACAGCAGTGAAAAGGTGGAACGCAGGGAACGGGAGAAGTACTACCGTGAGATAGAAGCAGAATATGTGAAGGAGGTGCGGTTTTTCCTGAATGAAGAGGGGTATTCAAACAGCGGCGTTACCATGACGAAGGTGATTGATGAAGAAGAAAACAGAAGCTATACCATGACCATTCATCATCATGGGATCGGAAATCTGCAGCAGGAAGAACAGGAGCAGCTGAAGGAGGAGCTTTTGCAGATCAGGAGAGAGAAAATGGAAGGGGTAATTACCTATATCTTTTTGTAAAGAAAAGTAAAGGCTGGAGTAAAATTTTATTCGGATAATGGAAAAGTAAAGCAAAAGAATGACAAGAACTCCAAACAGGGTTATACTTAAATATATATATCTGAATGGAGGATCTGACAGATGAGACCACAGGCAGGACAGCTTTATCGTCATTTTAAAGGAAATCTGTATCGGGTAATTGCCATCGCAAAGCACAGTGAAACGGAAGAAGAGCTGGTGATTTATGAGGCGCAGTATGGAGATCATCAGGTGTATGCGCGCCCCCTTTTGATGTTCACGGAGATGGTAGACCGTACGAAGTATCCGGATGCCCGGCAGCAATACCGGTTTGAACCGGTACAGGAGAACAATCAGCAGGAAGCAGAAGAAATAAATATTGATCCTATGGTACTTGAGTTTCTGGAGGCAGATACTTTTGAAGAAAGACTGAATATTCTCCATGGACTGCATGCACGGATTACGGATGATATGATTAATACCATGGCACTTTCCGTCGATCTGGAGATCAAGGACGGAGACCTTGAAGACCGTTATGAAGAGTTGAAGAATTGTCTTCTGACCCTGGAACGGTATGAATGTAACCGGCTCAGGTAAAAGACCGCCGGATGCGGAAGGAAGCCCAAGAGTCAGAGTGTACCTGTACCATATGAAAGCTGATCTGCTTAATAGTGACTGGATTTCAAACCGGATGAGGAAATTGAAAAGCCTGAAACAGTGGTGAAATCAGGAAGGAGTACACGATGGCATATGATTTGGAGCATCGGCTGGTAATCGGAGTGTCTTCGCGGGCATTGTTTGATTTGTCCGTGGAGAATGAATTGTTTGAAACGCAGGGGGTGGAGGCTTACTGCCGGTATCAGGTAGAGCATGAGAAGGATTACCTGATGCCGGGCAATGGCTTCCGGCTGATTGAAGCACTTCTTAATATTAATAAAATTCCGGGGCAGGAGGGCAGAGTGGAGGTCATCATCATGTCCCATAACAGCCCGGACACCTCACTGCGGGTATTTAATTCCATTGCACATTACGGGCTGCAGATTTCGAGAGCAGTACTGGCAAGCGGAGCATCGTTGGCGCCGTACTTAAATGCCTTTCACACCGATCTTTATCTGTCTGCGGATGAAGCGGATGTACAGGCAGCGATTGACAGCGGAATTGCTGCCGGGATTATCTGCTGTGACCGGATTCAGACGGTAGGAGAAAATGCGGACCCGCTTTCACAGATCCGGATCGCATTTGATGGGGACGCTGTCCTGTTTTCGGATGAATCGGAGCAGCTTTATAAGGAACAGGGACTGGAAGCCTTTGAAGAGAATGAAAGACTTAGGGCGAACCAGCCGATGAATCAGGGACCGTTTGCCAAGTTTTTAAAAACCATCTCGGATATCCAGAAGGACTTTCCGCAGGATCAGGCACCGATCCGGACGGCACTTGTTACTGCTAGAAGTGCACCGGCGCATGAACGGGTAATCCGTACATTGCGCGCATGGAACGTGCGGATTGATGAAGCCTTTTTTCTGGGAGGAATTTCAAAGAGTGATGTGCTGAAGGCATTTGGAGCGCAGATTTTCTTTGATGATCAGGCAGTACATACGAAGCTGGCATCCCAGGTGGTGCCGTCTGCCAGAGTGCCCTATAAAAAGAAAGCCGCGCAGAATAAGGATCCATAGGATAAGAACTCATAGGATAAGAACCCATAGGATAAGGACCCTTGGATAGAAATGGGTTGAATATGGAAGGAAGAGGATCGTTTGTAACTGTGAGGGGACGGAACAGTTATGGTAGTTTTAAATAAATCAGACAGGATAGCAATCAATGAGTGACAACGAAATTTTGAAGCAGTGTGTGGAACCGCTTCTTGCATTTTATGACCGTGGACGAAGGATACTGCCATGGCGGGAAGAACCGACACCCTATCATGTATGGGTGTCTGAGATTATGCTGCAGCAGACAAGGGTAGAAGCCGTGAAGCCCTATTACGACCGCTTTATGAAGGCACTGCCGGATATCCGGAGCCTTTCACAGGCAGAGGAGGAAAAGCTCCTGAAGCTGTGGGAGGGACTTGGCTATTATAACCGTGTCCGTAATATGAAAAAAGCAGCGGAAATACTGGTTGACCGGTATGACGGTGAAATGGCTCCTTCCTATGAAGATATCCTTTCTCTGCCGGGAATCGGCAGCTATACGGCGGGAGCCATCAGCTCCATTGCGTTCGGAATCAAAAGGCCTGCAGTAGATGGAAATGTACTGCGGGTTCTGTCACGTCTGCGTGCGGATGCAGCGAATATCATGCAGCAGTCTGTGCGGAACAGAATCGAAGAGGAGCTTTTTGCGATCATGCCCGAAGATCGGCCGGGAGATTTTAACCAGGCTCTGATGGAGCTTGGAGCCATGGTCTGTACGCCGAATGGAGCACCAAAGTGTGGGGAATGTCCATGGAAGGAGCTGTGCGTGGCACATCGGGAAGGGCGTGAGACGGATTTTCCCTGTAAGCCTCCGAAGAAGGCCCGGGTGATCGAGGATAAAACGGTTCTGATTATCAAGGACGATAGGAAAGCAGCACTGACAAAGCGGCCGGAAAAGGGGCTCCTTGCAGGAATGTATGAGTTCCCAAGCATTACTGGACATCTTTCACAGGATGAAGTATTATTATTTTTAAAAGAAAGGGGCTTATCCGTGCTGCGGATTGAACCGCTTAGTCAAAGCAGGCATATCTTTTCCCATAAGGAATGGCATATGATCGGCTATGCAGTGAAGGTGGATGAATTGGCAGAAACAACCGGAAATCCGGAGGATTCCCTGGTGTTCGTAGAGCAGCGGGAAGCACGGGAAAGATATCCGATTCCAACAGCCTACAAGGCATATCTGAAGGCATTTCTGGAAGAGGGTTAATTGAGTACGGCCTGAAGCATCTGCTGTTGAAGGCTTGGAAATGAATGGCAGCAGTGCAAAATTATCTGGAGGATGGCACATGAAATTATTATCGTTTGCAGTACCATGTTATAATTCCGAAGCATATATGGAAAAATGTATTGAGTCACTTCTTGCTGGTGGAGAAGAGGTTGAAATTCTGATTATTGATGACGGTTCGAAGGACCGTACCGCAGAGATTGCTGACAGCTATGCCGAAAAGTATCCGACGATCGTGAAGGCAATCCATAAGGAAAACGGAGGCCATGGTTCGGCCGTGAATACAGGAATTGCAAATGCCACAGGCCTGTATTTTAAGGTGGTTGACAGCGATGACTGGGTTAAGGAAGAAGTATACCGGCAGATTCTTGCAAAGCTCCATGAGCTTACCGGCGGTGAGACCACACTGGATATGCTGATCAGCAACTTTGTTTATGAAAAGGCCGGTGAGAAGCGCAGGAAGGTGATGCGTTATCGTCATGCACTCCCGGTGGACCAGATGTTTACCTGGGATGATGTGCATCATTTCCATAAAGGACAGTATATTCTCATGCATTCCGTGATTTTCCGTACGAAGCTGCTACGGGAATGTGGAATTCAGCTTCCGGAGCATACGTTCTATGTGGATAACATTTATGTATTCGAGCCGCTTCCTTTTGTACGGAATATGTATTATATGGATGTGAATTTCTACCGTTATTATATCGGAAGAGAAGACCAGTCCGTACATGAAAGTGTGATGATCAGCCGTATTGACCAGCAGCTCCGTGTAAATAAGCTGATGATCGATTATATGGTTGAGAACCGCTCTCTGGTGAATTCCAATAAGAAGAGATACCGTTACATGTTAAGCTATCTGGATATCATTACAACGATTTCCTCGATTCTCTTAATCCGTTCCGGTACAGAAGAAAACCTGCAGAAGAAGCAGGAGCTTTGGGAGTACCTAAAGAAGAAGGACTGGGTGCTATATAAAAGACTCCGCTTCGGACTCTTAGGCCAGTGCATGAATCTCCCCGGTAAAGGCGGCCGCATGATTTCCGTGGAAGGATATAAGATCTGCCAGAAGTTTTTCGGGTTTAATTAAGAATGGAAAAATGCATAATGAGAGCATAGTGAATGGTGATGAAATGATGCAGGCAGAACTCTGGGTGAGTTCTGCCTTATTATTTGCAGGTATTAAAATAGCGTACAATATCTAATCTTTTGAACGATTCATTAATTCTACATAAATCTGTAAGTATCGATTTAATCGGTCGAGCTCTTCTGCATCACCTGAATATAAAATCTCAACAATAGTATCCGGAATCTGCGATAATATTTTGTCAGTAGTTTTTCCAGTTACGATATAATCCAGACTACAATGAAAAATTTCACAAAATTGTTTTAAATTTTTGACGGATAAGCTTGATGTACCACATTCGGTATGGCTGATGTGCTTCGGACTGATATCAAGCATTTCGGAAAGAGCTTCCTGAGTAACGTTGTGGGAACGACGGATCTCTGCAATACGCATTCCGATGTCATAAGATAATGTGTTTTCCTCCATAAGTAAACCTCCTAGGTACAGTGTATTGGTAGAATATACGATGAAACACTATTTAAAAGGTTTGCAAAAATACAATAATTATACTTGAAAGGTTTACTTAATAGGACAAAGGTGCTAAAATCAGTACAGTTAGTAAAAATTTGTAAGAGGAGGACAAATAAAATGAAACGATGGAAAAAGGGAATGGCATGGCTGCTAAGCGTGCTATGCATACTGGTGACGGTGCAGATTCCGAGTATACCGGCGAAAGCAGTTGAAAAATATAATGCTTCAGTTGCTGTAGAGTATGCAATAAACAATTGGAACAAATCTAATGAATTGTGTGCAGGTTTTATTAGCAATTGTCTATGGGCTGGGGGCTTGACATCATTTCCATATAGAGCTACAGCAGACATATGTGAATACGGAAATTTGACAAGTTATGGATTTGAAAAAAATAATTTGTCGTATACTGGAACAGGGAGTATTAAAAATAATGGAACAAATGCAGGAAAAGTCGATATTGGGGATATAATTGTGTATCGCTGTTTTGCAGGATGTGACTATACATATTGGCATGTCGCAATTGTGTCGCAAATAAAATCAGATGGTGAAGTTTGTATAGCTGATACTAATGGAGCATGTAAAGGACAAGGATATGTTAATGTCCCTGCTGGATGGTACATTGATGGTGGAGGGCATGGTTATGGAAATGCAAAGTTAACAATAGAATGTTATCATTATGTAGGAGTTACTAATCAGCGCCCTGAAGGTGCTGCTGATGTGATAGAAGCTGTAGGAAATAAAAGGATTCATGTATATGGATGGGCTTATGATCCGGATGCAGGAGCATCAACCCCACTGGAAATACATGTATATTTGGGAACAGAGAGTAATCAGGTGGAAACTTTTGTTGGTAAGACGGTAACTTCGTTCAAAAGAGAGAATAATTATTTAGGATACGACGTGACACTGGACGTTCCAATTTCGGGAGAAAAATATGTGTATGTATGGGCACTTGATTCTTCCGGAGAGAATAATAATCGAATGATAGGATCAAAAAAAATATATATTCCAAGTGATACCATAAAACCCACAATTTCAAATCTTCAGGTGATTCAAAAAAATAAAAATGGATATATTCTCCAGTGTAATGTCAGTGATAATGTTGGTGTGTCTAAAGTGGAATTTTCTACTTGTACAGAAGCGTCAGGTAAAACGGATTGGAAGACATACACAGTTACAGATATTGTAAATGGTGTGGTAACCTGTGAAATCAAGACATCTGATTTTGCAGATCGGGAAGGAAAATATTATACGGATGTATATGCCTATGATGCAGCTGGAAATAAAACGGATTGGGCAAAAGAGAATACCTACTATCCGTATATTGATAGAACAGCTCCGGTTGTTATATCTGCTGAAATTACATCCTGTGATAAAGATGGATATAATGTAACAGCAACAGCTACGGATAATGTAGGAGTAACTGTGATTAAATTCCCATCATGGAATAGTGGTGGAACAGAAGATGATATTGTCTGGTATGAGGGAACACCGGTAGTAAATGGTACTTCAACATGTAGAATCAATATCAAGGATATGAAATCAGGAAATGGTAAATACTGGACAGATATCAGAGCTTATGATGCAGATGGAAACGTTTCAGGTCTTACGAGTATTAACCATTTGCCGGTTAGAATTGATAGTGATGCTCCGACAATCTCCAACATAACAACCACGAAGCTTTCAGATACCTCTTACAAAGTATCCTGTAAGGTAACAGACGACAATCTTCAATCTGTTCAGTTTGGAACTTCTGTAAATGGAGAGCTCCCAGTCTGGAAGAAGGTATCTGCAACGGATGGTGTATATGAGGCTATAATCAGTATGGATGATTTTTTTGGGGAGGAAGGAAATTATCTCACCACGATTAAGGCAATCGATACGTTTGGAAATGAAAGCGCAATGGTAGCAGAGCTGGTAAGCCTCGATGCAAAGAAGCCATTAACAGGAATTGCTCTAAATAAAACTGAGATTGAATTGGAAAAGGGAACAACAGAAACCTTGACTGTAAGCTATGATCCGGCAGACACTACGGATAGTAAAGAAACCTTATGGGCGTGCAGTGACTATTCTGTGGCAACAGTAGAAAACGGAGTAGTTACAGCAGTAGGAAAAGGAAATGCGATTATAACTGCACGTTGTGGAAGATATACAGCAACCTGTAATATTACGGTAACAGAAAAGGATGTAACACCGGATCCGAAGCCAACAGAAAAGCCGTTAACAGGAATTACATTAAATAAAGAAACTTTGGAACTGGAAAAAGGAGCAACCGAAAGCTTAACAGTTGGTTATGCTCCGGAAGATACAACAGATAATAAGGATGTAATTTGGACAAGCAGTGAGGAAGCTGTGGCTACTGTAACAGATGGAACAATTACAGCAGTAGGAAAGGGAACGGCAATTATTACAGCCAAAGTTGGAAATTGTGAAGCATCCTGTACGGTAAAGGTAACAGAGGAGGAAGTAAATCCTTCACCAACAGATAAGCCAAGTCCGACACCGAGCGAGGATCCCAAGCCGACACCGAGCGAGGATCCCAAGCCGACACCAAGTGAGGATCCCAAGCCGACACCGAGCGAAGATCCCAAGCCGACACCAAGTGAGGATCCAGAGCCAACACCAAGTGAAGATCCCAAACCGACACCGAGCGAGGATCCCAAGCCGACTCCGAGCGTGAATCCAGATCCGGCACCAACAGACAAGCCAAAGCCTGTAGTAAAACCTGATGTGCCTGCTGATAGACCGGTATCTCAGCATACTCATAATTTTAACTGGGTGACGGTACAAAAAGCCAGCACAACACAGGATGGCATAGAAGAGTTAAAATGTGATTGTGGAATGGTTAAGGAAAGCAGTATCATACCGGCAAGTCAGGCATATGTCAATGAGTTGTACCAAAATCTTGGTAAGGCATCAGAGAATGGAGAGGTATCATTTGATTCAGGAAGAATTTATACGATTTCCGATTATCTGATTAAAAAGCTTCAGGATCGTCCAGATGTTGTAACTACAATTACCTTTGAGTATGACCATAAGAAATATCAAATGATTATTCCTGCTGGTGCGGATTATACGGAATTATTGGAAGATGAAGAGTATTTTTATGGATATTTCTATTTTGCAAAGAAGGTAGGAGCCAAAGTGGAAGAACTATAATAGATAAATCGTAATTATTCAGTACAGGCGAAGCATTTACTGCTGAGATCATAAGAATATGATTCGATAATGCATATGAAGAAAATTTATATTATGTGAATGTTTAGTAATTGTTTAAAATAAGTCGGACAGAATACTAAGTGTGAATACAGGCAGAACTCCGAGTGGGATCTGCCTGTGTTGCTATGCATATGAGAAAATGATTTAGAGGATTATTTCTGACTTTTTATGCATAATCACGAAAACCTCCGTTAATGTTCACTCGTACCTCGTTTCAGTAACGATTCGCAGGCTCATTTGAAGTTTTGCTTCGCGAAAGGAGCCTGCTCGCTCCTGAGTCATGTTCTTGCACAGCCTGACAGCAAGTGTCTGGCTGCTGCATGAACAGTAACAAACTACCAAAGAAGATCATAAATTTCTTTAAAAACATGTTGAAATCTACCAAATATTCTGTTATATTGAACTTACAAATCAGATTAAGCATATGACAGAATTGTTTGAATCGAAATCTAAAATTCATTAAGGAACATTTCGTTACCATTTTCAAATTAGGAAACTATTCGAAAATCAAGGCCGCATTTCTAGAATCTATGCTTATTTCCAAAACAATATAAGAATAGGCAGGAGATTTTAGAAACAGTGATTTTGTATATGATGGGAGCATGTATTCTTCCGGTTCTGTGTATTGCTGTTTTTCTTGCAGAAGGAGGAAAAGTGGGAAAATATGATGGACTGATGGGCAGGTATCTCAGTAACAGGGAACGATTTGCTGATTTGATGAATGGTATTATGTTTGACGGAAAGCAAATGATTGATCCGAAATCACTGGAACGGGAAGCGGGAGACTATTTTGAAACAGAGGGAAGCTTAGAAGCAGATCAAAGCAAAGTAGAACGAAAGTCGCAAGGAAAATATAGAATAGTCCAAAGACGATATCGTGATTTAAAGATGAGAAGCAGACAGAACGGTCAATTCCGGATATTTGCATTAGAGAATCAGAGTGTTGTGGATTATACGATGCCCTTACGATGCATGGAATATGATTTTCTGGACTATCAGGAGCAGCTGAATAATCTGAAGGAAACGTATAAGATAAAGAAGGAGACACTTCGAGGTCCGGAGAAGCTGTGCGGCATCAGGAAAAGGGACAGACTTTTACCGGTATATACAGTTTGTTTATATCACGGAGAAGAGGAATGGGATGGTCCAAGGAGCCTGTCTGATATGACTTGCATTGATGACGAGAGTGAAGAAAAGAATAATTTTTCGGATTATCAAATGAGATTGTACTGTATCAATGAGCAGCAGGATTTTCAAGTGTTTCATACGGAATTGAAGCAGTTTTTTCAGGCACTTATTTATCGTAAAGATAAAGAAAAACTGAAAGAATTGATTGATAATTCGGTTGAATACCAGAATTTGTCAGAGGAAACATTTGAGATGATCGTTAAATTTCTGGGAATGTCGGAGTTATGGAAGAACAGAAATAACTTTATGAACCACAATGATAAATGGGAGGGATACAATATGTGTCAGGCAATAAGAGAATTACGGGCAGAGGAAAGGGCTATTGGACGTGAGGAAGGCGTGGAAATTGGAATAGAACAGGGAATAGAACAGATGATTCTTGAAAACCTGGAAGAGCACAGGACAGAGAAAACCATTGTTGGAAAGCTGGTTCGTTGGTTTTCACTAACGGGAGAACAGGCGAAGATGTATTATGACAAGTGTGCGAGAGATGTGGTATAGAAACCAACGGTACTGAATAGGGCAGAACTCAGAAATGGGTTCTGCCTTTTACATTTCCTTTTCCTGCTTTGACAAACATTTTACATAAGCACACTTTTTCATTTTACAAGAGATCTTTATCATGAAATACATAAGATCAAAACAATCAATGCATCACCGGAATCAAAAACAAAAGGTGAACCGAGAGGAGATTTATTATGAGAAAGAAATTAAGCGTATTTGTTATGGCTCTTGCGGGAGCAGCACTTCTTGCAGGATGTGGGTCTAACACAACCACAGCAGCAGACGCCACCACAACCGAAACAACAACAGAGACTACAGCAGATGCAGCACCGGCAGAAGATACGACTGCAGAAGCACCTGCACAGACAACCGAAGATAACGGAACCGTATCTACCGATGGTTCTACTTCCATGGAGAAGGTAATCGGTGCTTTAGGAGAATCCTTCATGGCACAGAACGACGGAGTAACCTTTACCTACAATCCGACAGGATCCGGATCCGGTATTACTGCAGTGGAAGAAGGAAGATGCGATATCGGACTTTCCAGCAGAAACTTAAAGGATGAAGAAGTTGCAAAAGGATTAACCCAGACCGTACTTGCATACGACGGAATTGCAATCATTGTAAATCCTGAAAATCCGGTTTCCGATCTTGATATTGACACCATAGCTAAGATTTACAAGGGTGAGATCAAGAACTGGAGCGAAGTTGGCGGAAACGATGCAGAAATCGTTCTGATCGGACGTGAAGCAGGAAGCGGTACAAGAGATGGATTTGAATCCATTACCGGAACCGAAGATGCATGTGCATATCGTCAGGAATTAACATCTACAGGTGATGTGATCACAACTGTAGCCCAGAATCCGGATGCAATTGGATATGCTTCCCTTGCTTCTGTAAAGGATACCGTAAAAGCACTTTCCGTAGGCGGTGTGGTTCCTACTGAAGATACCGTAAAAGACGGCTCCTATGTAATCCAGCGTCCGTTTGTACTCGTAACCAAGGATGGCGTAGCATTATCCGCAACCGCTCAGAAGTTCTTCGACTACATCACTTCCGCTGATGCAGCAGGCATCATTTCCGAAGCCGGTGCAGTAGCAGCAAACTAAGATATAGCAGATAAGCAGCATAAATCTTAAGGCTGAGAGCAGGATGTAAATATACATCGATAATAAACAAATAGAACATCCAGACAGCGCAACATTTTGAGTCAGACATCCGGGTTGCTGTCTGGATGTGGCTATATTAACTGGTATGATCCTAAAAAGGAAATATAACAGGTGAACAACATGAAAAAGAAGCAATTTTTTGAAAACTTCATACACGGGATTTTCCTGGTGCTCGGATTGATTACAGTAGGCTGTGTGCTGCTGATTTCAGTGTATCTGATCATTTCCGGCATACCGGCCATCCGGCAGATCGGACTTATTCCTTTTCTGTTTGGCAAAACCTGGGCATCGACAGCAGCAGAACCGTCTTATGGAATTCTGCCGTTCATCCTGACCAGTGTTTACGGAACGGCAGGAGCGATTCTGCTTGGGGTTCCGTTCGGGTTCCTGACCGCAGTATATCTTGCCAAGGTAGCGCCGAAAAAAGTACGGACGATTATGGAATCGGCAGTCAGTCTTCTTGCCGGAATTCCTTCCGTCGTATACGGTCTTGTGGGCATGCAGGTGCTTGTACCCGGGATCCGGAAGCTGTTCCATGTCCCGGATGGAGCGAGCTTACTGGCAGCCATTATTGTATTAGCTATTATGATTCTGCCGTCCATTATTAAAGTGTCCATGACGAGTCTGGAGGCAGTACCGAAGGAGTATGAAGATGCTTCTCTGGCTCTTGGAGCCACGCCTGTGGAAACCTATTTCCGGGTATCGGTGCCTGCTGCGAAAAGTGGTATTGCGGCAGCCGTGGTGCTGGGCGTCGGACGTGCTATCGGGGAGGCCATGGCCGTCATGATGGTATCGGGAAATGTACCCAACATGCCTGAGCTGTTCCAGAGTGTCCGGTTCCTTACAACAGCTGTGGCAAGTGAAATGTCGTATTCTTCCGGATTACAAAGACAGGCACTGTTTTCCATTGCACTGGTACTGTTCCTGTTTATTATGCTGATTAATGCAACATTGAACTTTTTCCTGAAACGGGATAAGGAGGCTTAACATGAAACATGGTGGAATAACACACAGACGTGTGTTTTATATTTGGATGATGAAAATATTGATGTGGATCTCTGCCGGACTTACGGCACTCCTTGTTCTTTTTCTGATCGGATATGTATTTATCAAGGGACTTCCCAACATTTCCTGGGAGCTGCTATCTACATCACCCAGTTATCTGGCAGACCGGATCGGAATCCTGCCCGATATCTTAAATACAATTTATATTGTGCTTGCAACATTACTTATTGTTCTTCCCCTTGGAGTAGGAGCAGCGATCTATCTGACCGAGTATGCAGCCAATAAGAAGCTGGTTACCGTAATTGAATATGCGGCAGAAACCCTGTCCGGGATTCCGTCTATTATCTATGGACTGGTTGGCATGCTGTTCTTCTGCCAGTTCCTGAATATGAAGACCTCCCTGCTGGCAGGAGCCCTGACACTGGTAATTATGAACCTTCCGACGATCATGCGTACCACCCAGGAGAGTCTTAAGACCGTTCCGCAAAGCTACCGTGAGGGCGCATTCGGATTGGGAGCGGGTAAATGGAGAGTGATCCGTACCGTAGTGCTGCCCGGATGTATTGATGGTGTCATTACTGGATGTATTCTGTCAGTTGGACGAATCCTGGGAGAGTCCGCAGCCCTGCTTTTCACCGCCGGCTTTGCCCATGCACTTAATAATATCGTTAAAGGACTTGGCAGTGCCGGAGCTACACTGACAGTAGCTCTTTATGTATACGCAAAGGAACAGGGAGAATTCGGAGTGGCATTTGCAATTGCGGCGATTCTGATGATTCTCACCATGCTCATCAATTTTGCGGCAGTACTGGTTGGAAAGTATTTCAAAAAGAGAAAGGATATGTAAGTGATGAACAACATTGTGACGGTACATGATCTTTGTCTGTGGTATGGAAGCCATCAGGCACTGACAGATATTAATATTGAGATCCCGGAAAAAAGCATTACCGCATTGATCGGTCCGTCCGGCTGTGGTAAATCCACCTTTTTAAAGACCATCAACCGTATGAATGATCTGATTCCGGATGTAAAAATTACAGGAGAAATTAAATACAAGGAGCAGAATATTTTTGCTCCGAATGTGGATGTAAATGATCTGCGAAGAGAGGTCGGAATGGTATTCCAGAAGCCGAATCCGTTCCCGATGAGTATTTATGATAATATTGCCTATGGACCGCGTACGCATGGGGTAAAGAATAAAGCAAAGCTCGATGATATTGTGGAACGTTCTTTACGTGGGGCAGCAATCTGGGATGAAGTAAAAGACCGCCTTAAGAAGAATGCGTTAGGCCTTTCCGGTGGGCAGCAGCAGAGACTTTGTATTGCAAGAGCACTTGCCGTAGAACCGGAAGTACTTCTGATGGATGAGCCGACCAGTGCCCTTGATCCGATTTCTACCTTAAAAATCGAGGAGCTTGCTGAAGAACTGAAGAAAAAATATACCATTATTATTGTTACCCATAATATGCAGCAGGCTGTGCGTATTTCAGACCGCACTGCATTTTTCCTGTTGGGCGAGCTTGTGGAATATGGGGATACGGAAAAAATGTTCTCCGATCCTGTGGACAAGAGAACGGAAGATTATATAACAGGGAGGTTTGGATGATGAGAAGTCATTTTGATGAACAGCTTGCATTATTGAACAAAGAGCTGATTGAAATGGGAGCCTTATGTGAAGAAGTAATTGAGCTGGCATCCCGTGCACTTGCAGAAGGAAATAAATCTCTGGCAGTACAGATTGCACCGATTGATGCCCAGATTGACCAGAAGGAGCGTACGATTGAATCGATGTGCCTGCGGCTTCTGCTGCAGCAGCAGCCCGGGGGAAAAGGACGTCTACAATA
>OGOZ01000125.1_pt1 | contig 51706 bp, 48 predicted proteins | sample 1552801 | NCBI WGS metagenome assembly OGOZ01 (sample SAMEA2580196, study PRJEB22360) | human gut metagenome | biome: human gut; feature: human-associated habitat; material: faeces | place: Denmark | collected 2008/2010 | reverse complement strand
TGGTAATATAATCGAATTTTACGTCTTTCATTGTTGCAAGTGGTATTAAATTAGATGTTAGTCTATAAAAATGAATATTATTTTTAATATTATAATCTATTATTTTGTCTAAAGCTTCTAAATTCATTTTTATAATTTCATCTAATTTTTGCTTTTTATCTTTTTCTTTTAAATAATTAGTATAACTAATGGTATGTGATGTTGTAACATCTAAAGCTTTACTAATTGAAACGTATCCTAGTTTTATAATCATAATTTCACCAGTATTAGTATATCTTTATATGTGAAAAATATGTTATAATAAAAATGGTGATAACATGAAGAAGATAATTTTAGTAGATGGTAATAACTTATTGTTTAGAAGTTATTATGCAACTGCTTATACTGGCAATTTAATGAAAAATAGTAAAGGTTTTCCGACTAATGCGTTATTTGGATTTACTCATATGATTAATAAAATATTACATGAAGAAAAACCTACGCATATTATAGTTGCTTTTGATAAAGGTAAAACATTTAGACATGAAAAGTATGCAGATTACAAAGGTGGTAGAGGAGAAACACCTGATGAATTAAAAATGCAGTTTCCAGTTGCTAAAGAGTTATTAACATACATGGGAATAAAATACTATGAAATCGATAATTATGAAGCAGATGATATAATTGGAACGTTTGCTAAATTTTGTGACGATGAAGATGAATTTATTGGTACTATTGTAAGTAGTGATAAAGATTTATTACAGTTAATTTCTTCTGATGTTGATATAAAGTTATTAAAACAAAAAGATTATATTAGATATAATGAAGAAAGCTTTAAAAGAGCTTATGGTATAGAACCTATTAGAATTGTTGATCTTAAAGCACTTATGGGCGATTCTTCAGATAACATTCCTGGAGTAAAAGGAATAGGTGAAAAAACAGCTTTAAAACTTCTTCAAAAATATGGTAGTTTAGATAATATATATGAAAATATAGATAGTATAAAAGGCGCAGCTAGACAAAAATTAATTGATGATAAAGAAAATGCTTATAAAAGTTTTGATCTGGCAACAATTGTAAGAGATGTTCCGATGGAAATAAATATCAATGATGTAATTTTAAAAGAAAAAGATAGCGAAAAGTTAAATAATTTGTATGAAGATTTAGAATTTTATTCATTTTTAAAAAAAGAAAAAGAAGAAAAAAAGGTCGTTAGAGAAACAAACGTTACAATTGTTAAGAATGTAAATGAAGTTCCTAAAATAGATGAATGTGCCTTTTATTTAGAAATATTAGGTACTAATTATCATAGATCAGAAATTATTGGAGCAGGAATATATAATGAAGATGTTAGCTTATATATTCCATTTGCTATTTTAAAAGATTGTAAAGATTTACTTACTAAAACAATAAAAAGTACTTACGATTTAAAAAAGGATTATGTTGCTTTAAAGTGGAATGACATAGATATTACTAATGTAAATTTTGATGCGATGATAGCGTCTTCTTTACTTGATTATAATGTAAAAGATGATATTGCTTATCTTTCTAATCAAATGGGACATGATTTAGAATTTTATGAGAAAGTCTATGGAAAAGGAACTAGATTACATATTCCTGATGAAGGAGAAATTGCTAAGAATTGTATTAATAAAGCTAGATTTATTTATGAAACCAAGGAAGAATTATTAAATAAATTAAAAGATGAAGAAATGCTAGATTTATATTATGATATAGAACATCCTTTAATCACAGTTTTGGGTGATATGGAATATAATGGGGTATATGTAGATAAAAGTATTTTAGAGGAAATGGGGAAAGAGATAGAAATAAAATTAGAACTTTTAAGTAAAGATATTTATAATCTTGCTGGAGAAGAATTTAATATTTCATCACCATTTCAACTTGGGGATATCCTTTTTGAAAAACTTGGTTTACCACATGGTAAGATAGGAACTAGAGGATATTCTACAGCTATAGATGTCTTAGAAAAGATAAAAGATAAACATCCAATTATAAATTTAATTATTGAACATCGTAACTTAACGAAGTTACACTCAACGTATATTGAAGGTTTGATAAATAGTATTATGCCAGATAACAAAGTACACACTATTTATACCCAAGCTTTAACTAGAACGGGACGCTTATCTTCAATAGAACCAAATTTACAAAACATACCAGTTAGAGATGAATATGGAAAATTAATAAGAAAAGCTTTTATTCCATCACCTAATTCAATTATCGTAAGTGCTGATTATTCTCAAATAGAACTTAGAATTCTAGCATCAATTGCTGATGTAGAAGCTTTAAAGCAAGCTTTTAAAGAAGGAAAAGATATCCACAGTAAAACAGCCAGTGATATATTTGGTGTACCAGTTGATATGGTTACTAAAAATATGAGAAGAATAGCTAAAGCTGTTAACTTTGGTATTGTTTATGGAATAAGTGGATTTGGTTTATCGGAAAATATTGGTGTGTCTACAAAGGAAGCTAAAGAATTTATTAATAATTATTTAGAAACATATCCAGGAATAAAAAAATATATGGATGATACTATTGCTAGAGCTAAAGAAGTTGGTTATGTAAGAACTTTGTTTAATCGTAAGAGAGTTATTCCAGAATTAAAGAATAAAAATTATATGATAAGAAATGCAGGAGAAAGAATCGCATTAAATACACCAATTCAAGGTACTAGTGCAGATATCATTAAAAAAGCTATGATTGAAGTTGATAAAAAATTTAAAGAAAATAATATTAAAAGTAAAATGATTTTACAAGTTCATGATGAACTTATATTTGATACTTTGAAAGAAGAAAAAGAAAAAGTATGTGAAATAATTGAAAGTGTTATGGATGCAGATTATAATATCAATGTTCCTTTAGAAATTGATATAGAAAGTGGTGAGAATTGGTATCAAGCCAAATAGTTTATGAAAAAAGAAAATAAAGTAATGTTAACTAGTATGATAGTTAACTCTTTTCTTTCTATTATTAAAATAATAGTGGGAATAGTAGGTAAGTCATCATCACTTATTGCTGATGGTATTCATTCTTTTAGTGATTTATTTACAGATGTTTTTGCAATATTTGGTAATTTACTTAGTAGAAAACCAGCCGATGAAAAACATCCATTTGGACATGGAAAATTAGAATATTTAACAAGCATTGGAATTGGTCTAGTTATTTTATTCGTTGGTTTTTCAATTATTTATAATTCGTATGATAATAAAATAGTAATTCCTAGTATTTTAGTAGTTTTAGTCAGTCTATTTACTATTGTTTCAAAGTACTTATTAGCTAGTTATATAACAAGAAAAGGAAAGGAATATAAAAATAATATTTTAATATCCAGTGGTCGTGAATCATCAATGGATGTTTTAAGTTAAGTTGTAGTTTTAGTTGCAACCACTTTAATGCGTTTTTCAAATAAAATTGAAATATTAAAATATGCGGATAAAGTCGCCACTGTTGTAGTAGGTCTATTCATTATCAAAGTAGGTTTTGATGTATTAAAAGAAAATATTAGTACTATTTTAGGTGAGCAAGAAATAGATCAAGAATACTTAGAAAATATAAAAAGAATAATAACTGATGAAAAAGAAGTAATATGTATTGATGAACTTAATCTAATAAAATATGGATATTATTTTAAAATTGTATGTGAAGTAGGTATGAATGGTAATTTAAGTTTGAAAAAAAGTCATAGCATTGTAGAAAAAATTGAAACTAAATTAAAAGAATATGACGATAGAAATAAATATATAACTATTCATGTTAACCCATATGATAAATAAATTATAAAACAGGTTATAAGTATTTATAGCCTTTTTAAGTGTGTTAAAAATCATAAATAGTGTCTAAATTTTTTTATTGAATTTGTTTTAAAAAATAATTATACATGGTATAATAAAATAGGATTGGAGGCAGTTATGAATTACACAGATATAGATACAGGGTTAACAAAAAAACAAGTTGAGATTCGTAAAAAACAAAAGTTAGTTAATTATAATTCAGAAGTGCCTACAAAGGGTATAAAAGAAATTATAAGAGATAATATATTTACTCTTTTTAATTTACTAAATTTAATTTTAGGTTTATTAATTTTTTTAGTAGGATCATATAAAAACTTACTATTTTTAGGGGTTGTTATATGTAATACATTGATAAGTATTTTTCAAGAAATAAGGGCTAAGATTGAAATAGATAAACTATCTATTATTGCAGAGACAAAAGTAAATGTAAAAAGAGATGAAAAAGAGAGTGTTATAGGCATTAATGAAATTGTTATTGATGATATTATAAACTTTAAAGTTGGTAATCAAGTAGTTGTTGATAGTGTTGTAAGAAGTGGTAGAGTAGAAGTTGATGAATCTTTTATTACTGGGGAATCCAAACCACGTGTAAAGAAAACTGGCGATACTATTCTTTCTGGAAGTTTTATTGTAAGTGGTAAATGTTTAGCTCAAGTTATACATATTGGAGAAGATAACTACACATCTAAAATAACTAATGGCGCTAAATATATAAAAAAAATAGATTCTTTGCTTTTAAATTCATTAAATAAAATAATAAAGTTAGTTTCTATTGTTATAGTTCCTTTAGGAATTTTACTTTTTATAAATCAATTTTTTATCATTCATCAATCATTTTCTAATGCGATAGTAAATGTTGTAGCCGCATTAGTAGCAATGATTCCAGAAGGACTTGTCTTACTTACTAGTACAGCTTTAGCTGTTAGTTCGATTAAGCTTGCACATAATAAAGTTTTGATTAAGCAATTATATTCAATTGAGTCTTTAGCGCGTGTTGATACAATATGTTTTGATAAAACTGGTACTCTTACAGAAGGGGTAATGGAAGTAAGTAAATATGTTCCTCTTACTAATAAAAAATATGATATTAAAGAAATAATGAGTGAAATATGTAATGTCTTTGATAATGAAAATGAAACTATGGCTGCTTTAACCCGTTATTTTGGCGTTCATAATAATTATAAGGTGGAAAAAAGTATACCATTTTCATCAGATCGTAAATACTCTAAAGTTAGCTTTGAAACTTTAGGAACATATATTTTAGGTGCTCCAGAAATAATACTAAAAGAAAAGTATAACGATTATGATATTGATAAATATGTTAAAGATGGAAGAATAGTACTTCTGGCAGAAGAAAAATATAAAGATATTTACCCTATTGCAATTATTTTAATTCAAGATAAAATTAGAAAAAATGTTTTGAAAACTATTGAGTATTTTAAAAAAGAAAATGTGGATGTTAAAATAGTATCTGGTGATAATCCTAAAACTATTTTAAATATTGCAAATAGATTAAATCTTGGTATTAAAAAGTATAAAGATGTATCAAAACTAAGTGATGAAAAACTAGAAGAAATAGTAGAAGATTATTCAATATTTGGGCGTGTTAGTCCTTATCAAAAGAAAACGATTATTAATGCTTTAAAGAAAAAAGGACATAAAGTAGCAATGATTGGTGATGGGGTTAATGATGTTTTAGCATTAAAAGAAGCTGATTCAAGCATTGCTTTAAATAATGGTAGTGAAGCTGCTCGTAATGTTGGGGAACTTGTTTTACTAGATTCTAACTTTGATGCAATGCCATTGATCGTAAAAGAAGGGAGAAGAACAATCAACAATATTGAAAGATCGGCAAGTCTTTTCATAGTAAAAACAGTGTATGCATCATTACTTGCTTTAATATTTGTTTTCCTTCCCCTAAAGTATCCTTTTATTCCAATTCAACTAACACTCACTAGTTCATTTACAATTGGTATACCTTCATTTATTTTAGCGCTTGAACCTAATAAAGATCTTATTAAAGGAAACTTCTTATATAATATCTTTAAAGCTGCGATTCCAACCGCACTAACAATTGTTATTAATATTTTAATTACGGTTATATTTGGTTCTATCTTTAATATAGATTCAAAAGAAGTATCTACTATAGCTGTTACTTTAGTTGGATTTACAGGTTTTGTTCATTTGTATAGAATTTGTAAACCTTTAAATAAACTAAGAACAACTTTAATTGTTACACTAATTATTTTCTTTACTTTTGGTGTAGTCGGTCTTAACAATTTATTTTCTCTAACTATATTTAATTTAAGAATGTTACTTGTAATGATAGTTTTATTTTTAAACACTATACTACTTCTTAAAGTAAATACAATATTTTTTGAAAAGAAAATTTATAAAAAACTTAATAAAATATTACAAAAATAGGTGACTTATGAAGTATGAAATAAATAATGAAGTATATGATGTAGTTATTGAAAAAAAGAATAATAAAAATTTATATATTAGAGTTAAAGAAGATTTAACAATATTAGTTACAACTAATTATTTAACAACTAAAAAACAAATTCTAGATGTTTTAGATCAAAATCAATCTTATATAATGAAGATGATTGAAAAAAGAAAAAAAGAAATCGAAAAAAAAGAATATATTTTATATTTTGGAAATAAGTATGATTTAGTGTTTGGTAACTTGTTTGACGAAGTGGAAATTGCAGGAAATAAGATATATGCTCATGATCAAAAACAATTTGACAAGTGGTACAAAAAACAGATGCAAAATATTTTTGACGAACATTATAAAATGTTATATAATGAATTCGAGGAGCAAATTCCATTTTATAGAATGAGAATTAGAGAAATGAAAACTCGTTGGGGTGTATGTAATGTTAAAAGTAAGACAATAACCCTTAACTCTAGGCTAATAGAGTATCCATTAGAAGCTTTAGATTATGTTATTGTTCATGAGCTTTCTCATTTAATTCATTTTAATCATTCAAATAGTTTTTGGAATTTGGTGGCAAAGTATAAACCTGATTATAAAAGAATCAGAAAAGAATTGAAGGAGTAATTATGAAAAAGATAGTATTAGTGTTGGCAATGATTTTATTACTTACAGGGTGTAATGCTGTAAAAGATAATATGACTATTGACTATGATAAGTATATGAATAATTTATTATCAGCGAATGAAAATAGCGAATATGTTCCATGTGATATTGAGATAACTTATGATAAAATAAGTGATACACAATATAGTTATCAAATTGTTATTGATAATCCGAAAGAAGATATGAGAAATATTAATATTGTTGTTAGTCATAATATGGAAACACATGATGGGTATCCAAGTATTGGTGTTTTTGATGAAGAACCAATTAATTTAATGGTAGAAAGAACTGAAGATGATACTAATAAAGGAATTGTTCTTGTTGGATATATTGATTATACTGGAGATAAAGAGGATTTTCATCCTGAAGTGAAACTATTAATAAATTATATTAATAGCGCTATTGAAGAAAAAACAATTTATTATAAGAAGACGATATAATACGTCTTTTTTTTTACACCTTTAGTATTAGAATGATAGTGGTGATTTAAATGAAGGTTAAAATATTTGATGAAGGTCATGAAAAAGATTTAGAGGCAGCAGTAAATGATTTTTTAAAAGACTTGGAGGGCAATGTAATAGATATTAAATACCAAGTTGGTGTTAGTGTCTTTTCAGAGGAACAAATATTTTGTTTTTCAGCAATGATTATATATGATTAAAAATAATAAATTAGTTACACAATAACATAGAATATAAAGGAGATGATAATGTGTTTGGAGAATTTACAGAAGAAGCACGTAAAATATTAGTTAGCGCTAAAGAAGAAATGTATGAATTAAAACATCCTTATGTTGGTAGTGAACACTTACTTTTGGCTATTTTAAAAGATAACAATGCTGTTTCAAAAAAACTGAAAGAATATAATTTAACCTATGATGTTTTAAAAAATGAGATAATAAGTATTATTGGCACAGGGAGTGAATACCCAGAATGGTTTTTATATACACCATTACTCAAAAGAATAATTGAAAATGCTATTGTTGATAGTAAAGAAAATAATAATGGTGATGTAACCGTAGAACATCTTTTTGCAAGTCTTCTTGAAGAAGGAGAAGGTGTTGGTATTAGAGTGATGCTTGGAATGAATATTGATCTTGATAAATTATATAAAGATTTTTCAAGCAAGCTAATAATGTCTTCCAAAACTAAAAAAACTAAAAAATTATTAATTGATGAACTTGGTTATGATTTAACAAAGAAAGCTTTAAATAATGAGTTAGATCCTGTTGTAGGTCGCGAGGAAGAAATTAATAGACTTTTAGAAATATTATGCCGTAGGACAAAGAATAATCCTATTTTGATAGGAGAAGCTGGTGTTGGTAAAACAGCAATTGTAGAAGAGCTTAGCAGAATGGTTGCCTTTGGAGAAGTTCCTAAGAAATTAAAAAATAAACGTATAATAAGTTTAGATATGGCTACGATGGTAGCTGGTACTAAATATCGTGGTGAATTTGAAGAAAGAATGCGTAAAGTACTAAAAGAAATAGAAGATAATGACGATATTATTCTCTTTATTGATGAAATACACACCTTAGTAGGAGCAGGAGGGGCTGAAGGAGCAATAGATGCTTCTAATATTTTTAAGCCGGCTTTAGCTAGAGGTAAAATAAAATGTATAGGAGCTACAACAACGGAAGAATATAAAAAATATATAGAAGCAGATGGGGCGTTAGATAGAAGATTTCAAAAAATATTAATACAGACTCCTGATAAAATAACTGTAAAAAAGATATTAAGCAAACTAAAACCAATTTATGAAAAGTATCACAATGTAATTATAAGTGAAGACATAATAGATTTAATTGTTGATTTATCTGAAAGATATATATATGATCGTAACCAACCAGATAAATCGATTGACATCTTAGATGAAGTGTGCAGTTTTGCAAGTTTAAAAGAAAGTGATGAACTAAAAAAATATAAAAGTTATAACAAAGATTTACAACTTGTGATTAATAGTAAAAATGAAGCTATTATTAATAATAGTTTTGATAGTGCAGCAAAGTTTAGAAAAAAAGAAAAAGAATTAATGGATAAAATAAACAAGTTAGAATTAGATGTTATTAAAGATACTAATAAAAGAGTTATATCTAAAGAAGATGTTGCGCTTGTTATAAATAAAAGAACTAGAATACCAGTGTATGAGTTATTAAAAGAAAAAGAACAAATAATTTTAAATATCGAAGAAAACTTAAAAAATAATATCGTTGGTCAAGATGAAGCTATTAGTAAATTAATCGATTTGACTAAAAGAATTAAGTTGGGGTTCGTAGATGAAAATAAGTGTAATTCTATTATTTTTTGTGGATCAAGTGGTGTTGGGAAAACCTGTTTGGCTAAAATATTTGGTAGTGAACTAGTAGGGAAAGAAAACATTATTAAATTAGATATGAGTGAGTATTCTGAGTCGCATTCTGTTAGTAAAATAGTTGGTGCGCCTCCAGGATATGTCGGATATTCAGATTCTAAAAATATATTAGAAGAAGTTAGAAATAAACCGTTTTCGGTTATTATTTTAGATGAAATAGAGAAAGCTCATCCAACTATTATAAATTTATTATTTCAAATATTAGATGAAGGAAAAATAAAAGATTCTAAGGGGATAGAAGTTCGTTTTGATAATACAACTATTATAATGACATCTAATATTGGTTTTAATGAGAATAGTATTGGTTTTGCTAATGATAAAAATAGTATAATAGAACAAAAACTAAAAGAAAATTTTTCTTTACCATTCATCAATCGTATTGATACAACTATTTTCTTTAAATCACTAAATAAAGAAGATATTACTAAAATAGTTGATATGAATTTAAAAAAATTAAAAAGTAAATACAAAAATAAAGGTATAAAAGTTACTATTTCCAAAAATGTAGTAAATGAAATAATTGAAAAAAGTAAATACAAGGAATTTGGAGCTAGAAAAATTAGTAAAATAATAAAAGAATTAGTTGAGAATCAAATTATCGAAAAATGTATGAATGATGTTACTAATGTTAATGTCATGTCAATAAATAATAAAGTTAGTGTTTAAGATATTTATTTAAATTAATATCTTACTGATTTGACAAGGCTAGAGTTTTATGTTATAGTATGCCCTACGAAGGGGGAGGTATTATGTATAAATTTTTACCAGAACAAATTGAAAATTTAAAAGAACAATTACAAGCTAAAACTTTAAAACTAGAAGGAATTAATAATATTAGAAAGCAAAATTATTCAGAAATGAAAACAGGAAATGGTCAAGAAACAAGTTTTCCAGTTGATAATTCATTACTAGGAAATTTTGTTGTAAACACTAATGCACTTAATGATATTAAAAATAAATTACTTAATTGTGAGGTTATTGAACCAAATAATAGTGATGAAATAGGAATTGGAAGTACATTTAAAATAAGTTTATTCTTTGATGAAGATGAAGAAAGAGAAACTTTTACTTTAGTAGAAACAAGACTTTCAAAAGATCCAGCTAATTTTATATCTATAAATAGTCCTTTAGGTAAAGCTATTGTAGCTAAAAAACAAGGTGATAGTTTTAAATACGTTGTAGAGAACAGAATATTTTCTGGAAGAATTGATGAAATAGTTAAAACAAAAGAAGATATTAATATTAAATAAGTCATGAAATATAAATTTCATGATTTTTTTGTTCTCATTAGCAAAAAGGTATACACAAAATTAAAATTATGGTAAAATGAATATAGGGTGATGATATGACTGATTTATATGAAATAAAAACTGCACTTCATAATAACAGTGGTATTAATGCAGATGTTAGAGATAATATATTTGAATTAGTGGTAATTTTTAATAATAAGTTTCCTAATGTAAGTTTGGAACACTTAAAAGAACATTTAAAGACACTAAAGATTAGAAAAGTGAATAAATTTTTAAATAATGATATTTCAATGTATGATTGCAAAAATAATGTTTTATATTTTAATAAAAATAAAATGAATGATGATTATGATTTCCGTCATGTCTTAATGTATGAACTTATTAACATTATTTCATCGAATGGTTTTCAAACAGGATTTAATAGTGATGGTAAATTTGAAGCTTTAAATACTGGATATACAGAGATACTTGCTAATTTTTTAGTAGGTAATAATGGTGAGAAATTAGTTTATCCTAATGAAGCAGTTATGGCTAATATGATTGGTATTATAGCTGGTGAAGATAAATTATTTGATGCATATTTTAATAATGACGCTAAAGTGTTATTAAATGCTTTAACAGAAGCAGGGGTGGAATTATGACATTTAAAAATTTAAATGATAAGATGAATTATTATAGTGAAATAAGTAAAAAAACAGGAGAGAATAATTGGAATCAAGATGTTATTCAAAATGAGTTTATTGAAATGATTTCAAAATGTAATTTATCTAATGAAAAACTTGATAGATTAAAAAATGCTATGGTAAAAAATAATGCATCTTTAGATATGCAACCAAGTAATAATAAATCATATGAAGTTTTTAATAAAATAGTTGAAATGAAAAAAGCAGAATCTTTAGAAGAACAAAGACGTATGGTAGCATAAGGTCCAATTTATTGGACTTTTTTTGAATAGTTTTAAATATTATTGCAAAAAAGCGACATTTTTTGTATAATCGAATTAGAATAAAAATAGGTGGTTGATATAATGCGTGTATCATTATTAAAGCAAGATAAAATAATTAGTTTAAAGTTACCTAAAGAAATTTCAGGTAGTTTTTGGATTGAAGATAAAGATATAAATAATAAAAGTAGAAATTTAATTAACATTAGTGATTATAATGGAAGATGGTTAATTAAAAGTAATTATGAAACAAAATTAGTTTTTAACAATAAGGAATATGAAGCAGTTTATTTAAATTCTTATGCTTTTTGTCCATTAAAAATAGAAAAAGAAAATTATTATTGTTTTTTATATGCAGAAGAATTAGAACAAAAATTTGAATGGTTAAAACTGAATTCTAATACGATTGTAATAGGTAATAGTGGTTGTGATATAAATTATAATAGTAATATGATTTCCGAATCTCAAGTAAAATTAGTTTATGATAATAATAAATGGAATATTGAAAACTTAGATATTAACAATCGAATATATTTAAATGATGAAATGATAAATAATGCTGTTGGAAACATTGGAGATATTTTATTTATAATGGGTCTTAGAGTAATTTTAATGAATGGAATAATAGTTATTAACAATCCTAATAATTTAGTTACATTTACTAATTTTGAAATTATAGAACGAGAAGATAATATTAATTATGAAAGTACTAGTGATGAAGAATTACAATTATATGAGAAAGATGATTACTTTTTTAGAGCACCTCGTTTTAAAACAACAATAGAAAAAGAACGTATTGTTATTGATCCACCAACACAAAAACAAGAACAAGAAGAAATGCCTATAATTTATACTATAGGTCCAATGTTTACGATGGGAATGACTTCGGCAGTAACAGGTGTGTCAACATTAAATAGTGTTTTAAATGGCAATCAAAGTTGGTCTTCGGCACTTCCATCATTAATTGTTACAGGGGCTATGCTTCTTAGTATGATGTTTTGGCCTATGGTATCTAAAACATGGCAAAATAGACAAAAAAAGAAAAAAGAAAAGTTACGTCAAGAAAAATATAAGAAATATATTAACAATAAAAAAGAATATGTTACCAATGCCATTGCTAAGCAAAGACAAATATTACTTGATAATAATTTACCAATAGATAGATGCTTAGAAATTATAAAAAAAAGAGATCGTAATTTATGGGAAAGAAAAATAGAACATGATGATTTTTTACAAGTACGTCTTGGGCTTGGAAAAATGGAACCAGAGATAGAATTATCTTATCCAGAAGAACATTTTACTTTAGAAGAAGATAATTTAAAAGATATGTTACAAGAAGTTGGAGAGTCATTGAAAACTATGTATGATGTTCCAATTAGTGTAAATTTAACTAAAAAAAATATTTCTGCTATTGTTGGAAAAAAAGAATTAACAAAAAAATTTATTGATGGACTGCTTTTAAAAATTATGACTTTTCATAGTTATGATGATTTAAAGATAGTTTTATTTACTAATAAAGATAATGAGAAAAATTGGGACTATTTAAAAATGTCACCATATTGTTTTAGTGATGATAGGCAAGTTAGATTTTTTGCGACAAATACAGATGAAGTAAATCAACTTTCTAATTATTTAGAACAATATATGAAACATCGTAAATATGAAGATGGAGAAAGTGGTAAAGAGTCTAATATAGATTATAAAAGTTATGCTCCTTATTTTTTAATTATTACAGATGATTTTACTACTTATCGTAATAATGAATTTATAAAAAGTGTTTTAGAACAAAAAAATAATTATGGCTTTAGTTTGATTATTAATAATGAAAAATTATTAGGACTTCCTAATGAATGTAGTTTGTTTATGAGTATAGATGAGAAAGTTTCCGGAGTATTTGAAAATGAGTTAAGTGCTAATAAGCAAAATGAATTTTTTCCTGATATTGACAATAATAGTGATATGGAAGAAGTCACAAAAATACTTGCTAATATTTCGGTAGAGGTTGAAAAAGAAAAATATTATTTACCAAAGTCTATTAGTTTTTTACAAATGTATAATATAGGTATGGTTGAACAATTGAATTCATTACAGCGATGGAGAGAAAATAACCCTATTACGAGTTTACAAGCACCTGTTGGTGTTGATGAAAATGGTGACTTGTTTAAACTAGATTTACATGAAAAATTTCATGGTCCACATGGTTTAGTTGCAGGTATGACAGGTAGTGGTAAAAGTGAATTTATAATTACTTATATTTTGTCAATGGCTGTAAATTATCATCCTGATGAAGTATCATTTGCGCTTATAGATTATAAGGGTGGAGGTCTTGCTGGAGCTTTTGAAAATAAAGAAACAGGTATCGTTTTACCGCATTTATGTGGAACAATTACCAATTTAGATACGGTAGAAATGAAACGTTCTTTGGCATCTATTCAAAGTGAACTTAAAAGAAGACAAAAAATATTTAATAAAGCTCGTGAAATTTCAGGTGAAAGTACAATAGATATATATAAATATCAAAAATTATATCGTGCTCATAAAGTTAGTGAACCAGTGCCACATTTGTTTATTATAAGTGATGAATTTGCTGAACTTAAAACACAACAACCTGAGTTTATGGAACAATTAATCAGTACAGCACGTATTGGACGTAGTTTAGGTGTGCATTTAATTCTTGCTACACAAAAACCGGCTGGAGTAGTTGATGATCAAATTTGGAGTAACTCTAAATTTAGAGTATGTTTAAAAGTTCAAGATAAAGCAGATAGTATGGATATGATAAAAAGACCTGATGCGGCTGGTTTAAAAGAAGTTGGACGCTTTTATTTACAAGTTGGATATAATGAATTTTTTGCTCTAGGACAATCAGCATGGTGCGGGGCTCCATATTATAAAAAAGAAAAATTAAAGAAAAAAGTTGATAATTCAATTAATTTTATTAATGATGTTGGTTATGTGATAAAAAGTATTGAGAAGGAAAATAAAGAAAATAATTTGCAATCTTATGGTGAAGAATTGCCAAACATTGTTAAATACTTAAGTGATTTAGCTAAACAACAAAATATTCATACAGATAGATTATGGCTTGATAGTATTCCAAGTATAATTTATGTTGATGATTTAGAAAAAAAATATAATTATCAATCAGAAAATTATATTATTAACCCAATTGTAGGTGAGTATGATATACCTAATCAACAAAGTCAAGCTCTTCTTACAATGCCCCTTTCTAAAGATGGAAATGCTATTATATATGGTGCTGTTGGTTCTGGTAAGGAAAATATGTTGAATACTTTAATATATTCAATTATTAAGCATCACTCTTCAAATGAAGTTAATTTTTATGCAATAGATTGTGGTGCTGAAACATTAAGAATGTTTAATAAAGCTCCTCATATGGGTGATATATTAATGTCTTCAGAAGAAGATAAAATTGTTAACTTATTTAAGATGTTAAAAGAAGAGTTAAATAATCGTAAAAAATTATTTGCTGACTATAATGGAAGTTATGAAACTTATAATGCTAAGAGTGGTAAACCTTTACCTACAATCATAACAATTATAAATTATTATGAAATATTTAGTGAATTATATATGGATTATGAAGATTTATTAATTCCTTTGACAAGAGAGGGAATTAAATATGGAATATTATTTATTTTAACAGCAAATGGAGTTAATTCAATTCGTTACAAAGTATCACAAAACTTTAAACAACAATTTGTTTTACAACTTAATGATGAATCTGATTATATGACAGTTTTAGGTAGTACACATGGCATGTACCCATCTAAATATAAAGGTAGAGGTTTAGTTAAGTTTGATGATATCTATGAATTTCAAACGGCTTATGCTAAAAATCCTGAAAATATAGCAGAAGAGATTAGTAGTTATTGCAATAATATAACAGGAGATATGCCTAGAGCTAAAAAAGTTCCAGAGCTTCCAGATATAGTTACTTTAGATTATGTTAGAGATAACATAAAAGATTCTAGTAGCATACCAATAGGTATCGAAAAAGAAAGTTTAAAAGTATATAATTATAATTTTAAAGATAGATATACAACTTTAGTTTCTGCGCTAGATATAAATTATTTAACTAATTTTATTACTACTTTAATTCGTGAATTTAGTTTACTTCCTAACTCACAAACGATGGTATTAGATGCTTCAAAATTATTAAATGTAAGTGCGCTAGGAAATGTATTATACGAAAACAAAAAATTTGATTCAAATATTGATAGAATTATTAATTATGCTACTAAGTTATCAGAACAAGTAAAAATTAGTAATGATGAAGATAGTATTAAGTCTTGTCAAGAAATTAATTGCTTTATTGTTGGATTAGATGAATTAAAAGAAAAATTAGGAGATAACAGTAATAAATTAGAAGAAATGATGATATCAGCTAAAAAATTAGGAAAAATTAATTTTATTTTAGTTGATTCTGTTGATGTATTTAAGAGTTATGAATATGAAAGTTGGTATAAAACAGCTGTTAATAATAGTCATGGAATATGGATTGGTGATGGAGTATCAGATCAATACAGTATTAAGCTTTCTAAAATAACAAAAGAGTTAAGAGAAGATTATGGATTACAATTTGGATGCGGAATAAAAAATGGTAATGCAACAATAATTAAAGTGTTAGGAGTTGATGATAATGAATAATAAGATATTATTAAATATTTTAATTCCAGAAATTTCTACTTCTTATGATGTATTTATTCCAATAAATATAACAGTTAGTGAATTAAATACTTTATTAAAACAAAGTATAAGTGAACTAGCAGAGTATAATTTTGATAATAAAGCAAGAATTTATTATCAAGATAATGGTAATGAAATAGATGCTTCTCTAATTATAAAAAATACAAATTTAAGAAATGGTTCTAAAATTATTTTACTTTAATTTTAGACCTTTTTTTTTGACAATGTTAGACAAAAAAACATTGTAAAGATAATACATATTTGTTATAATTAAATTATGATAACAATAGGAGGTGAAATGATGGCTAATATAAGTGCAAATCCAAAAGATATATCAAATTATGGAACTCAAATTATAAATAAAGCTGCAGAATATAAAAAAGAAATTAATGCAATATATTCAACTGTAGATACATTAAAAACAAACTGGACAGGTGCGGCTTCACAAAGATTTGTTGATGAAATAAAAAGTTTTGAACAAGATTATAAAAAATTTGGTGATCTTATTAATGAATTCGGTAATTTATTAGTAGAAGTAGGTAAAGCTTACGATGATTTAGAAACAAATTTATAGGAGGTAATGTAAATGGCTTTAACATTTAGTTCGAAAGGGTGTATAACAGCTGCAGATGAATTAAATACTGCAAAGAATAGATTAGATGCATTGTTGAATCAAGATTTAAATGGAATTATGGCAAAAGTAAAAGTTGCTTATCAATCAGAAGGAGCTAGTGATGTATATGCTGCTTTTGATAAAGTAAAGGCAAAGTTTCCACAATTTATTCAATCTGTTGATGAATGCTCAAAATATTTAAGAGAAACTGTTGCACCAGCTTATGAGAAATTAGAAGCAAAAATTTCTTCAAATGTAAAATAATAATAAACACTTATTCGTAATGAATAAGTATTTATAAATGAATATTAGGGGGTTCCTTAGTATTTATTTATAAATAGCAAGGTGATGGATATGACTAGAGCACAAATAAGAGGACAAATTAATCAATTAAATAGGGAATTAAGTAGTGTTAAAAATACATATATGCAATATCAAAATTTAAAAAATAGAGTAATACAAATAATAAATCTTTTGAATAACAGTTTAAAAAAATTAAATGATTCAAAAGCTTATTTAAAAAAAGGTTATGGTAATAATACTAAAACTACGCCTTTTAAAAATACTACTAATGATATACAAAAAGTAACAGAAATAAAAAAATATCTGGAGTTGAGAGTTAATTTAGAAATTAATAAACAATCAAAAGCACTTAATAAAAGAACAGTTGAACTCCAAAAAAGAATAAATAAATTATGGAAAGAATATTATAGAGCTACAGATTAAGAAGGGAAATGATGAAGATGGCTAGTTTAGCAATAGATCAAAAGATTTTAAATAATTATTCTAAGCCATCTTTGAATCAAACTAAAAGGTATTTAAGTCAAGCTCGAGCAAAATGTAATGGTATGAATATACCAACATCTTTTATTTATCGTTCTTATTTACAAAAATTAGCTAATAGTTTATTAAATATCGAAAATGATATTACAAAATCTGTAAAGAAAATAGATGAAGCAATTGCTAAGTATAATAACGTAGAAAGAAGAACTAGTAATAAAGTAAGAAGTCTAACAGCAATGGTTGGAGATTTTGATAATGATTTTAGTAATTCAAAAGTTGTTAAAGGGGTATCAAATTTTGTTGATAAAAAAGTCGATGATTTAGGTAAAACAGCGTCTAAAATAGGTAGTACAGTAAGTGGTTGGGCTAAGAATGCATGGAGTTGGATAGCTGGAACAGCAGCGCCTGCTATATTTGATGTTTTAAAAAAAACTGGTTCATTACTTGCTGTTACTGTACAAAGCCTTGTTAGTGGTGTTTTACAACTTGTAGAAGCTTTAGGTGATCTTTTATTATTGGCCGTTGGTGGTGTAGCTTCGGCTTTTACAGGATTAGTTGATGCTGGACAAGCTATATATGGTGCAGTTACTGGTAATGAATGGCATTCTGTAACAAAAGCTATGTGGCAAAATGATAGTTGGGGAGGAATTAAAGGGCTTGTTTCATATCAATGGGTAAATAAATTGAATGATGTGGTTAATAATTCTGCCTATGGTAGGTGGTTAAATGAAAATTCATTTGGCGATTGGGCAAGAACAGATGGTATGTTAGCTCAAGTTGCACAAGGTATTGGATATACAGCAGGTGTTATTGCTCTTTCAGTTGTAACTTTTGGTACAGCAACTCCACTTGTTTTAGCTACAACTGCAGGATCACTTGCTGTGTCTAAGTATACTGAGGAAGCTTGGAATAATAATAAAGTTTCTATAGATACAGGAAATGGTAATTATGATATGACTTTAAATTATGAAGAACTATCTAAACTTTCTAAAGATGGAAAATTAATAAAAGAAGTACAAGAAACAGATGCAGATGGTAATGTTCAAACCACACAATTTGTATTTACCAAAAATGAAGATGGTTCTTATAGTGTAACTGTAAATGATCAAAAATTTAATTGTTCGGTTGATGAGACAGGAATATTAGAAGGTCTTGCTTATGGTGGAATTAATGGTGCTTGGGAATTTGGACAATGGTATGTAGGTTCTATGATAGGTGGTTCATCATTTAGTAAAATATTTGGAGAATCAGGTAAATATTTCTTAAAAGCTGGTACGAGAATTGTTTTAGATTCTATAACAGGTGCAGCTGAGGTTCCTTTTAGAACAGCGTTAGATATGGGATTTAATAATATGTCTTGGGAGGAAGCTTGGAATAAAAATGGTGGATGGAATGGAATTTTAAGTCAAACTTTGATAGCAGGTTTAATGTCTACAGGAGGAGAAGTATTTGATTTAGGAAAAATTAAATTAAAGTCTATGAAAACAGGCGCAAACTTCTCTGATGCTTTAAAAGAAGCAGAATTAAGTAGGGTAAAGGTTTCAAGTAATAAAGCTACTGAAAAAGATGTAGCAACACAGTTAGATGATGTTAATACAAAAATTGAAGCTAATAAAAATGAATGGTTTGATTTATATCAAAAATCAAAACAGTTATCTAATTCACAAAGTGAGGCATATTATAGAGCTTATGGAAATGCTGTTGGAGGCAATAATGAATATGCTAATGTAATAAAACGAATGGAAGAATTAAAATTAGAAATGAGTAATTTACAAAGTACTAAGGAAATACTTGAAGGTAAATTAAGCAGAAATGTAAGAATTTTAAATGAAAAAATTGCTATTGCCGATAATCAGGCTAGTAAGGGAATTGAAGCTACAATAGAAATTGATAACGCATCAGAACTTACTATGCAACAATTGGTGAATATTAAAAATTCTGATAGTAAGATATTCTCGCTTAAAGGTCATAGGTTATCAGCAAATGATATAATGGAAGTGAAATCTACTAATTATGTATATACGATGTTAGATTATAGTGAGAAATATCATAAATATCTAAGCATGTTAGATGGTGCTTCTGATGATTTGAAAACTATAATAAGAATAGCTGATGAAGGAAAGACTGTATCAATTCCTGCATCAGAAATAAACAATTATAATTCTATTAGAGCTGCGCAATTTGAATTAAATCAAATAAAGACACGGATTGATTTAAATAAAGCCGAGTTTGATTTGCCAACAAGAGTTGCTTATATAGATAATTTCCTAAAAAATTCTGATGATTCAGCCCGTGATGTAGTTATTAAAAAACTTATGGAATTATCTGGCTCAGATACTGCTTTATGTGAACAATTCGCTGATAATTTAATGATTTTAAAGAGTAAATATAGAGATTTTAGATTTGAAATAGAGCCAGATGCTAGAGCTTATTGGTCAAGCAATAATCAAAAAATAGTATTGGGTGATAATTATAGTCAAACAACGCTTTTCCACGAATTAGGTCATGCTATGTTCGATACAGGATATGATGGAGTTGCTCCTTCAAACTTTGGGTCTATAAAAACTACTGCAGCAGAAAACTTACGACATAATGTTGGTGGAAGTTTAGATAGTTTTAAAAAGTATATCATTGATAGTAATGATTCATACGAACGGATTTTAAAGGAACAAGCTGACTTGTTTGATAGAGATATGGCTTCAGAAATATATAGTTCAATAACAAGAATGTATGATGATGATATAAATTCTATTGGACAAATATTAAAAGAATGTGGATTTGATGATAATCAAGTACTTGATTTATTAAATGGAAATAGTCGAAATGATACTATTGATATGGTGTATAATCAATATAGAGAAAAGGTAATTAGGTCTAATGCTAGTTTTGAATTTGAAACAACTGGTGATAGTGCTGTTCATGATATTATTAGTTCAATTTATGATGGTGGTACTGTTCGTGTTGATATTGGTGATAAAAGATATGGAACAATATTTGGACACGACAAGGAATATTATAAAGGTTATTATGATTCAAATGGTACATTCGTAAATTACACAACAGATGTAAGCAATGATTTAAAAACTCATGAACAAATTGCTAATTTTGCATCGTTAAAACTTCAACACAAAGATGATAAATTGAAAGTTTTAAGAGATATGCTTGGAGATGAGTGGTATAATATGATGGATTCAATTTATAAAAATATAATAGGAGGTTAGTTATGAATAATAATATAAATAATGAAGACTTTGCTTGTGCTTTGCTAGAAGCAAAATATATAAAACAAATGAAAGAGCAAAATTATGAAGAAATTGATATAATACCACATAATTGGTATGAATCAAATGATAGTAGATTAAAAATAAAAATGTTGGGAGTAGCAATAAGTGAAAACAAGCTTCTTAGTCAGGTTCCAGGAATAGAAAATTTGAATGAAGGAATAGAACTCCATTTAAAATAAGATAGAGGCAAATAGAGATGAACAACATAAATGAAAAACTATATAACGGAGATATGTCTAAATTTTTTCCAATAGGAGTTTTAGTTAAATTAAAAGACAATAACAATCCTTGCTTTATAATTTCTAGGATTGTATATGATGAAAATAATAAATTATATGATTATAAAGGAAAGTTATATACTGAAATGGGAGTAAAAGAAATTTTGTTTAATAATGAACAAGTGGAAAGAGTATTTATTATAGATAATGAAATAGGAGGAAAGAAAAGATGAATGAAATAGGAGAAAAATATTTACCAATTGGTACAGTAGTAATGTTAAAAGGTGGAAGTAAGAGAGTAATGATTGCAGGATTTTGTGCAATGGCTGAAGAGGCAGGGGATAAAGTTTATGATTACAGTGGATGTATTTATCCAGAAGGATTTATTTCATCTACTCAAACATGTTTGTTTGATCATGAACAAATTGAAAAAGTATATTTTAAAGGTTTGGTTGATGAAGAAGAGGTAAATTTTAAAAAGAAATTAAATTTATTTATTAACCGATTAAATAGAGAGCAAGCTTCAACAGATGAAAATGTTAGTCCGGAAGAAACTACTGAAGAGACTATCGATAATGTAGAAACTAAAAATGTTCCCAATAGTATAGATAGTGATGATGATTTCATTAAAAACTTCCCAGGTCCAATTGAAGATGCAATAAAATATGTTAATTCACCAGATGAAGAAGAAGTTGACGATGATATTATTGAATTAGATGAAGAAGATAACAATACTCCACCAACACCTGATTCAATTATGTTTTAAGTCCAATTTATTGGACTTTTTTCTTTACAGTAGAATTAAATCAATGTTATAATAATGGCATTGGAAGTGATAGTATGAAAACAGATGATTTTGATTTTGAATTACCAGAGGAGTTAATAGCGCAAACACCTATTAAGGAACGAGATCATTCACGACTTTTAGTTCTTAATAGAAAAGATGGTTCTATTGAACATAAAGTATTTACTGATATTGTAGATTATTTAGAAGAAGGAGATTCTTTAGTTTTAAATGATACTAAAGTTATGCCAGCACGTCTTTATGGAGTTAAAGAAGAGACTAATGCGGTTATTGAAGTCTTGCTTTTAAAAGCTTTAGGAGAAAACAAATGGGAGTGTTTAACACGACCTGCTAAAAGAATTAAAGAGGGAACTATAATTAGCTTTGGTGATGGAATTTTAAAAGCTGAATGTATAAGATGTGAAGATGAAGGTATTCGTGAATTCAAACTTATTTATGATGGTATTTTATATGAAATACTTGATAAACTAGGGGAGATGCCACTTCCTCCTTACATTCATGAAAAATTAGAAGATAAAGATAGATATCAAACAGTATATGCTAAAAATATAGGATCAGCTGCTGCTCCTACAGCAGGATTACATTTTACAAAAGAGTTGTTAGAAAAAATTAAAAATAAGGGTGTAAATATTGTTTATATAACACTTCATGTAGGACTTGGCACTTTTAGACCAGTAAACGTAGAAGATGTAACTAAACATAAAATGCATAGTGAATACTATATGATGAGTAAATCTGCCGCTGATACTTTGAAAAAAACTAAAGAAAATGGTAAAAAAATAATTAGTGTTGGTACCACTTCAACACGTACTCTAGAAACAATAATGAGTTTATATGGGGAATTTAAAGAATGTAGTGGTTGGACAGATATTTTTATATATCCAGGATATAAATTTAAGGCTGTGGATAATTTAATAACTAATTTTCACTTACCAAAATCAACACTTGTAATGTTAGTAAGTGCACTTGCTAGTAAAGAATTAATTATGAAAGCTTATCATGAAGCGGTAATTAATAAATATAGATTTTTCTCTTTTGGAGATTCAATGTTAATAAGATAGTATGACAAAAAGAGAAATAATAAAACAAAATAAAGAAGCAATAGAATGTATCTTAGAACGTTATGAATTAAATGGTAAGGAAATGTTAGATTTGTTTGGAATTTTATCTATTATTGGGACAGATTTTTTAGTAGAATTATCAGAAATTATCCCAGAAGAAGGATTTCAATTTGATTATGAAAAAATGGATATTAGAGATAGTATTAAATTGGTTCGTGAATTTTTAGTTAATATTGATAAAAAATATCTAGAAATTTTTGATAAAGCTCTTAATGATGGTACATTTGAATTATTTTTAGAAGAAGACGATTTAGTGGAAAGACCAGATGAACCTATTACAATGCCTAAACCTAACGCTATTATTTATATACCTGTTCAAAATAAAATAACAGATGGTCAAATTATTATTCATGAATTTTTTCATTATTTAAATGATAATGATGATATTGTAGTTAATAGAGAAGTATTTACCGAAATGATTTCTATTTATTTTGAACTTAGATTTTGTAATTTTTTAGAAGAAAAAGGTATAACCAAAGATTTATTTAATAAAGAGGTTTGTGAGAGGTTAGATAATGCTTTATTATCTGGTGATAATTTGTGTTTTTCTAGTTCATCATTAGATATTTATTATAATACTGGTGAAATAAATAAAAGAAATATTAAATTTTTAGATAAGTATCGTCAAATATATGATTATAATAAAGATGATTTAGTAAAGTTTTATCATGATTCAGATTTTATAGATGGTATTTTATGTTTTAATAATGATGTTAGTTATGTAATAGGTACTTTACTTTCTTTTTATGCTTTAAAAGAACCGATTATTTATGATATAAAAATGAAATATATTAATGACAATATAAACAGTATGAAAATAGAAGATGTTTTTAAAACATTAGATACTAATTTTGGAGAGTATTTAGAATGGTTAAATGCTTGTAAAGATAATTTAGAAATAGCAATGGGTGAAGTATATGAAAAAAGTTATAGTGATAGTAGGTCCAACAGCAGTAGGTAAAACTAAACTTAGCATCGAGCTTGCTAAAAAATTTGATGGTGAAATTATAAATGCTGACAGTACTCAAATTTTTAAAGGGCTTGATATAGCTACAGCTAAAGTAACAGAGGAAGAAAAAGAAAATATTGTTCATCATTTGATTGATATAAAAGATATAACAGATGATTATACTGTTTATGATTATCAAAAAGATGCAAGAGGATGTATTGATGATATATTAAAAAGAGGCAAAACACCTATTTTAGTTGGAGGAACGGGATTATATATAAAAGCTTGTTTATATGATTATCAATTTACTGAAGAAGGTAAGATTACTAATGATTATCTAGATTTTAGTAATGATGAATTATATGAAATGCTACTTAAAGTAGACCCTGAAACAGAGATACATAAAAACAATCGTAAAAGAGTTGTTAGAGCACTAAACTATTATAATGAAAATAAAAAACCACTTAGTTCTAAAGAAAAAACAGATAAAGAATTATATGATACAGTTTATATTGGATTAACAACGGATAGAGAAACTTTATATAATCGTATAAATAAAAGAGTAGATATAATGGTTGAAAATGGATTGTTAGAAGAAGCAAAAAGAATATATGAATCTAATATTCGTACTAAAGCTGTTTTAACACCAATTGGATATAAAGAATTGTTTCCTTACTTTAGTGGTGAGAAAATTTTAGAAGAATGCTTGGAATTAATAAAACAAAATAGTAGAAGATATGCGAAAAGACAATATACATGGTTTAATAATCAAATGAATATAAAATGGTTTAATACTGATTTTAACAATTTTGATAATACTGTAATTGAAGTTTTGGAATATATAAAAAAATGTTAAGACTAATTCTTAACATTTTTTTTAATATCCATTATAACGGGTAAGATAATTGGTCTTCTTCCAGTTTTTTCTAATATAGTAGCTGAAAGAGTAGTAATTATTTCAGATTTTATTTCATTATAATTTACGTGATTATTAATTTTAGAATTAATAGCACTTTTACTAACTTCTTCTAATTCTTTTAATAATTCAATGTTATCATTTACTAAAACAAAACCACGTGTTGTTATATTAGGATTACCTAACAATTTATTTTGTTCTGTATCAATATTAGCAATAACAACAACAATACCATCACTGGACATAATTTTTCTATCTTTCATAACCGCATTACTTACTTCACCAATACGATTACCATCTACATAAATGTCACCAGCTTGTACGGTACCCATTTTGGTAATTTTACCTTTTTTAATAGATAATACTTCACCATTTTTCATAACAAAAGTATTTTCTCTTGGAATACCACAATCAACAGCTATATCAGTATGTTTTTTTAACATTCTGTATTCGCCGTGAAAAGGCATAAAATATTTTGGTTTTATTAAATGTAGCATAAGTTTTAATTCTTCTTCATTACCATGTCCAGAAGTATGTATATCACTAAGTGAAGTATTAGTATAAACTTTTACTCCTTGTAAGTATAACTTATTTATTGTTCTAGATATACTTAAAGCATTTCCTGGAATAGCTGATGAAGAGAATACTACTAAATCATTTGGTTGTATTTTTATTTGTTTATGACTACCATTAGCAATTCTACTTAAAGCAGCTAATGGTTCACCTTGACTACCTGTACAAAGTAAACATACTTTATTAGGAGGAAGATGATTTGCTTCATCTGGTGTTACAAACATTTCTTTACCTTTAATATATCCACCTTCAATAGAAATTTCAATATTGTTATCCATACTTCTTCCAAATACAGCAATCTTACGATCGTGTCTTTTACATGTTTCAACAATATGTTTTAAACGATATATGTTAGATGCGAATGTTGCAATAATAATTCTTCCTTGATGTCTATCAAAAATTTCTGATAAAGCTTCATCAACCTTTGATTCACTAGCACTCATACCAGGATTTAAAGCATTGGTACTATCACTTAAAAGTAAAGTAACACCTTTTTCGCCAATACGTGCCATTTTATGTAAATTAGCCATTGGACCAATTGGTGTAAAATCAAATTTAAAGTCTCCAGTTGTAACAATAGTTCCATTAGGAGTATGAATACATATTCCATGAGAATCAGGAATAGAGTGAGTAGTTCTAAAGAATTCTACTTCCATCGTTTTAAACTTAACTCTAGTATCTTCTGTATATACTTTTAAATTATCATATCGAATATTTCTATCTTCTAATTTTCTTCTAATTAAAGCAGCAGCTTGATTTGGTGCATATATCACCGGAATATTTACTGCTTGTAATAAAAATGGTATACCACCAATATGATCTTCATGCCCGTGAGTTATAAATAAACCCTTAATCTTATGTTCATTTTTCTTTAAAAAACTAAAATCAGGAATAACATAATCAACGCCAAGTACTTCTCCTTGCGGAAAAATTATACCGGCATCAGTTATAATAATTTCATTACCCGTCATAACACAATACATGTTTTTCCCAACTTCGCCAAGACCACCTAAAGCAAATACTTTAGTGTCTGACTCATCAAAAAATTTCATAAATTCTCCTTTCTTTTTTTGTTAATAAAAAATTTGACTTAATAATTATACCTTTTTTTTTGAAATTTGTCTACTATTTGACAAAAATAAGGTTTTGACTTATAATACATGGTACTTAAGGGGGCATTGATATGAAATATAGTATTGAAGGAATTGAAAAATCAAGAATTATTAAATCAACCCAAATAATAAATAAAAAAGATAGTGATAAAGCTGTTATTGTTAATTATTTAGATGGTACACAAGATGTTTTTGATTTAAATAATGAAAATTTGAAGAAAATTGAAGAAATTGCCGAAGAACAAGGAAAAATGTTTGTTTCTAAAAAAGGAAAAATTTTAAAAAGAAGAGAGTTGTTTTTTCTAATTTGTGTAATGATTTTTGCAGGCATGTTAATGATATCTGTAGGATTAAAGATTTACTTGGGGGCTACAATATATACTACTATAGCATGGTTAGCATCATTGTTATCAGGTCTAATGGTAGTAGTTTCAAAACTTAACATGAAAAGTAAGGAAAAATATATAAATAAGTATCAATTATATTTTGAACAAGTAAAAAATAAATTAAGCGATTATCAACAAATATTAGAAAAAGAAAAACAATTGACTAAGCAAAAAAATAATGATTCTGTTAAATTAAATAGTGTTTTAGACTTAGATAATGTATCACTAAAACAAGTTGAAAGTATCAATGAGAAAGTAGAACGTTATTATAAAGTTGATAGACAAAAAGTAAAAAAATTAGAAAACCCTAGTTTATACTAGAGTTTTTCTTTTTTTTAGTGTAAAATGGTTGTAGATACTACAAAGGATGTGACATATGGGATTATTTGATAAATTTAAAAATATTTTTACTGGTAACAAAGAAGAAAAAAAAGATTTAGATTTATATACAAGTGGTTTAGAGAAGACAAGAAAAGAGTTTGTTTCTAAGTTGACGATTCTAAATCATAAATATACTAAGGTAAATGATAATTATTTTGATGAATTAGAAGAAATACTTATTATGGCTGATATTGGTGTTAGTACTGTTATGAATTTAATTGATAAACTAAAATCGAGGGTAAAAAAAGAACATATTGAAGATACTAATGATTTGATGGAAGTAATTGTTGATGAAATGTTTATTATATATGTCAATAATAATATTATTGTTAATAAAATAAATAAATCATTAGATGGACCTACTGTTGTCCTTTTTGTCGGAGTTAATGGTGTAGGTAAAACGACAACTATTGGTAAGATTGCTAATAAATTAAAAAATGATGGTAATAAAGTTCTTTTAGTAGCAGGTGATACTTTTAGAGCTGGTGCTGTTGAACAGTTAGAAGAGTGGGGAACTAGAGTAGGATGTAAGGTGGTATCTAAGATGGATGCTGATCCTGCTAGTGTAGTTTATGATGGTCTTACGGAAGCAGTAAAAGAAAACTATGATTATGTTTTAATAGATACGGCGGGTAGACTACAGAACAAAGTTAATTTAATGAATGAGCTAGAAAAAATTAATAAAGTAATTGGTAAGATTATACCTAATGCGCCTCATGAAACATTACTGGTAATAGATGCAACAACGGGACAAAATGGTATAAGTCAAGCTAAAAGTTTTAAAGAAGTAACTAATATTACAGGAATAGTTTTAACAAAATTAGATGGCACCGCAAAAGGTGGAATAGTTTTAGCTATTAAAGATGAAGTTGATATTCCAGTTAAGTTTGTTGGACTTGGTGAACAAAAAGATGATATTAAAGTATTTGATATAGAAAAATATATTTATGGATTATTCAAAGATATGGAGGGTATATATGAAGAAAAATAATAATAAAAAAGGAGTAAATAAAAATGATTTAGTGATGAAAGATTTTATGGTTAATCAAGTAGGATTGCTTGTTGAATGTACTTTTGTTTTATTTGCAATAGCTGCTGGAATAGCTACTATTTTTGAAGGAGAAATGTTAGTTATATTTGAGTTTTTAATGGGATTTACCTTAGTTACAATGGCATATAACAACTTAAAAGTATATAAAAGAAAAGTATTTACTATTCCTTATTTTCTAGGAGCAACAATTGCTTTCTTTGCTGCATTTCAAATTATTTTAGGATTTTAATATGGAAGAAAATATCTATTTAACAAAATTATTTGATTATTATGGTTGCTTATTAACTGATAAACAACAACAATATTTTACTGATTATTATATGGAGAACTTAAGTATAACAGAAATTAGTGAAAATAATGGTGTTAGTAGAAATGCTGCTTATAAGCAAATAAAAGATGCTGAAAAGAATTTGATTAATTATGAAAATAAATTGCATTTGGAAGAAAAAGAAAGAAAAATAAAGAAATTACTAAATAACATAAGTGAAAAAGAAATAAAAGAAGAAATATTAGATTTAATATAAAAGGGTGATATTATGTTGGGTAAGGTAGTGTATGTTAGTGATAATGAAGTTCATGTAAGGGTGCCAGATGGTGCTAATATAGTAACAAATATTATTAATATTCATGTTATTTTAGAGGATGAACAGAAAAGAGTAGTTGGTGAAGTAGTCGATATTACTGGTAATCTTATTAAAATAGGGTTACTTGGAGAGTATGTTGGTGATACTTTTTATACAGGTGTTATTAGAAAACCGACTTTAAATGCTAAAATTAGAATTATTAATAATGAAGAATTGTCTGTTATTACAGGTAGAAATGATATAAATAGTTTTCATTTAGGTGTTAGTCCTTTATATAATAATTATCCAGTATATGGTGATATTAACAAACTATTTAGTAATCATCTTGCTATCTTTGGAAATAGTGGTAGTGGTAAATCTTGTGGGGTTGCCAGAATACTTCAAAATTTATTTTTGAACAAAAATATTATGCCTTGTAAAGCTAATTTTTTGATTTTTGATGCTTACGGAGAATATCATACTGCTTTTAAAGATATTGATAAAATAAATCCTAATTATCATTTTAAATATTATACTACTAATAAATATGATAATAATGGTAAAAAACTTCGTATACCAATTTATTTATTTGACATTAATGATATGGCATTATTACTTTCTGCAACAGAACATTCACAACTTCCAATTATTGAAAAGATGTTAAAAATTGTTAATATATTTGCATCCAATAATGAAATGTCTTTAGCTTATAAAAATCACTTAATTGCTAAAGCTATTATTAATATTTTATATACAAATCAAACTTCTGCATCTAAAAGAAATGATGCTTTTGCGATAATTTCTACATGTTCAACACCTCAATTTAATTTAAGTGCTCCAGTTCAAGGATTAGGTTATACACGTAAATTTAGAGATTGTTTTATGATTGACAGTAACGGAAATTTCTCAGAGAGCAATCTGCTTATGGAATATTTATCAAGTTTTGTACGCGATGAATATGATGCGTTAGATATTAGAGAAAAGAATTTTTATACATTTAAAGATTTAGAAAAAGCTTTAGATTTTACTTTAATATCTGAAGGAATGCTACATAATGAAAAAGTTTATAGCGATGCTATAACACTTAAAGTTCGTCTTCATTCATTAGTAATAGGGGAATATGCAGAGTATTTTGAATATGATGATTTCATTTCAGAACAAGAGTTTATTTCTAGAATCATGGCTTACGATAATAATGGTAAAGCTCAAATAGTTAATTTTAATTTTGAAGATGTTGATGATTGGTTTGCTAAAGTTATAACAAAATTTATGGTTAAATTATTATTTGAGTTTTCTAAAAATTTGAGTAATCGTGCTTCTGTGCCTTTTAATATTTTCTTAGAAGAAGCTCATCGTTATGTTCAAAAAGATAATGATCAATATTTACTTGGTTATAATATTTTTGAAAGAGTAGCTAAGGAAGGAAGAAAGTATGGAATCATATTAAATCTAATTTCTCAACGTCCTGTTGAACTTTCAGAAACAGTGATATCGCAAGTTTCCAATTTTTTAATTTTTAAATTAACTCACCCTGTTGATATTGATTATATGAAAAAGATGCTTCCTAATATTAATGCTAATATAATAGAAAAACAAAAAAGTTTACAAGCTGGTACTTGTGTAGCTTTTGGTAATGCTTTTAAAGTACCTATTATTGTCCATTTTGAAATGCCTAACCCAGCTCCTCAAAGTGGAAATTGTAATGTTGTTAATACTTGGCAAATAAAGGATGAATAATTATATTACTAATTTAAGAGATATGTTTTATCTCTTTTATTTTGTTTGAAAATATTATATAATGGGTATGGTGATAAAATGTTTGAAAGTTTAGGAGAAAGATTACAAAACGCTATTGATAAAATAAAAGGTTATGGAAAAATAACTGAAGATAATATAAGTGATGTAGTAAGAGAAATAAGATTGGCTTTACTTGAAGCTGATGTTAATTATAAAGTAGTAAAAGAATTTGTTAATAATGTAAAAGAAAAAGCTTTAGGAGAAGAAGTTGCTAAGAGTTTAAAACCTGGAGAAGTATTTGTTAAAATTCTTAAAGATGAACTTGTTGAATTACTTGGTGGCGAAAAAGCTGATTTAAATTTAAACGGTAATCCAGCTACTTTAATGCTTGTTGGTCTTCAAGGTACAGGTAAAACAACAATGATAGGTAAACTTGGATTAATGCTTAGAAAAAAATATCACAAGAAACCACTTTTAGTTGCTTGTGATGTTTATAGACCTGCTGCTATTGACCAACTAAAAACAATAGGTAAAGAATTAAATATTGAAGTATATAGTGAAGGAAAAGGTAATCCAGTAGAGATTTCTAAAAATGCGATTAATTACGCTAAAGAAAATAAATTTGATTATGTTTTAATAGATACAGCAGGACGTTTACACATTGATACAGAACTTATGGATGAATTAAAAAGTATTAATGAAAATATTCATCCTGATGAAATATTATTAGTAGTTGATAGTATGACAGGTCAAGATGCCATAAATGTTATTGAAGGATTTAATGAAGCTCTTCCATTAACTGGTGCCATTTTAACAAAATTGGATGGTGATACTAGAGGTGGAGCTGCTCTTTCTATTCGTCATTTGACTAATGTTCCAATTAAATTTGTTGGTGTGAGTGAAAAGATGGATGGAATAGAAGAATTTTATCCTGAAAGAATGGCAACTCGCATTTTAGGTATGGGAGATATTATGACAATGCTAGAAAAAGCTGAGTCAGTAATAGATGAAGAAGAAGCTTTAAAAACAGCTAAAAAGATGCAAAAGGGAAATTTTGATTTAGAAGATTTTTTAAGTCAATTAAAACAAATAAAGAAACTAGGACCTTTAGAAAATCTACTTAAAATGATTCCCGGAGCTAAAAAAATGGGATTAAATCAAGTCCATATTGATCCTAAAGATATGGCTCACGTAGAAGCGATTATTCTTTCAATGACGCCTTATGAGAGAAGACATCCAGAAGTACTTAAAGCAAGCCGTAAAGTTAGAATTGCTAAAGGTAGTGGGAGAACTGTAGAAGAAGTAAATAGACTTCTAAAACAATTTGAACAAATGAAAGATATGATGAAAAAATTTCAAAATGGTAGTTTAAAAATGCCATTTTAAAAGGAAAGTTTAACTTTCTTTTTTAGTAGGTGATAAAATGAATAATGATATATTTGATAGATTAGCAAAATCAAAATTTAGATCTAGTTTTCATTTAAAAGAAAAAGATATTTTATATATAAAGGAAAAAGGATTAGATAAGATAAAAAGTCATGCTTATGATTTTGTTAATAAAAGATTAAAGGATGTTTCTAACTTAGTAGATGGAAAACAAACACCAATGAGAGGACATCCTGTGTTTTTAGCCCAACACGCTACCGCTACGTGTTGTAGGGGATGTCTAGAGAAGTGGCACAAAATAAATAAGAACAAAATATTAACTGATAAAGAAGTAGATTATGTAGTTAATATAATTATGACATGGATTAAAAAGAATTATAGAGTTTAAAGGCAAATAACATATTCATAAATAGACTTACCTCATATGATAAACTAGGTAAGGGGGATTTTAAATGTTATTTAATAGAAACTGTGGATGCAATCGTCAAATAGGTAATGCCTTTGGATTCGGTGGTGGATGTTGTAATCAACCAATGATGGAACAACCAGTTATAGAACCAACTATTAATAAATGTATTGAAAAAGAGTTCTATCATGAAGTACCACATTGCTGTCCAATTCATACACACACTATAAATAAACATATCTATACACATACATATACTCCACAATATTCTTGTTCTGAAGAAAATGTTGTTGTAAATAATGACTGTGGAAGTTGTAGTGGTCTTGCTAATCAAGGATTTAACAACACAAATATGTAATGTGAAAAAACCAACGAAAAAATCGCTGGTTTTTTTGTGCTATAAAAAGGAAATACAATATTTTTGTGGAATATTAGAAGTGAAGGAGGAAAAAAATGAAAGAAGATAAAATGCATTTAATAAATAAGTTATTTAATAATGAAACAATAAGAACTGTATGGAATAAAGATGAGGAAAAATATTACATTAGTGTTGTTGATATGATAAGAGTATTAACAGAAAGTGATAGACCTAGAAAATATTGGAGTGATTTAAAGAAAAAAATGATTGATGAAGGTAATCAATTGTCCGAAAAAATCGGACAGTTAAAATTAAGGTCTTTAGATGGTAAGTATCGTATGACTGATGTGTGTGATATAGAAGAAATGTTTCGAATAATAGAATCAATACCTAGTAAAAATGCTGAACCTATAAAACAGTGGTTGTCAAGATTAGGGAGTGAAAGAATAGATGAGATATTTGACCCATCACTTGCAGTACAAAGGTCAATAGATTTGTATAGAAAAAAAGGATACAGTGAAGAATGGATAATAAGAAGAGTAAAAGGTATATAAGATAGAAAAAAACTAACAGATGTGTGGAATGAAAATGGAGTAACAAAAGAAATAGAATATGCAATATTAACAAATGAAATTTACAAAGGATGGTCAGGAATGAATGCTAATGAATATAAAGAATATAAAGGATTAAGAAAAGAGTCTTTAAGAGATAATATGTCTGATTTAGAAGTGGTACTTGCTGATATTGGTGAAATTACTACTAGAGAACTTGCAAAAAAATATAAGCCTTATGGATTAGATAATAACATAAAAATTGCTAAAGAATGTGGTACAGTTGCTAGAAATACACGAAAAGATATTGAAAAAAGATTATGTGAGTCTGTTATTAAAAAAGATAATTTATTGAAATATAAATATAACGAAAATGATAAAATAGAAACAAAATAAAGATAACACTTGAATAATAAAAAAAATTATAATATAATATTCTTATATTAAAAAACAAACGAAGAGAGTAGTAATAATTAATTATGTTTAGAGAAGAAGTGGATGGTGAAAACTTCTGATAAGATATTATGAACTTGCTTTTCTAGTTGCGTATGTATGCCGTAATTCTGCGTTAAAGATTTGAGAGTGTAATAAAATATTATGAAATAAGGTGGTACCGCGATTAATCGTCCTTATATTTATAATATTTTTGTTTTTTAAGGAGGATTTTTATGAAATATATTGTTATGTTTGTGGTATCATTTTTAGTGGTTTATTTAGCTTATCTTTTTACTGTTATTTTAAATAAAAAGAAGTTGAAAAAATTTGAAACAAGTAATCAAGCTTTATATTTTACAAGAAAATATAAAATTAAAGTTAATGATAGTAATGCAAAGTTACTCGCTAATTTAGTAGCTCTTGCTAATGCTTTTATTATTAGTATTACTATAGTTATAATAGAGTTAGTTCAAAATTATATATTAAAAGTATTAGTTGCTTTTATAGTGATAGTTCCACTAATTTTAATTTTATATCATATAATTGGTTTAATGATGTTGAAAAGAGGTAATAAATAATGTACGATTTTACAAATATAGAAAAGAAATGGCAAAAGTATTGGGAAGACAATAATACTTTTAAAACTGATATTTATGATTTTAGTAAGCCTAAATATTATGCCCTAGATATGTTTCCATATCCATCTGGTGTTGGTCTTCATGCAGGACATCCAGAAGGATATACAGCAACAGATATTATAGCACGTATGAAAAGAATGCAAGGGTATAATGTTTTACACCCAATGGGATTTGATTCATTTGGACTTCCTGCTGAACAATTTGCTATATCAACAGGAAATCATCCAGAAGGATTTACAAAGAAAAACATTGAAACATTTAAAACACAATTAAAAATGTTAGGTTTTTCTTATGATTGGGATAGAGAAGTTTCTACTTCTGATCCAAACTTCTACAAATGGACACAATGGATATTTAAACAATTATTTTTAGATGGATATGCTAAATGTGTTGATATGCCAGTTAACTGGTGTGAAGAGTTAGGAACAGTTCTTGCTAATGATGAAGTTATTGATGGCAAGAGCGAGCGTGGAGGATATCCTGTTGTTAGAAAAAACATGAAGCAATGGGTTATAGATATTCCTGCTTATGCTGAAAAATTACTTGCAGGTTTAGATGAAATTGATTGGCCTGAATCAACTAAAGAAATTCAAAGAAATTGGATTGGAAAAAGTATTGGAGCTCACGTTGATTTCAAAGTAAAAGATACTGACTTTAAATTTACAGTTTTTACAACACGTTGTGATACTTTATTTGGAGCAACATATTGTGTTTTAGCACCTGAACATAAACTTGTTGATGTAATAACTACTGAAGAACAAAAAGAAGAAGTTGAAAATTATAAGAAAATATGTGCTTCTAAATCTGATTTAGAAAGAACAGAATTAAATAAAGAAAAAACAGGAGTATTTACTGGGGCATACGCTATTAATCCCGTCAATAATAAGGAAATTCCTATTTGGATAAGTGATTATGTTTTAGCAACATATGGCACTGGAGCAATTATGGCAGTTCCTGCTCATGATGATCGTGATTATGAGTTTGCTAAAAAATTTAATATTCCAATTATTCAAGTTCTAGATGGTGATAGTATAGAAGAACACGCTTACACTAAAGATGGTGTGCATATTAATTCTGAGTTCCTAGATGGGCTTAATAAAGAAGACGCTATTAATAAAATGATTGATTGGCTTGAAGAAAATAACTGTGGGAAAAAACAAGTTAACTACCGTTTAAGAGATTGGATTTTTGCTCGTCAAAGATATTGGGGTGAACCAATTCCAATTATTCACTTAGAAAATGGTAAAGATGTAGCGCTTGCTGATTCTGAATTACCTTTAATTTTACCGACATTAGAAGATTACAAAGGTAAAAATGGAAAAGCGCCACTTGAAAATGCTATTGATTGGGTTAATGTAGAAGTAGAAGGTGTTAAAGGAAAAAGAGAAACTTCTACAATGCCTGGTAGTGCGGGTTCAAGTTGGTATTTCTTAAGATATATTGATCCACATAATAATGAATGTTTAGCTGATAAAAAATTGCTAGAACATTGGATGCCAGTTGATTTATATGTTGGTGGTCCAGAACATGCTGTTGGACATTTGTTATATTCTAGAATGTGGAATAATTATTTATATGATAAAGGAATCGTTCCAGTTAAAGAACCATTTAAAAAATTAGTACATCAAGGAATGATCTTAGGTTCCAACGGTATTAAAATGGGTAAAAGATATCCTGAATATGTTGTAAATCCAAACGACATTGTAAAAGAATATGGTGCTGATACATTAAGACTTTATGAGATGTTTATGGGGCCTTTGGAAGCTGATAAACCATGGAATGATGATGCCGTTGATGGCGCTAAAAAATTCTTGGATAGAATATGGAGACTTTATACCGAAGAAAATAAAATAATAGATCAAGCAAATTCAAATCTTGAAAAGATTTATCACAAAACAGTTAAGAAGGTAACTAGTGATTACGAATCTTTAAGTTTTAATACAGCTATTAGTCAAATGATGATATTTATTAATGCTATTTATAAAGAAGAAGTATTCCCTTTAGAATATGCAAAAGGATTATTAAAATTATTAAATCCAATAGTTCCACACATTACTGAAGAACTATGGAGCGAAGTGTTTAAACAACAGAATACTATTGCTTATGAACCATGGCCTACATATGATGAAGAAAAAACAATAGATGATACTTATGAATTAGTAGTTCAAGTAAATGGAAAAGTACGTGGAAAAATAGAAACACATACAGATACTACAGAAGAAGAAATGAAGGAAAAGGCTTTACAGATTGAAAATGTAAAGAAACATTTGGAAGGATTACAAATTGTAAAAATTGTTACTATTCCTAAGAAATTGGTTAGTATTGTTGCAAAATAGATAGATTTTCTATCTATTTTTTGTTATAATTTTAAACGAAAGAAGAGATACTATGATAGATATAATATTAGATACTTTAATAGATAGTTTAAAATTATTACCATTTCTATTTATTGCTTTTTTAATTATCGAATTAATAGAACATAAATTAAATAAACAAACAAAAGAGTTAGTTAGTAAGTCAGGTAAAGTTGGACCACTAATTGGTAGTTTACTTGGATTATTTCCACAATGTGGTTTTTCTGTTATGGCAACTAATTTATATGTAACAAGAATAATTACTTTAGGAACGTTAATTTCTATTTATCTAGCTACTAGTGATGAGATGTTACCAATTATGTTATCACAAAAGATAGCCTTTATAGAAATAGTAAAACTATTAGTAATTAAGTTTATATGTGGAATAATATGGGGATTTATTATTGATCTATTATTAAATAAAAAATCTAAAAAAGAAAATATAAACTATGAAATATGTGATGAAGATCATTGTAATTGTCATGAAGAAGGAGTAATTAAATCCACTCTAATTCATACTTTAAAAACATTGTTATTTATTATGTTAGTTTCATTTCTATTAAATATATTGTTGCACTTTATAGGAGAAGATAACTTATCAAAATTATTCTTAAAAAATAGTATTTTTGGACCATTTATATCAAGTTTACTAGGTTTAATTCCTAACTGTGGTTCAAGTATTGTTATCACTGAACTTTATTTAAATGGTGCAATATCATTAGGATCTGCTATGGCTGGACTTTTAACTGGTAGTGGAGTTGCCCTTTTAGTTTTATTTAAAGAAAATAAAGATATAAAAGAAAATGTAACTATATTGAGTTTATTATATGGATTAGGTGTTATTAGTGGAATTATAATAGAGTTAATAACAATGATATTTTAATTTAGAAAATGGTAAGTCGATGACTTGCCATTTTTAGTTTATATTATCTGGAATTAATATTTTTAGATATTCTATGATTTGGTCTTTAGTATACTTAGAACTATCGCTTAACCATTCAACACCTAAGTTAATAACCCCACCTGAATAAAATTTAGCAATTATATCACTAGGTACTTTTTTGCTAATACTATCAGTTTTGATTTTATTTAAAATATCTTCGTTAACAACGCTTAGTAAAATATCCATCATGATGCTATTACGATTGTTAATCATAATAGAACTATAAACATTTTTTTTACTTTCAATATGATCTAAAAATAATTCAATTAATTTTATATAATATTCTCTAGTATTTAGGTTATTACTATTTTTATTAAGTTCTTTGATAAATTCCTCTTTTAGATTACTAATAAAGTCTACTAGTAATTCATATTTATCTTCGTAGTGAGCGTAGAAAGTAGAACGATTAATCATGGCTTTAGAACAAATATCAGAAACTTTTATTTCTTCAAAAGTTTTATCTTTCATTAAATCTATTAAGGTTTGATAGAGTAAGTTTTTAGTCTTAACAACGCGTAAATCTTTTTTCTTTTCCATTTATATCACCACCTATATTATATGCATAAAAGCCAACATATGTAAAGATAAATTACGTTTTGTTGGTTTTTATGTATACATATTTAACAAAATGTTGGAAAACATACACTTTACTAAATATGTTTGTGTTCAAAGAAATAAGTTTGTAATAAACTATCATAGTGGATGGAGGGAAAAATATGAATAAGGTTGCAGAAAAGATTTGCAAACACAAAAAAGTTATTTTGATTGTTTCAATTATACTTGCATTCTTTTCATTTATAGGAATGAAGTTAACTAAAATCAATTATGATATTTTAGTTTACTTACCAGAAGATATTGAAACAATTAAGGGTCAAAATATTTTAACTGATGATTTTAATATGGGATCGTATTCAGTTGCGATTATTGATAATATGAGCAGTAAAAATATTGTTGAACTAGAAAATAAAATAAAGAATGTTGAAGGGGTTAACGAGGTAGTATCTTTATATGATGTTATTGGAACAAGTATTCCAGTTGAAATGTTACCAAATGAAGTAACATCAAAACTTCATAAAGATAATACAGATTTAATTCTTATAACATTTAAAGATGGTACTTCTAATGAAAAAACTATTAATGCAGTGGAAGAAATTAGAAGTATTACAAAAGATAGTTGTAAATTAAGTGGTATGAGTTCGATGGTTTTGGATACTATGAACTTATCTGAACAAGAAATAATGATATATATTATAATTGCTGTTATTTTATGTTTAACAGTTTTAGAGTTGTCATTAGATTCTTATTTAGCTCCAGTATTTTTACTTCTTAATATTGGATGTGCGATATTATTTAACTTAGGAACAAATTTATTTTTAGGTCAAATTTCATACATAACTAAAGCCTTAGTTGCAGTATTACAACTAGGTGTTACTACTGACTTTTCTATTTTCTTATATCATTCTTATGAAGATAAGAAAAAGAAATTTAAGGATAAAAATGAGGCTATGAGTGAAGCAATAGCAGAAACTTTTGTTTCTGTATTAGGTAGTTCTCTTACGACAGTTGCAGGATTCTTAGTTTTATGTGCGATGAAATTAACTTTAGGAAAAGACTTAGGTATTGTAATGGCTAAAGGAGTAATATTAGGCGTTATTACTGTTTTAACATTATTCCCAAGTTTACTTCTTATTTTTGATAAGGCTATTGAAAAAACAAAACATAAAAGTTTAAATTTAAATTTTACAAAATTTAATAAGTTTATTGTTAATAATCATATTATAATTTTTATTGTTTTCTTGATTTGTTTAGTACCAGCTTATCTAGGTTATAAAAAAGTAGATGTATACTACAAGATAGATAGATCACTTCCAGATACCTTAGAAAGTATTAGTGCAAATGCAGAATTAAAAGAAAAATATAATATCGTTAGTCCAGAAATGATTATTGTTGATAGCAAAATGAAAACAAATGATATTGTTAATATGGTAAATGAATTAAAAGGTGTTGATGGTGTTGATTTTGTTTTATCATTTGATGAATTAAAACAATATGGTGTAACAGAAAATATGTTACCATCAAAATTATTAAGTACATTTAAAAATGATAAATATGAAATGCTACTTTTAAATTCAACATATGAAGTTGCTAGTGATGAACTTAATAGTCAAATAGAAACAATTAATAATATTGTAAAAAAATACGATGAAAATATAATTGTTGCTGGTGAAGGACCTCTTATGAAAGATTTAATTAACATAAGTGATACTGATTTTACAAATGTTAATTTCGCATCTATCATCTGCGTTTTAGCAATTCTACTTATTGTTTTAAAGAGTTTATCTTTACCTTTCTTACTTACATTGACAATTGAGTCAGCAATTATTATTAATATGTCATTCTCATACTTTGGTGGAGTAACATTACCATTTGTCGCACCAATTGTTCTTGGTACTATTCAATTAGGAGCAACAATTGATTATGCAATATTACTTACTTCATCATATTTGAAAAATAGAAAAGATAATTTAAAACCAAAAGAAGCAATGCTTAAAACTTTAAATTATAATGGTAAATCAGTTTTAATTAGTGGTCTTTGTTTCTTTGCTGCAACATTTGGTGTTGGTGTATATTCAAAACTAGAAATGGTAGGAAGTTTATGTACATTAATATCTAGAGGTGCGATTGTTAGTATGCTTGTGGTAATTATGGTATTACCATCAGTCTTACTTATTTTTGATAAATTAATTACAAAAACAACGAAAGGAAGTAAAAATATGAAAAGTACATTAAAAAAAATAACAGCTTCAATGCTTGTTATAACACTATTATCAACTAGTTTTCCTGTTTATGCTTTAACTAAAAATGAAACTGTATATGGAAAATTAGAATCAGATGGTAAGGTAAAAAATGTTTATGTTAATGAACAATTAATCAATAGTGAAAAAGAAAGTACTATTGAAGATTATACTGATTTAAAAGATATTTTAAATATTAATGGTAATGAAAAGTTTAATATTGATAATAATAAAATAGTTTGGAATGCAGAAGGTAATGATATTTTATACCAAGGTAAATATGAAAATAATTTACCTATCGATGTTTCTATTAAATATTCATTAGATGGAAAAGAAATGAATTTAGATGATATGTTAGGATTATCTGGTAAAGTATCTATTACAGTAAGTTATAAAAATAATGACAAACATATTGTTCGTGTTAATGGAAAATCAGAAACTTTATATACACCATTTGTAGTTATGTTTGGTACAGTTTTAGATAATGAAACTAATAGTAATATAAGTGTTACTAATGGTAAAGTTACATCTAATGGTACTAAGAGTATCATAGCCGCACTTGCTACTCCAGGATTATATGAAAGTTTAAATTTACAAGAGTTAAAAGATATGAACCAAATAACAATTAGTTTTGATACAACTTATTTTGAACTTAAATCAATGTATTCTGTTGTTACTCCAAAACTAATTAGTAATGATGATTTAAAAGCTTTTGATAAATTAGACACTCTTTATAAAAAAGCTGATGAGCTTGGAAAAAGTATGGATTTAATTAATAATGGTTCTCTTAAGTTAAAAGATGGATCTAACGAATTAAAAACCACTTTAAAAAATTCTATTAGCGCTCTTCAAAAAAATATTGGCGATGTTCTCTCAAAAGAACAATTAAATACTATTAAAAGTGAGGCAACATCAACTGTAAAAAGTAAATTTACAGATGAATATAAAAATAGTATTGCTACAGAGGCATGGTCTACTGTTTCTGGTATGTTAAATCCAAGTAGTTCTACGGCACAATCTATTGGAACGGAAGCTGTTACTAAAGCTTTAACTGAATATGTAAATAGTTTGACAGATCCTGCTTTAGTTCAAGTGGCAGGAGGATGTATTCAAGGTGTAATTCCTGCAAGTGATAGTCGTTGTAATGAAGTTAATTTAATTAAAAAATATGCATCTATCTCGGCATCTTCAGCTGCAACATCTACTGCTAAAATAGTTTCAGAAGAAGTTGCAAAACAAGTATCAGAACAAACTGCTATAAAAACAGCAGAAGAACTTGCTCCAACTTTAGCTAGCAAAGTTGCGAATACGGTAAGAGATGAATCATTAAAGACAATTACTACCGCTTTAAATAAATTATATGGTGGAGTAGAAGAACTTGATAATGGTATTAATGAATTAAATAATGGTATAACTAAATTCAATGATGAAGGTATAAAAGTTCTTACTAACTTAGTTAATAAGAATGTAAAAAGCATGAGTGAAAAAGTAAAGGCTTTAACTAAATTGGGTGATGAATACAAAACTGTTAATAGTACTAATACTATTGAAGATAGTGAAACTAAATTAATTTTAGTTATTGATGGTAAGAAAAAAGAATTAGTTGAAAATAATACAACTGTTGAAGCTACTAAAACAACATTTTGGGATAGAGTAAAAAATTTATTTACTAAATAAAAGCAGATTTTCTGCTTTTTTTGTATAAAGTAAACTAAATAGTTTCACTATATAATGGGAGGAATAAAATGAATATAGAATATAATGAAGTACCTAACATTATTAGTGGTAAAGATTTAGATTATTTAAGTGATATGTTTAATTGGAATTATGGAGCGTATAAATCTTCATATAATGCTAGTAATAATGTAGAAGATGTAGAAATAAAAGATATTTTAGTACGTGCTAGCAATATATTTTATAATGATATGAATAGGGTGTTAAATATTTTAAATAATGGAGGATCTAATGAATAATAGTGAAATTAAAAATTCAAAGGTAAATGTTCCATCTGGGAAAAATTTAAATGATAAGGATTATATTAATTGTTTACTTAGTACATTAAAAGAATTAAATAAAAATTATGTAGTTGGACTTACAGAAGCAAGTAATGAACACTTATATCAAGAATATAAAAATATGTTTGAAGAATATTCTAAGATGCAAAGAGAAGTATATGAATTAATGTTTAAAAAAGGATGGTATACTTTAGAAAAAGCTGAGACAAATAAAATTAATAATAAATTTCAAACATTAAATCAAGAATTAACAGAATTAAATGGATAAGACTTTAGTTTTATTAAGAGTGTCTTTACTTTGTTGACACTCTGAGAATCATAGAAATAATTTTCTATGATTTTTTTGATATTAAAAGGAAATAAAAAAGTTTTGTGGAATTATATAAGTGAGTGTGTTAAATATGAATAAAATAAAAGAATATATTGAAAAGATATTTGAAGAAATAAAACTTATAGATGAAAAAGAAAATAAAAAATCATGAGTTCTTAAGTTAAATTATAAATTTATATTTTGTTCACAGTCTAGATAAAAATAATTTACTTCTTTATTATTTTTTCATAATTTATATTGAGGAGGAATAAACGTGAATAATTATGAAAAAATTATGGAAAAAATAAAACGTGATCAAAGGTGTAGGCCTAAAAATTGTCCTGGGCCCACAGGACCACAAGGTCCACAGGGAATACCTGGTATTCAAGGACCACAAGGTGAAATAGGTCCACAGGGAATACCTGGTAAGAGTGTTTCGATTCTAGGGGAATATAAAACTTATGAAGAGTTAATAAAAAATCATCCTACAGGTAATGTTAATGATTCGTATTTAGTAAATGGTGATTTATACGTTTGGACAGAAAATGATGGCAAGTGGAATAATGTTGGAAGAATAGCTGGACCAACAGGACCTAAAGGTGATATTGGACCAAAGGGAGAAAAAGGGGAAGATGGACCAACGGTATTACGTTCAGCTTATTTGGTTACTTTTAATGATGGTAATAATAAAGATGGAATAGAGATTCCGAGAAATACTAATTTATTAGTGACTAGAAAAGAACTTGATGTTACTGATTTAGTGTCACTAAATACTGATAATACTATTAAGTTTAATGTTCCTGGATATTATAAAGTATCTTTTGTTGTATCAGCAACTATAAAAAATGAGAGTAATAAGTTTAATCCAGATACAGATTTTATAACTTTGGGATTTAAGCAAAAAGATACAGACTTAATTTATGTAGGAGCAAGCAAGTGGGTAAATAGTGAGTTGGGAACGCAAATTCTTGGGCATGGTATTGTGGCAGTAACTAATACCAACAATTTATATGAACTTACTAATTTAGGCAGTAAGACAATTTATTTAAAAGCTCCAGATTTAAATAATATTATGTCATCTTCTTATTTTACTAATTCATTATTAACTATTGTTATCGATTATTTAGGAATAAAACAAGTTTAAGGATAAGGTGTTTGATGAAAATAATAAATAATAAAAGAGTTCAGGTGTTTACAAGTGAAGAATTGAGTAATGTTTTAAAGATGGATAATGGTTATGATTATATATATTTAGGTAATAGTATAGTTTTAGATAATGGAATTTCTATAAATGAAAACAAAATAAAAGTTACAATAGATGGAACTTATGAAGGTTTTAGATATAAACTTACAGGGATAAATAGTACTGATATATCTGATACGATTATAGTTAGTGAAAATAATAAGGAAGTAATAATAAAAAATATGGATATTGAGAGTACTAATACTTATGGTGTAGTTTATGTTCCGTTAGATAGAAACTATTCTGATGTAGTTGTAACATATGAAAATATTAAATTTAATGGAACTGAATTGTCATATAATCCTTATGGCACTACTAAAATAATAGATTCAACTATTACAATTGAAACAACTAATAATGTTGATCCACAAGAAGTTTGTGATTCTGATAGAGTTATTCTTGGCGGTAATACTACTATATCAAGTGGTTCCACTTCTACTCAATTATTTTATTTTCGAAATGACACCATAAATCCTTCGGTAATATTTTTATGTAAAAGTAAGGTTAGTTTGACAACACCTACTCAAGCTTTTATGAATGGAACCAATAAACTTAATTTTACTATTTTACATGATACAGAAGTTGATTTAACGACTGGTAATGGTTTTGCAGCTTATACTACTCATGGTGCTAATAATGTATTGATTGAAGAAAGAGCTAGTTTAAAATTTATAGAGAACAAACATCAAAGAATACCAATGTGGTCAGTATTTGGGAATTTTATTATGAAAGAAGGCGCTAAATTACAGCTTATTAATTCCTTTGATAATACACCAAGTGATAATTATAATATTCACTTTAAAGGAAATAATCAACAATTAATTTTGAATAATCCCAAGGTGGTAGCTATATATACTAAGAATGCTAATGTTATTTATACTAATAATCCATTAATATTTAAGATTAGTTGTAGCAGAATTAATATGTGGAATAATTCAACATCTTTAGTAAATGCTGGAGGTATATACGATTTACCAGATTATTATTGGTATAAAGAAAAAGAATTAGTAAAATTTGAAGGGACTTTAACATCTAAAGAAACAACTATTACTAATCATAATCTTACAGAAGATGAGTTAAACAAATTATTTGAATTAAGTAATTTTTCATTTCATTCTAAGAAACAATTCTCAATTGGTAATATAATCACTAATATACATGCCATTAGTAGTACAAAAAATAAAATAAGTGGGCATACGGCTAGTTTTGCGGAAGTACTAATAAAATATAATGATGTTTTAGAAATAGTTAGTGCAAATGGTGAGGGATTGTTTGAACATATACCTACTAGTCTTATTTCAGATAACACTGAAATAGAAATAATCTCTAATATTCCAAGTAGTTTTATTTATGAAACAAGAAAAATAATAGTACCTTATAGTGGGGAATTATCTTTGATGGAAACAGAGACAACAATAGTTTTTTCTTTAATATCTATTTCTAGTAATCATCTTATTTTAGCTAAAAATAAGAATTTATTACTAAAAATAGTTGATAGTAGGATAAATAGTTCTAATTGGAAAGTATACGCTTCAATAAGTGGACCATTAACATCACAACATGGTTATGTTTTAAGAGATGCTTTAATATTTAAAACATTTGACGATGCTGATATTGTGTTAACAAAAGAACCACAACTTATTTATACTGGAAATGCTAACAATGGAGAAGCGTTAAGAACTGTCATTACTTATTCAAATGATAAGGGTCCATTACTTGATCTTTCTAACAACTTTTTAGAAGCAAATGAAGAGTATTTTACAAATGTATATTTTAAAATTGAGGAGTAATAAATGGCGTTAAGTAAAATAGATACGGAGTATAATTACTCTTTTTTTCTTTTTTGATTATAAATGTTTATACAAATTTCTATATATAACATAAATTATAATAAAGGAATTATGATATATATATAATTTAATAGAAGGGAAAGTGCTTATGAATAATTGTATTTGTGATAATGACTATGAAAGAATAAAAAAGAAGATAGAAGAGGAAAATAAAAGATGCAAGTACTATTATATACAAGGACCCAAAGGGGAAAAGGGGGATCCTGGTGAGCAGGGACCGAAGGGTGAAGATGGTGCTGCTACAATTGAAGTTAGTGATACAGTAACTGGTGAACCTAATACCGAAGCGATGGTTGAGAATATTGGTACTAACAAGAATGCTATTTTAAAGTTTAAAATACCTAGAGGAATGGATGGAGTTTCAGGAGATAAAATTGTTATTGGTAAGACACAGACGTTGGATGCTAATGCTAGAGCAAAAGTAGTAGATACTCAAATTGGAAATATTCACACTTTGGATTTTTATATACCTCAAGGTTTTGATGGTACAGATGGAAAACAAGGACCTCAAGGAGAAAAGGGAACACAAGGTATTCAAGGCGTTCAGGGAATTCAAGGACTTCAAGGAATTCCGGGAATACAGGGACCTAAAGGAGAGGATGGAAAAAGTGAAAGGATTGTTGTTACTAATACTGAGACAATAGATTCAGGAAAGGTTGCTGAAGTAAAAGACAATTTTGATGGGAATACTCATAATTTGACTTTTCTTATTCCTAAAGGTGATAAAGGAGATATAGGTCTGCGTGGAGAAATGGGACCTATTGGTCCGCAAGGACCTAGTGGTTCTGCTTTACTTGATGCTTATGCAAGTATTTATGAAGATAATGGAAATTCTTATTCTTTGACGCCAAATGTGCCAAATCAAGTTGAATTAGGTAAAACTTCACAAAATAAAAATGTGGATACTTCATTTACAAATTCAATTAAAATTCAAAATGATGGTATATATAAGATAGATTATTTTTTTTCAGCGGTATCATCGGCTACTGCTGATATATCAGTTGAAGCGAGAAAAGGTAATGTAACTATAGCAGGTACAAAAATCACTAGAAAAGCAAGTAGTCAAGAATATATTGCTTTTGTTGGTAGTATAATTGTAAATTTAGATAAAGATGATATTGTTGATTTAGGCGTTTCATCATCGGCTACTGTCACACTTACACCCGGTGATGAAACTGTTTCTTATTTAAATATAATGAAAATTGATTAATAAAAAAAAATCATATTACAAGAAAAGGAGGATTAAGGGTGGATAATAATTGTAATTGTGATGACTATGAAAGAATTAAGAAAAGAATAGAGGATGAACAAAAAAAATATAAATTTTGTTATATCCAGGGTCCAACAGGTCCTAAAGGAAGTAAAGGAGAAAGAGGTGATGTTGGTCCTGCAACAATAAATGTAGGGTTAACAACAACTATTGATGAAGGATTGGAAGCTAATGTTAGCAATGTGGGTACTAAAGATGATGTTATACTAAATTTTGAAATACCTAGAGGTATGAAGGGTGACAAAGGTGAACAAGGAATACCAGGAATTCAAGGAATAAAAGGAGAAAAAGGAGATATTGGGCCTCAGGGAATAAAAGGTGAAAGAGGAGAACAGGGACCATCAACTATTAAAATAGGTAAGACAGAGACACTAGAACCTGATATAGAAGCACAAGTTACTAATGTTGGAACACCTACAGATGTTATATTGGATTTTAAAATACCAAAAGGAGAAAAAGGAGATAAGGGAGATATTGGACCTAGAGGTTTACCGGGAGAAATAGGAAGAACAGAACATATAGCCATAGATGAAACAGAAACATTAGAACCTGGGGAGCCAGCTCAAGTAATGGATACTTTTGAAAACTGGGTTCATCATTTATCATTTTTAATACCAAAAGGAGAAAAGGGGGACGCTGGAGCGAAAGGTGATCAAGGTTCTCCTGGAACACCATTTGTTTCTTCTTATGGGATTAGATATGCGATGACAGATACGCAACTTGCATTAAATCAAGCAACAGATACTATAATTCCATTACCAGAAAAAGGAGTTTCTTTTTTTACAGAATATCCAGATGACAATTCTATTAAAATCAAGGAAACTGGAATTTACTTAGTATCATATTTATTATGTGGAGCTACTAGTGAAGAATGTGCGTTAACTATGTCAGTTAGAGCAAACAATTTATTGCAACCAGCCACAAGTGTAACAAGGGAATTTCAAGCACAAATAATTGGTTGTATAAGTGGATCAACTATTGTATCACTCCAAGAAAATGATTTAGTTACTCTTAATGTAAAATCTTCTATGACTATTAATATAAGATTTAATGGTAGTACTAATGCTACGTTAAGTGTTATTAAAATACACTAGGAATAGAATAAATCTATTCTTTTTTTCTTTTTTATTATAAATTAATTAAGTAGTTTCACGTATAGAACATAATTTATAGTAAAGGAAGTGATAATATAAAAATAATTGATGATAATACAGTTGTAGTAACAACAAGTGATGAATTAAAAACTGCAATAAGCGAAGATAATGGGTATACTTATATTTATTTAGAAAACGATATTATGATTACTAGTGGTTTTACAATAAATAGAAATAAAGAAAAAATAATTGTTGATGGAACATATAATGGGAATAAGACTACATATACTAATAATTTAAGTGAAGCTATAGATGTAATAAATGTTAATCCAACAAATAAAAAAGTTATTTTTAAGAACATGAATATAGTAAGTTCACATTCTTATGGAGTTATTTATGTCCCATCCCATCCTAATTATTCTAATGTAGTTATCGAATATAATAATATTAATTTTAATGGAATAGAACTTTCTTGTAATTACTATGGAGTAACTAAGATTGTGAATTCTGTTATTGAGGTAAAGGAAATAAACGGAGTTCAACCTCAACGCGTTTGTGATTCAAACAGAATTATAGTAGATGGAAAAACAACTATCAATAGTACTTCCCCAACAAACACTATTTTTTTTCTTAATGATGTTATACCATCATACCTTAAAATTATGCCCGATAGCATAGTTAGTATAACAACAAATAAAGAATTGATGAATGGTACAAATAGGTTTGATTTAATAGTAGGTCATGGTTCAGAATTTCTTTTAACAACAGGAAATGGTTTTGCAATAACAACAACTCACGGAGCAAGAAATGTTGTGATAGAAGAAATGGCTAATTTTACTTTTATTGAAAAAGGACATCAAAGGGTTCCTATGTGGAATATATTTGGAGACTTTGTTGTAAAAGAAGGAGCAAGTGTATCAATATTAAATACCTATATGAGTACTCCTACAGATAATTATAATATATATTTTAAAGGAACAAATCAAAAATTTATTCTGGATAATCCGAAATATATAAATATTTATACTAAAAATGCAAATGTACTATATACAAACAATGATGTTCAATTTTCTTTTAAATTTAATAGAATAAATATGTGGTTAGAAGCTATAGACTATCTTAATGCTTATACTATAGATAATAAGCCAGATTTTTATTGGTATAAAGAAAATATCTGTACTGAAATTAATGGAACAATAACTAAAGATTCAACAATAATTACTTCGCACAATTTTACTTCAGAAGAAGTAAATTCATTGTCTGATATAACTAATTTTACTTTTCAGAAGAAAAAAATGTTAACTGTAGGAATGGTAAAAATTAATATTCATCCCATTATAGATACAGTAAATGTTTTATCGGGTCACACTATTGGTTATGCAGATGTAGAAATAGAATATAATACGAAAACATTAACTGCTAAAGCTGATGAAAATGGCTTATTTGAATTTAATTTAGATAATATAATACCAAATGATACCACAGTTAAATTAACTACATATTTAAATGGATGTTTTACAGAAAGAAAGATTATAGTACCATTTTATGGTGAATTAACACTTTTACAAGTTACTGAAAATATCCCTTTTTCACAAAACAAAATCTCGCAAGAACCACTTATATTATCTAAAAAAAACCAAACCATCATAACTATAGTTGATAGTAGAATAAATCATACTAAATGGAAATTATTTGCTAATTTTATAAATCCGATGATAGAAAGATCTGGGATGATATTGATAGATTCGTTATTATTTAAAAAGTTTAATAATGAAATAATTAAATTAACAACGAATAAAAAGTTAGTATATGAAGCTAATAACACCAGTGAAAATGTTGAAGTAAATAAAATAACTTTTTCTGTTGATAAAGGATTATTATTAAGTCCTAACAAAAATTTGCTTGAAGATGAAGATTATTCTACTTTAATAATTTGGACTTTAGAAGAATAAAGGGGTTGATTATGCAAAAAGATTATATATATATTAAATTAAGTGGTGGTGTGTGTCATAATTATAAGATTATATTAAAAAATAAATGTAATAATATTGTTTTTGATGGAATAACAGATAATCAAGGAAAGATTAAAATTCCTATACAAAATAATGAAGTATATCAATTATTTGTTTTATCTAATTTAGGAACTTCAATAATATCTTTAATAGGAAGAAAAAATAGTTTTTATAACATAAATATTAATAATAAAGAAAAACGTATAATTACAATATTATTAAATGATGCCAATTATCCAAATATAAAAATAAAAGGAGGTAAGATGATATTATGGCAAGACATACAATTCCAATAACTAACGGTAGAGGAAGTATAGAATTAGTTAATGGTAACTACAAAGCAAGTGCAACGGTAGAGGGGTATGATGAAACAACATTAACTCCTAACAATGTAACATTGGTAGAAGGAACTGATACCTATGCTTTTATGATTAGTGCTAAAGGGATTCTAACGCTTCATGTAACAGATACAGGGGATAAAATAACAGGAGTACAAGTAGTAGGTGCGAGATTTGTTAGAACTGATAGTACAGGTACTATTAAAACATCAGAAATTACAACCGATAGTGATGGTAATGCAACATTTAATAATGTTCCGTTTTCACCATCAGGAAATATAGAAATATATTATAAACAAATAGCTAGTGATGGAAGACATACATTTGATGATACTGTAAAAAAAGTTGTAATGGATAATGAAATAAAAACCGTTGAAATAGCTAATCCACAGGCTCCAATTAGGAACTTCACTTTAACAGATGCAAGTTTTCCTAGTATAGTAATAAGAGATGGTCAAATAATTCTTGAAGATAATTAAGAATATTAAAAAAGATTTGCAGTACAAGTTATATTGCAAATCTTTTTTATAAAATAAAGACATTATCTTATTACTGTATTTATTCTTTTACAAGAGGATTAAAGTTTTCAATAGCATCAATTAATTTAGGATGTTCGATGATAAAGTGTATAGTTGGATTAGAATTTTTTGATATAATTATATAATTGTTTTTTACGGTTGTTATAGTTATATTTTTAAATGTTTTATCATTTACATAATTTAATTCATAATTTTTTTCTTGTTTTGACCATTCTTTTGTTTGTCTTAAATGTTCTATATATTCATTATAAGTATACTTTATTTTTTTATCTATGAATAAATTAATAAGATCTGTATCATCCTGTTGGAATGAACCATATTCATTATTATTTTGATTAAATTCATAAGAAAAACATCCTCCTTGATATGGATCTGTTGCTACTGTATAAGTGCTAACTAATGATGGAACATCTACTCTAGTAGTATCAGAATTAGATAAAGTATAGTCAGATAACACTTTGAATCCCATATTAAAGAATGAACCACGACCTAAGTTAAAACTAT
>OGOZ01000124.1_pt1 | contig 51739 bp, 57 predicted proteins | sample 1552801 | NCBI WGS metagenome assembly OGOZ01 (sample SAMEA2580196, study PRJEB22360) | human gut metagenome | biome: human gut; feature: human-associated habitat; material: faeces | place: Denmark | collected 2008/2010 | reverse complement strand
TTCTATATCATAAAATTCATTTAATTTTATAAACAAATTTTTAAAATACTTTTCTAAATTATTTTTTAGTGAAAAACTATTCTTTTTTAAATAAAGATTATTCAAAAAAACTATTAACTTACCATCATCTAGTTTTTCTACCCTCATAAAATCACCTATGTTATTTTATGAAATAATACTAATAATGAGATAAATTAAATAGTTCTTTCTATTTTATTATGAATTTCATCTCGTCCTAACTTAGTAACATTTGAAAACATTACAAAGTCATCACCAACAACTAAATCAAGTTCATCTAATATCATTGTTCTTTGTTTCTGTTGTAATGTAATACCAATTTTATCGGTTTTGGTTGCTACTATCGTAACAGGAATTTTATAATGTTTTAAATAATTATACATCATTAAATCATCACTAGTTGGTTTATGACGAAAATCAATTAACATAAATACTTGTTTTAAATTTTTTCTGCTTGTTAAATAATCTTCCATCATTAAACCAAATTTCTTTTGTTTTGCTTTATTTAAGTTAGCATATCCATACCCAGGTGCATCTACTAAATAAAATGAATCATTAACTAAATAAAAATTAATTGTTTGTGTTTTTCCTGGATTAGCAGATGTACGGGCAAAATTCTTTCTACTAATAATTGTATTAATGAAACTACTTTTACCAACATTAGAACGACCTACAAGTAAAAACTCTGGTTTCTCATCAGTTGGATATTGACTACGTCTCACCGCACTAATAGCTAAATTAACACTCTTTATTTTCATTTTTACCACCTTACTATTTTCGTGACTAATTAATTATAACATTATCAACTAATATTGTCAAAACGAGTAAAACTAACTCAACCTCTTTTGACTATGTTCTTTTTGTTTAATTTTATTAGAAATATGTTCAATTATAGTCATGTAACAATATTCATTTGGATGCAATCCATCATCAGTATAATTATCATTGATAAGTCCATCTACACCAAGTAATATATTATATAAATCTAAGTAATCAATATTATTTTCTTCACAATATTTTTTTAACTTTTGATTTATTATAATTACCTTTTTATTTATATCAATATCACTAGTTGGATATAGAAGCTCAACCAATATATCTTTACCGCTAGTAATTACATCTTGAATAAATAATTTCATTTTTTCAAAAACATCATCTAACGATTCTTTTCCATCACAATCACAGTCTGGTCTTAATATGTTATTAATTCCAATTAATAAAACAAAGCAATCCATTTTATCTTTTTCAACTTTTTTCCAAGCATATTTGTGATAATTACCTACACCAATATTTGAAACTCCACAAATATAAAAAATTATATCACTATTAGGTATTTTAGTAGTAATAAGTGGAACATTAAAACCTCTTTTTGCCTCTTTATCAATTATATATGGCATATATTCTGTAATTGAATCTCCTAGTAAAGCTACTCTTTTCATATAATAGTTCCTTTCTTTTTATATTATATCATTACCTTACCTTTTTTACATGCTAAGTTTAGTAAAAAAGCTAAAAATTTTAAATAATTATTAATATAATTTGAATATTCTAAATATCATAACTTCAATCAAAAACAAGATAAAAATTTGACTTTTTTATAAAATTATGTATAATACTGAAACACAGTAGGAGAAAAAAATATGGAATATAAATATTATAATCAGTTTAATTTATCTAATGAGTTGTCACAAGCAATATCAACTATAATATCAAAAAAAGAAAATGATGATTATGTATGTAAAATTTTAGTACTTACTATTCCTGAACATAAAGATATGGTTTTCCACTCTCCATTAACTAATGAAGATATTTATAGGCCAGGATTTTCAGCATTGAGTGGGGCTCAAATACGTGAAATTGATGAAAAATATGGAAGATATATTGAAGGAACTATTCCAAAAGAAAATTATTCTTTCTTAGTAGTTATGAAAGGTGAATCTTATAAAAAAATTTCTAAATTATCATTTAAAAGCAAAAATGGAATAAAGATGGCACTAAAACGTTTAGGTGTTTTTGTTGAAGAATATAACGGAATATTTGATTCAAGAACTTTAAGTACAAAATTTCCATATCTTCAAGACTTTTTTACTAGTATAGATGATTGGAGAGCACAAACAGATAGAGTTACAATAGATGACAATGTTTTAAATGAAAGTACTAAAAAAACATTATGTAAAAGAAAAACATTATAATAGTTCATTAATAATAAAAGCCGTGGCACATTTTGTTGCGTAAACAATGAAAATGGCGATAGGCTTTTTGTTTGATTTTATACCTTGCTAAAATTATGCTTAAAAGGGATTAAAAAGTGAAAATCCCTTTTTTAAACACACTAATTGATTATATCAATTTGCAAGTGTGTTTCTAAATTAACAAAATAAAACTACTTTCAATTTAATTTGAAAGTAGTTTTTATATTATCTCGAAAAATTCGAGTTTCCTATCAATCTGGTGGAGCTGAGGGGAATTGAACCCCTGTCCAAGCATCAATTCATATAAACATCTACAAGTTTATTTAGTTAATAAATGTCCTAATAAATAAAGTAACTAACAACAAATCTATTAGTAAGCTTATATAATTCATTATTACTTATAAGCATCATAATAATATATCCTACTAAATCGAGCCTCTTATTATCCCGTAGGAAAAGATAAATAAGAAGCGCCTTCTAATCTATTAAGCGAAAGCTAACTGATTTCTGTTTCCAGTTATTTTTTTGTTGCACTTAACGTGTGCCTCCGACTTGCAGTTTATAATCCATAACACCTGTCGAAGCCAAAACAGCCCCAGATATATGTATTATAACATATATTTTATAATTTTCTACTACTTTTTGTTATTTCTTCTTCACTTAAATTATTATAGAATCTGTTTACATTAGTAGTAGTTTTTTTATTATCATATACTTTTGTAGAAACTTTCTTTTTCTTATTTTCTTGACCATGCTTAATATTATTAAGCGCCATATTTCTAATTTCTAACCAGTATTCATTATTATATGCTCTTTCTGTAGTTTTTATCTCAGCATATTTAAAAATACTATAACCAATTAAAGACATTCCTGCCATTCCTCCACACATTATAGTTGCTAAATCCATAGCAATAAAATTAGCAAAAAATGCTCCTAAAAAAGCAGTTATAGCAAATAATAAAGGATAAATACATATTTTTGCTCCCGTTTTATAAAATTTTAAATTCTTTAAATCATCACTACACTCTAATAACGCTTTATCTAACAATTTTTTTACATATTCTTGTGTTAAGGGAATTGATAACTCTTTTCCATTAAATTCCATCTGTAATTCATTATCATCTATTGTTATATTGTTTATCTTACTCATAATTAACACCCACTTACATTTTAATACATAATTAATATAAAGTCAAAAAAAAAGAAGCCTAAGCTTCTTCTGGAGCATCTAAATATTTTAGTAAAACTTCTAATAACTTAGGGTCATTAACTCTACTAAAATATGATTTCCCTTCTTTTATTGTTTCTTGCATTACACAAAAATCATTTGTAAAATCTTCCCCGTCAGGTGTAGTTTTAACTGTCATAAAATAACTATTTCCTCTATATACAGCTTGTTTTAAAACAAAGTATTTTTCATTTTCATTAAATTTAATAATTTTATTTGTTCTGTTTTCCATACTTACCTCCTAACGTGTCTTTCCATTTGTCATTTCATCAAGCCATTGATTATTATCAAATGTGATTTCTCCACCCATGAAATCTTCTAAAGCTTTTTTCCATTCATCTGGATCTTGTACAGTTGAAGTATCTTTAGATGTATCATCCTTCTTATCTAAATCGATTTGAGCTTTTCCATCTTCTGTATAATCTTTTAATTCTGCACCATTAGTTTTTTTGCCAACTTCATCACCATGAGAAATAACATTTTCTTTACCTGTATTTCCCTTTAAAATATCATCTAGACTAGCTAATTTTTCTCCAGCTTCTAACTCAACTTTTTCTTTTTCTACTGTTGGTTCTTCTGGCTTATCTGGTGTCACAGGAGTATTTGGAACATCAGGTTTATCTGGTGTACTTGGTGTTGGATCAGGAGTAGATGGAGTATCTGGAGTTTTAGTATCAGGATTTACAGTTGGCGTTGAAGGAGTACTTGGTGTAACTGTTGTATTTCCTGGAGAAGGTTTAATTGTTGGATTTTCAAATTCATATTTATTATCAATATCGTTTTGATTATTATCAATTATTCCATCATCAGTTTGACTATAAGAATCATTTTTTGAACTATTATCTTTAGTTTTATTTAAATCTGTAGTTTTATGGCATCCTTTTGCTAAAGCTGCAATTACTACAACACCTAAACCAACAGCAACGAACTTCTTCCAGTGTTTCTTAAAGAAATTATCTTTTTTCTTTTTCTTTAACTCTTCTTTAGCATCCTCAATCTCTGCTTCTCTTTCCTCATCTAATTCATTAGGAACAACATAGGCATCTTCAATTTTATCTTCTTCTGATTTTTCCTCTTCAGGTTCTTCTTTAGAACCATCTGAATGACTACTTATATCTTCCATTTCTGGAGTTGAAACAGGAACAGGAGTAGGAATTATAGTTGCATCTTTATCCTTTTCCTCTTTTTCTAACTCCTCATTATTACCTACAATAGGAGCAACTACACCTAAATCTTGTTCTTTATCTTCTGTGTTATCTTTTGGTTCAAATTCTTGATTATAGGCATTAATTAAAGTTTCAGCTTTACTAACTTCATCATTTTTCTTTTCTTCTTTAGCTACAGTATCTTCTACAGGACTAGTTTCTATACCTTTTCCTGCAGATACCATTGCAATAAGTCTATCAATTTCCTCACTTGGATTATAAGTAATATAATCTTTTCTTGATTTTAAAGCTGCAACACCTGCTTTTAATCTAGCTAACTCATCTTTATCAGATTGTAATTTGAAATTATCAATAGTTTTAGGATTATTCTTTTTATTTTCAATAATTCTATTTAAACTATTTTGTTTACCAATTACAATTTCACGTTTATGATTATTAACAGTAATTAATTCACCATAATTACGTAAATCTTCTACATATTTTGTTTTCATTTCTTCGCAAACAGCTAAGCGAGCTTTTTTACTTTCTAAATCTGCTTGTAAATTAGCAAGTTCTTGATCAGTTAATCTACCAATATTTTTTTTAATAGCTACATCATTTTTTCTAAATCTTCTTTCAATAGCTTCTATTTCTAAATTTAAACTTTGAATTTCTAGATTGTAGTCTGTAAAAATACTAGTTGCTATATCTTGTAAACTTTTATATTCTGCATCTTCACGATCCATAACTTCTAATTGATTTTCAAAAGATTCTTGTAATAATTCAATTGTAAAATCTCTTTCTTCATTATAATAATTATATTGATAATTGTTAGGATCAGCAATTTTTGCTTCTAAAGCTGCTATTTGTTCATTATAATCAGCTATAGTTTCATCTAAACTTTCAACCTCACTATTTACGTTAGTTTGTTCTTCTGCTGTAGGGACTGAAGTGTGGATTGTAGCATTAGCTTTTAATTTTTTCAATTCTTCTAAAATTTGTTCGTTTGTCATCAATATCCCTCCCCTTTTTATTTCTTTCTATTTCTATATTCTAATTTAACTTGATATCTTAAATCACTAGCATCTTCTATTTCTTTTAAAGTGTTAACTTGGTAACCATTTTCTTGGAAAGCACTAATTAATTCACTTTCTGATACCCAATTATCAGTAATTGATTTCCAAGTATCAGTAGGAGTACCAGCTGTAATTTTTTGATATTTAACTTTTATTCTACTTTCAATTTGTCTTGTATTTGCATAAGCTTTAGGTTGAGATGTTTGATAACTACTCCAATTTCCCCAAACACCATCGCTTGCTTTAGTAGCACCACTTGATGGAGCTGTAGCATAATACTTATCAGTTACATTTGTTATTGTTTTGTACCATTTAGAAACTTGAGCAGCTGTACTATCATCTTTAACCAAACCACTCACTGGAGCATTTTGATAATAAGTATTTTCTCCTGATGCACTAGTTGCATTACTTGGATAATAACTTCTTGTTGAATATGTACAAGTTTTCTTATCACTGCTTAATGTACCCTTATCACATGATGCAGAACATACTGTATCTGGTCCACCTTTTTCTAAAGCTGTTGCACTTCCGCTTTTTGGATCACCACATGTATATGTTTTTCCACCACCTGGATTAATCCAATTCTCACCTAATGATGCACAAGTTTTTGGATTTCCTTCACTATCCCATAAATTTACTGCAGCAACAGAACGTGTTGCTGTATTATAACATAAATATTGGAATGGTTGTGCTTTTGCTTGATTTTGTGAACTTACACTAGCAGTATTCTCTTTATACCATTTCCATCCTAATCCTACAGATTCTGCTTCTGGATATTCACTTGATGGAGCACTAGTATAAAAAGCATTTTCACTATAATATTTTCTTGTTGTTGTTTTCCATTTATACACTAAATCTCTATAACGATAATATGTAGTAGATGAAATAGTTTTATAATTTGTTCCTTTTATTTCATCTGCCCATCCTTCTTCTTCCGTTGCTAAATTTTCTGCAGCAACTTCTAATACTTCACCTTTAAAAGTAAATCTAACATCTGATTTGTCTTTAACTAAATCACTTTCTGTTCCTTCAGTCCAAGGTTTAAAATTATCATCTGCTAATGTCGAACCACATTGCATTACTGGTAGATAGTGATAACTTCCACTTTCTAATTTACAAACTTTAACATATGTTTTATCTTTATTACAGTCACTATATCTATCAGCACTTAATAATTCTTCCTCAACTAAAGTTCCTAATGTAACACTCTTACATTCTCCACTAGCTTGTGGTAATAAAGATTCATCAATTCGATAATATTCCTTACCAGCATTCAATAAATCATTTTCTAAATTACCATCAACTTTATTTCCATTACAACCTTTAACTAATAGAAATATAATTAACGCTAATACTAATACTCCTAAAACAATTAGAAGAATTTTAGGCCAATTTTTCTCTTCGCCTCTTTCTTTGTAATAACTTTCATCTGGCATAATAAATAACCTCCTTATTTACATAAATTATAGCATTATTCTATATATTTTTCAACGATTTTAAAAATTATTCTTAAAATCTTTTTGAATTTCTCTTTTTATATCTCTTTCTTTGATACTTTCTCTCTTATCATAATTTTTTTTACCCTTACAAATACCAATTAATATTTTAAGTTTTCCCTTGCTAAAATAAGCTTTTAAAGGTATTAAAGTATTACCACTTAAAGTTACTGCATCTCTCATTTTAAATATTTCTCTTTTGTTTAACAAAAGTTTTCTTGTTCTTGTTTCATCATGATTAAATATGTTTCCTTGTTCATATTTACTAATGTGCATGTTTAAAAGAAACGCCTCACCATTTTTTATAATGGCATAACTATCTTTTATATTAGCACCATTTTCTCTTATTGATTTTATTTCTGTTCCAGTTAAAACAATACCAGCTTCATATTCTTCTAAAATAAAGTAATCATGATATGCTTTTCTATTATTTATCTCCATCTTGTTCTCCTGTTTCTTTAACTACAACAAAATCAATAGTTTTTGCTTCTTTATTAGCTGCTTTTACTTTAACTATTATAATATCTCCTAGACGATATCCTCGTTTATTATGTGCTCCCCTTAAAGAGAATGTTTCTTCATCATATACATAATAATCATCTGTTAAATCATCTAATCTAATTAACCCCTCTACTAAGTTAGGAAGCTCAACAAACATACCAAAATTAGTAATCGTATTAATCATACCAGTATATTCTTCCCCTATATGATCCATCATATACTCAGCCATCTTCATATCATCAACTTCACGTTCACAATCTGCAGCATTTCTTTCTGTGTTAGAAGTATGTTCTCCAATTATTGTTAATTTCTCATCTATATAATTGATTGTATCTCGATCTAACTTATGCTCGAACAAATATTTACGAAGTAAACGATGAACTGTTGTATCTGGGTATCTCCTTATTGGTGATGTAAAATGCGTATAACATTTACTACCAAGACCAAAGTGACCAATATTGTTTTTATCATAAACAGCCTTTTGCATGCATCTTAATAACATACAAGATAAGATGTGAAATTCTTTTTTATCCTTTAACTGTTCAAGAATATCTTGAAGTACAAATGGGGTAATTTGTTTTACTTTAACATTTACTTTATATCCTAAAACACTAATAAATTTTAAGAAATTATTAATCTTCTCTTCACTAGGTTCTCCATGAATACGATATAAAAATGGAAGTTCCATAAAATAAACGTGACTAGCAACAGTTTCATTAGCTGCAATCATAAAATCTTCAATTAATTTTTCTCCCGTACCACGTTCTCTTTTTACAATATCAATAGCTTTACCATCATCATTAACAATTATTTTAGCTTCATCAATATCAAAATCAATATATCCTCGTCTTTCTTTATTTTTTCTTAAAATTTTAGCAAGCTCCGCCATTAATTTTAATTTATCAACATAAGGTTCGTAATCAGGATTTACAATATCTTTTTCTAAAATATTATTAACATTTTTATAAGTCATTTGAATTCGTGATCTAATCACACTTTCAAAAATATCATAATCAACAACATTACCTTTACCATCTATTTCCATAACACATGACATAGCAAGTCTATCTTCATTTGGATTTAAAGAACAAATTCCGTTAGAAAGCTTGCGAGGTAACATTGGGATAACCCTATCAGCTAAATAAACACTAGTTCCCCTAAGATAAGCTTCATCATCTAGCTTAGATCCCTCTTTTACATAATAACTAACATCGGCGATATGAACGCCAAGTTTATAATTTCCATTTTCTAACTTTTCAATTGATATCGCATCATCAATATCTTTAGTATCATCACCATCAATAGTAAATATTACTTCGCTACGTAAATCAGTTCTACCTTTCATCTCTTCTTCACTTACACTATCTGGAATAGAATCTAATTCTTTAATAACAGTATCTGGAAAAGTATCAGGTATTTCATATTTAGCAACAATAGATAAAATATCTACACCAGGGTCATTTTTATGTCCCAAAATTCTTACTATTTCTCCACAGTAATTATTATCTTTTAATTTTTTAGTAATTTTTACTAAAACTTTATGTCCAGGCATTGCTCCTTTTAAATTATTTTTGTCTAATTCTACAGTAATTTTTACTTTATCATCATCTAAGTCAACAAATGGCTTACCAGATTTATCAAAATAAACTTCACCTACCATCTGTTTTAACTTACGACTAATTATTTTAACAATACGCCCTTCCATCTGTAATCCTTTTTTAGAGATTACTTCAACCACAACATCATCGCCATGAATAGCATGGTTCATATTAGTAGGAGCTACAAAAACATCTTCAGGTCCTTCTATATCCACAAAACCATAACCTTTTTTGTTAGCAATCATCTTACCTATTTTTAAATTACTATTGTTAAAAAGTAAAAAACGATCTTTCTTAGTACGATATATTTTTAATTCATCTTCTAACTTATTTATTTCTTTTATTAATTCTTTTAACTCTTCTACTGTGTTAAATCCAAGCATATCATTTATCTCATGAATATCTAAGGCTTTATCACTATTTTTTAATATTTCTAAAATTTGCTCTTCCATCTATTCCACCTCTATTGTTTATTATAAATGATTTAGCATCAAAAATATAGTATTTTCAAATAAACTTTACGAAAATTTAACACATATTGTTTATTTTTATTTAAAATATTGTTATAATAAAAATAGATTTAAGATTGGAGAGTCATATGAAAAAATATTTATTAGTTATTAGTCTAATTTTTATATCATTATTAACTATTATAGTAAGCCCTGTTACCGTTAGAGCAGATGAAAAACCAACTCAAAATGATTTTGTTGGTAATCTAACTTGTGGTAATTCTGCAGTTAGTGAAAATGGAACTGTTAGAGGAATTAGATTTCATGAAAATTTACCAAAATTTACTAATCGTTTATATGATATTTTAAAAGTTGCTACACCTGTTATTATAATAATTACTGGAATGCTTGATGTTTTAAAAGCTGTATCTGCTCAAAAAGAAGATGATATGAAAAAAGCACAAAAGAAATTTCTTAACCGTCTACTCGCAGGTGTTGTAGTATTTCTAGTATTTGCAATTATAGAAACAGTGATTGCGATTGTAATTCCTGATGACGAAACTAATGCCATGAATTGTGTTAAATGTTTCTTAAATGATTATAATGTTTGTCAAAGAGTTGGGTAATCAAAAACTGATTTAGATTTTCTAAATCAGTTTTTTTATAAATTCTTTTATCAGCAATGTTTTATTTTTTAGACATTCATATAAATAACAAAATGAAAATAAGATACTTCCAAGTAAGGCACAAATAATATCTTTCATGGTATCTGTAACTCCTGTTGCAACAACTCTTTGGGCATCCCCATCCAATAAATTATCAGTAGTGAATTCAAATATTTCCCATAAACTTGCCACCATTAAAGTTATAGATAAAATAAATATAACATTAAAAACTTTATCATTATCATCGTATTTATTAAAAAGTATAAGAATAATAACAGCTAAAAAAGAAGTAAGAATACCAGAAATATAATGCATAAAAGAATCATACCAATATATAATTCCATAAAAGTGTAAAATACTTCCTAAAAGTTGAGCAAATAAAATAAAAAGTAAAAATATTAATTCTATTAAATCATTAACTTTAGAACTAAATTTTCTAACTATTCTAGGTAAAAAAATTATCAAATATAAGGAGAGACAAACTAATATATTAGAATTATATTTACCACAAATACTTAAAAGCATGCATATTGTATTAACTATTATCATCAATATAATAAGTATATCATTTGTTTTCTTCATGATATTCTATTTCCCCCATTTCTACTTGATTAATACTATTAAATCTTTTTGTAATTTTATCTGTAGTTGTATGAATATCTTTAACATCTCTAGATACTGTTTCAATACTACGATATAATTTATCCCATCTATCTTTATATCTTTTAAATTCTTCATCAAGTAGTCTTAATTCTTGATGTATAACCTTAGTATACTTATCTCTTTCAATATTTTTAATTATTATTTGTAATGTTGTTAAAGTACTAATTAAAGTAGTTGGTGAGGTAATCCATACTCTTTTTTTATAAGCATAATCAATTAAATCTTGATGATAAGCATTAACCTCTGCAAATATTGCTTCAGCTGGTAAAAACATAATTGCTTGATCTGTTGTAACTCCTGGAATAATATATTTACTAGCTATTGCATCAATATGTTTCTTCATATCACTTTTAAATAACTTTTCAGCACTGCTTCTGACACCAACATCATTACTTTTATCCACCATAATCTGATAATTTTCAAGTGGAAACTTTGAATCAATAGCAATTACACCCAAAGGCTCTGGAGCAAATAACACACAATCAGCAATTACTCCATTTTCAAAAGTGTGTTGAAGCTCATATATTTTTTTGTTATTTTCCCCAAATACACTACTCAAAATATGTTTTAAATTAACTTCACCAAATATACCTCTAGTCTTTTTATCAGTAAGTATTCCCTGTAGTGATACAATATCATTAGATAATGTATCTATTTTCTTTTGTGCCTCATCTATTTTACTAAGACGTTCTAACACTGAAGTAAAAGTTTTATTAGTTTTTTCAAAATTTTCATCAAGTCTTTCATTAACGCGATCATTAATTAATCTAAGTCTATGTTCTATACCTTCACTTAACTTAGTAAAATCATCATTCATATCACGATTGATATCATTTTTAAATTCGCCCATTTCTTTAATAACATTAGTTTCTAGCTTTCCTAATCTTTCTGTTATATTAGATTCATTGATATTTTTCATAAGTGAAATAACACCTATAATTATTAATATAACTAACATCCCTATAATTATATACTCCATTTTTATCACCATACTAATTATATTATATTTAACCTAAAAAGAAAATAAGATATCAAAAAATATCTTATTTATTTAAAATCCATGCCTCGTATCCACCATTGATATTAACTAATTTATATCCTTGTCTACCTAATATCTCACACAATTTTATACTTTTTTTCCCTTTTTGGCAATAAACATAATAAACCAAATTTTTATCTAAATATAAATTAGGACTAATAATTAATTTATTAAACTCTATATTTTTAGCTCCATCAATATGATTGTTATTATAACTTTCTATTCCCCTAAGATCAATTATATTAACTCTATCATACACTTTTTTAAGATCAGTAACAGATATATTATTAATCATCTAATCACCTGTTACATTATATGCACAAAATAAAAAAAAGTAACCTAAGTTACTTTAACACTCCAAAGCAATCATTCTTAGTACCATATAAATTAATTAAATTTAATATTAATTCCACTAACATTGGTAGTAAAAATAATATTACGACAGCTACTACTCTTTTTATAAAAGACTGCCCTGCTTTTTTCATTGAATCTGGTTCTCCTGATGCTGCTGCTTTTATAAAATCTATTGTTCCTAGTACTATTACTAATATTAGTGCTGCATACTTTACAAAATTTAGTGATATACTTATCCATTTTCTTACTTCTTCTGGTACTACTTCACATCCATATACTTCTTCACCTTCGTCATAAGTACCATCACCAGTATTAGTTTTATTGTTTATATTATCTGTTTTTAAATCAGATACTAACATGTACCCATTACCATTTTCTTTAACATTAAAATTACTATTTGCTACACAACCATCAAAAAAACTATCTAGATATTCTTTTTGAATTGAAAACGTTGCAGAACTACCATTTTTATTTTTTATACTTGTAGTAACACTATTTATGTTTGTTCCTGAAAACTTTTCACTACAACTATCATTACCATCGTAGCTTACACAAAAAGTTCTATTTCCACTACCATCAGTTAAAAAGTTAAAATAAACATAATATGATTTTTTTATATCTAAATTTAAATTTTCTTGTTTAGTATTATAATGAGTTCCTGAACCATTATATGCATTTGTACATTTTTTATCATTACTTACATCTGAAACATTAAGCGTCAACATATTTCCACCTAAAGACAAAAGTTCTTTAGTATTATCTGATAGAGCGAAACTATACCATCTAGCATTTTTTCCACCGCCAGCATTTAAAACTAAATATTTATAGCACTTATCTGGTTCATGTTTACCTTTATTTGTTTTAGCATCCTTTTTTGCTCTATCATTTCTATACTTACTTACATAGACATATTTATCCCCCGGGTCAAAACTTGCACTATATTTTCCATCATCACTTTTATAAGTACATTCTTTCGCCATTGCACCACATGGCACTAAAATTAATAAAGATATAAATAATTTAAATATTCTTCTTTTTTTCATTTTCTTCTCCTAAAAACTTTATTAAAACACTTTGTAGTTGATAAACAATACATTCTTCATAACCATACATATTTATTGTAACATATAAATACAAAAAAAGATGAATTTTTATTCATCTTCGTTAAAGAAATCATCAAAAAATTGATCATCTGTAATACTTTTATCATTTTCAATAACTTTATCATCATGTACTTCAGGTTGTCCAACTTCTTCTTTAGCATATTCCAAATCATTTTTATTTTCTTCAGCAATTGGTTCCTTAACATCAACTTTTTCATTATCAATATTAATAGGATTTTCATCTTTTGCTTCAGAAATAATTGGATTTTCTTGAACATCTGGTTCTTTTTCTGGAATATTATCTGGAACCTCTTCTTTATTGTTTTCTTCTTCAACACTTGATGTTTGTTTAGCCTTTTCTTCAGCTTCTTTTTCAAGTCGCTCTTCTTCTTCTAATTCTGCAATTTTAGCATCTATTCTTTTAACTAAATCATCGACATTAAAACCACCATTATTAGAAGGCATAGGTGCAGGGCTACCTCCAAACATAGGAGGAACAAATGAAGGCATTTCTTTTTGTTCTTTCAAACCTCCACCAAGCATTGCATTAATTTTTTCTTCTTTTCTTTTTTCAACAAAGCTTTTTAAATCAAATACACTAACTGGTTCTTTTTCTCTATTTGGGTATTCAGCTTTTGGATAATCTTTTTCCCATTCATGATTTTTCATCATCTGCCAGTTTGGTGTCAATTTTGTTTTAAATGGCATCATTCTAATACGAATTAATATCATTGTCCATTTAGGTAATCTTTGAAGATCACTAACTGTAACTAAAGGTGTTGAAGCTGTTTTATCTTTTTCTTTTGATTTTACTTCTCCACACATTTTACTGATTTCTTCAAGAGCGCTAAGCTCACTGCTTATTAAGTAAACAATATTTCCACAGTTACCTTTAATTGTTTCTCCATTTTCTTTACCATATACTTCATATAATTGAGCAAAGTTTTGAATGATAAAACTAAATCTCATTGCACGTGAACGTGCTGCTGTAACCATTGTTGTAACATCTTTTAATGGAGGCATATTAGCAAACTCATCTAGAATAAAATTTGTTCTATAAGGAAGTTTTCCACCACATTCTTGTGCTACTCTAATTAATGTTTCATAACATTGTTTTAAGAAAATTGTAACTAATGAATGATAAGTCTTCTTTTCATCTTGTACAACAATAAATACTGCTGTCTTTTGACGACCAATATCATCCATATTAAAATCACTATGTGATAACATCTCACTCATATTTTCACGAGATGCGAATAACTTAATTTTTTGTTTAAATACAGATAAAATACTACCTTTTGTATCACTTGGAGCCATTAATGTAGATGAAGCATTAACATAAGCAGGACCAGCAGGATCTTTATAACTAAAGTATTCCTTAATATATGTAGTTCCAGCAATTTTTTCTTCACCAACAGTAGTCATTAAGTTAATACTATTTAAATTAATCTCTTCTTCTTTAGCATCTTCAAATAAACCAAGTGCTAAACCTGCGAAATAATCAGCAGATGTCTTTTCCCAGAACGGATCTTGATTTTTAGAAGATTCATCATAAAGAATATTTAAAGCTAAGTCATCTAATAACTCACAAGCTTTATCTTGATTACCACTTTTATACAAGTTATAAGGAAGAGAAAGAGGATTCCAACAATTACCTTGTTGTGGATCACGGAAGTTTAAAAGAACAATATTATATCCTTTTTCTCTTAACTCAACAGCATTTTTCTCATAAATTTCGCCTTTAGGGTCAGTAATAATCATTGATTCACCCTTTTTAGCTAATACTTTAACCATAGGTTGAACAATCATTTCTGTTTTACCAGATCCAGTAGAACCAATAATCAAGTTGTGATACTCACCATTATCTACCCAAATCTCTTTACCGTTATTAATTAAAGGAATACCGGCAGCATCACTTTTCAAATCTTTAGCTCGAACCATTTTAAGTTCTTTTTTCATTTCTTTATCAGTTGCCCATCTTGAATATCCTTTTTCTTTTTTAGGGTCAGTGCTTATACCAATACCTTTTTCTCTTTCAAAGAATAAAGATGAAACACTCATAATAATTGCTATTAAAACACATATATAACCAAGAATTGTTGCAAACAAGTAATCTGGTCCAAACGCTGGTAATGGATTTAGCCCATATAAAACACCTTCTTGAGCAAATGTTCCTAAATTTACCACAGCAATTGCTACAAAATATAATAAGAATATACTAAATATTACAAATATTAATATATCTTTTGCATCAGCTCTAAATTTTAATTTCATATATCTTCCTCCTAATTACCATTCTTTTTTGATTTAATAACAAACACTATTGTAACTATTATTATAGCACAACTTATTATTCCAATAACAGCAAATGTTATTATTTTTGAATTACTAGCTAAATCATTTGATAATTGTTCCAAATTTGTTTCGTTTGAAAAAACAATTTTAATAGGTTTATTTATATTGACAGAATCATTATTATTTTCAATAACCCAAATATATTTATTTTTATCTACTTGATCAGCATTGTTTTCTATAACCTTATGATTAGTAGTTATTGTAATAGTATATTTATCTACCATCATATAACTGTAAGACCCACATCTAAAAATATCAGATGTAATTAATTGATAACCTTTTTCAGTCTTTACAAAGTTAAATGAATCATAGCATTGTCTAATTATATGAGCATCATTAAATTCTGTTGTACTGTAATTATAAGTAAATGAACCAATATATTTATCTTTATCTTGTTTATCACTAAACTCATATATTTTATATATTCCTCTTTTTGAAATTGCTACAGCTTCATTTTCTGAAGAATATTTCATTTTTTCAATATTTTCTTCAGTATTTTCAGAACCAATCAAATTAATATTTATCGTTTCTTTTAATTCTGAATCATTAAAACTTAAATTATAATCTACTGTACATCCAGTAACTAAAAATGAACCAAATAATACTAAAACTAGCAATAATTTTTTTTTCACTTTATCACCCCAATAAATATGCATAAGACACAAATGTATAACTACCATGTTTACACATATAATCTGCCGTTACATTACGAGCACTAATTGTTACATTATTCCAATTATTTGTAGCATTGGCACCAGCTCTATTCCAACCATCAGAAATTAAAATTGTACCATCATCATTAATTTTTTCAACAATTGCAACATGTCCATAAGGATGTTCTGTTGTATCCCATGATACTATACTACCTGGCATAACTGCTCTACAATCATAACTGTGTGTAAAAATTGTGCTATCAGTATTACCCGCAAATCTATTTCCATTACCATTTGTAGCTCTCAAACTATTCATAGCTGTGGCTTTTAATTCTTCATCCATGTTAGAATAATAAACAATTTCTAAAGCTCTACTTTTAGCATACCAAGGACACTGTGAAACTAATCCGGATTTTTCAGTATAAATATAATCCATACCTATACTTATATAATAATCTCTTCTTTCTGCTAACTCCGTTTTATCTGCAGCAGGAATCGTATCACTGGAGTAATTACCACCAGAAATTAGTCCTCCCATTCTACTTATTTCAGCCATTGTATAGAAAGTATTTAATATATCTTCATAATTTTTACCAATTGTTTGTAAGTATCTACTTCCCCATTGGCTCATTCCTTTACCATGGTTATATTTTGCGTAAAAATCATATTGCGATTTAGTAACTTTAGAATCTAACCAAGACTTTGGAATAGCTAAATTAGCTTGTTTCAAATAGTAATTACTATTGTCTGAATGATCTATTGCTAAAGCATCATACATTGTACTAAATACTTTACCATCTTGAAGTAAAACTAAACTATTAGTTTCTTCAGCAGCTCTTATTGCCATTGCACTAGGTGTATCAGCGAGTGTCTGTGCACTCTGAGAATTTTTAATACTATTTTGACAATTATTAGTAGCATTTAGAGCATAAGTCCTAGAAGCAACTGCTTGTGCTTTCATATTTTCAATATTGTCACCTTCGTACCAGTTATTTTCTTTAGTAACAACACGAGCAACATAAGTCTCTAAATCCATAGTTTCAATATCACCATTTTCTTGCTCTACAGCAATGCTTGGACAATATATAGAACTAGAGAAAGCTCTTTTTATTAATGAAACATTTCCCATTGTTAATATCTCATCAGCTATTTGTTCTTTTGTTCTATTTTCGTTAATAATAGATGGATATGCCCAATCAATATATGTGTCTATCAAATACCTTCGGTAAGCCTGAGAACTAAAGTAACATGCATCTATATCAGGTAAATTCTCATCATCTGTATCATCAGCACCAGATTCACCTTTAAAGAATACTTTTACTAATTTATTTATTTGTGATGTAGCAGATTGTGAACCAAAATCCTCACTGACATCTAAGTAGTTAAAATATGTTGTTTTAGTCGCATCATCATCTAAAGAAATTTCTTTTTCAGAAACCATCTGACCATAAAAAATTGTTGCTGTAATTAAATCAGGATTAATAATACAATTACCACTATATTTTTCAACGGCAGCATCTAATTTCTTATAATATTTATATTCACTCTTAGATTGACAATCTTCCTCTGTTGTACACCAACCTCTTCCACTAAACCAGTTACCAACTCTTTTAAAGAAATTTCCTGCTCCATTCACTGTATCAGAAATAAAAGAAATCGGACCACTAAATAATGTATACAACATAACTATTAAAAACATCCACATTAACAAAGTTCCTGCTATACCAATTGCTGCAAATATTATTTTTCTTTTAGTATTGTTTAATTGTTTTTCAATGACTTCTTGGCCTAAATTACTATCTACTAACTTATTAATAATAAACTGTGGAATATATGGAAAAGCAGCCTTTAAAGATTTCTTTAAGGCTTCTGAACCGATATTCTTAGCTACATTATCTGCTTTACTCTTTACACTATTAGTAGTATCACTTTTTTTATTATTAGTAGATTGTTCATTTTCCTTATCTACATTATTATCAATACTACCCGTTTTATTTACATTACTATTATTAATATTATTCAAAGTCTGTTTTGTTTTATTTTCTTGAATTTTATCAGATAAGTTTTGACCGCCTGGTAATGTTGCTTTACTACCATTACCAACTATATTTTTATTATTCAAGCAACATCACCACCGTCACTAATTATTTCTATAATCCTCCGCCAGAACCGAATGAATCTAATTCTTGTTCTGTTGCAATTATATTTATTCTCATTCTTCGGCTACCACAAACAAATAATGCTTCACCTTGATTATATTTTTTTATACTTTCTTTTTCATTATCATTTAAATCAATTAGTTTAGCTAAATCTTCAACTGCCTGTTTTTTAAGTCCCATAACAAGATAATAAGAAGCGTTATCAAATATAGCTTTACCTTGTGTTATAACACCTGGATCACTAAAATCACTTGGCTGTTGTGTAATTATTATTGTACCAGTGTTATATTTACGAGCACGTCTTTGAACTTGTGCCAAGAAATCAGCACCTAAAGTATTATTACCACTTAATAAAACGTGAGCCTCATCAACCATTAATACTGTATTAATACTTGAATCAAGAGTTAATCCCCATGCATATTTTAAAACGTTAAAGAATAAGGCATTTCTAATATTAGAATCAGCATTCATAAGTTCTTTAATATTAAATACAATGAAATCACTCTTTGGAGATATAGTTGTATGCCCATCAAAATAATATTGTAATTCTTTAATTAATGGTCTAATTTTTAATTCAAGCATTTCTAAAACATCACGCTCATGTGTTTTTTCAACCATTGCTCTTATCTTTCCAATAATAGTCGCATATACATCTCTAAATGTTGGGAAGTCACTTGATTTAAATTGTGTAAAATCAGAGTTGAAATCAATACCAAATCTTTTATATGTATCTTGTAATACTTCACTAAACATATTAATTGTGTCTTCTGTAATACTTGGATCATAGTATTTTAAGAAAGCCTTTACAGTTTGGATAGTACGAGTTAATACTGTATATCCTAATCCTTGTGCTATTTCTTCTTCATCAGCATCAACTACTACTTCAAGTGGGTTAATCATACCAAATTCCCCACCTTTACCTAAATCAATGAAATCTCCACCATACATTTTAGTCATCTCTTCGAATTCACCTTCTGGGTCAATAATAACTATTTGATTATTATTACGAATGTGAGATCTAATCATTAACTTAGCTGCTGTGGATTTACCACTACCAGAAGTACCTAAAATAATTAGATTAGCGTTGTTTCTATTGTGTTCTTTCTTTATTTGATATAAGAACTGATTAAATAGAATAACACCACCAGAGAAATCTACTCCAAGTAATGTAGATAATCCAGGATCTTTAATACTATCAAAGATAAATGGATACATAGCTGCAATAGTTGGGGCTGGAATAGGAGTACCTATTCTATCCTCAATATCTTGTTTACTATATATTGGTAAGATTGATTTTAAAACTTTCTCTTGCTCAAAGCGTAATGGGAATGCTCTCATTTCCATTGCCTCTAAATAATTCTTTATCTGCATTTTCTTGTTAATTAATTCTTCTTCAGAATCAGCAGTTACCATAATATGCATTTGAAAATCATATATTTTAGATTGAGTTGAAGCTAATTGTTGAATAAAATATTCTAATGATTCATAATCTTGACGAATTCTTTCTTGAATTGTCTTATCATTTTCTTCTTGATATCTTTGCTTTAAATCGGCTATTTCTTTATTTAACATCTTAGAAATAACACTAAATGGAAGTGGAATATGTTTAATAACTACCTTTATTCCTGACATACTAGTTAAAGATGCTAAATAGCCAGGACCAATAAATTTAGGATAAGAAACAACAGTTAATATAGTTGCCCATTTATCACTAATAACAAAATCACTTGCTCTAAATTCTAAACCTTTAGGAGCTACTTGTGCCTTAACATCCATTAACTCATCACCGTCCCAAATGTAGTAGTTTGTCCACCATTTAAGAAGTTATCAAGAATAATTCTTAAATCATCATTTGTAGTTTGTCTACATGTCAACCCTGCACTAGCAAAGCCATTTATTAAAGTACGAACTCTCTTTTGAATTAATTCAGAATCTTTTTCTTTAAATAGTAAGTAATATTCTGTATCAACAACATTATTACTCATAAACATATTAGCTTTATTAATATCATCAACAATCAATTTTCTTCTCGAATTATCTTGAATATTGTTATATAAAAGTTGTAACTGAGATAGATAAACATTTATATCTACTGGTCTATCAGCTGCTATAACCCAAAATTCATAATCAATCATATTATATACATTTTTCAAATTAGCTATAATACTATCCTGCATATCTTGATCTAAAATAAAGATATTTCTAGGCATTATCTTAATCCCTGTAACTTTTAAATTGTTATTTAAAATAATAACTCCATTCGTTATACTTTTGATAGGGATATTATCAACAGTATATCTACTTATCGGTTTTTTCTTTGCCATTACTAAAACACCAACCTTTCCAATAATAAACTCTTCTACCTGTGTAAAAATTCCACATTGATTTAATAAATGTTCTTACGTTATGATAATTAGCAACCGGAAATACTAGAAATCCAGTTACAGCAGCTGGAGCAATTGCTATTAAAGCAAAAATCCAGTTGTTAATAGGAAGAACAGGTAACAAAAGTAATGTTATCCCTATTCCTATTCCGAACATAACTAAATCAGTTACATTGAACAAACCAAAGATTAACATTGATTTCTTTGAGTTTGCTGGTATTAAATATTGATTCACTTAGTATCACACCCTTTTTATTAATTTTATATTCCAGCTCCATTTTCAAAAGTTTCTTCTTTCTTTTTAGGATCTGATGAAGTATACTGAGTAACTGTTTTTTTAGAATAACTTTCAGCACTGTGTCTGTCATCTGCAGCATTATATGCATCATAATATGTAGCTTCAGATTTATGTTCTTGCATGCTTCTTAATTCTTTAAAATCTGCCGAAGCCTTATCATACGCTGCCGAAGCCTTAGCACTTTCAACTTCTAATGCAGCAATGGCTGCAGCACCAGTTTTATCCCCCCATTGTACATCTTTGCCGGCTTGAAAATCACTTCTAGCCATACTCAATTGTGAATTAATGCTATTTCTATAATCTTTAGCTTTATCTGTAATTTCCCATGCATTTTTAAACTTATCACCTATGCCAGGAATATCATATTTTGAAGTATATACAGGCTTAAGATTTTTATCAGGATTACCATTTACTTGTTCCCATAGCTTTTCACCTAACTCTCTTTGAGCTGCTATTTTTGCAGTATCATCATTTGTCACACCCGCAAATTTATCAATTCCAGCAATACGTCTGGAACCCCAACCTTTTATTCCACCTTCTCCGGTTGCATACCTCTCAGCTCTTAAATTTCTAGCATCAACAGAGCCTTTTACTCCTGCTCCTGCGGCCTTAAATAAATTCTTTTCTTTAGAAGTTAAACCTCTCCCAGCTCCAGACATACCACCTGCTAGTATACTACCAACATTTCTAAATCCATTTCCTAACCCTTGACCTTTCCAGTTTCCTCTTGTAGCCCATGTATTAGCTGCCATACCACCAGCAAATCCTAAAGCACCAGCACCTGCTGCTTTAGCAACTCCTAAACCTGGAACATTTCCTAATTTCTTTTTAAGACTAAATCCATCACCAGATAATTTAATACCTAAAATAGACTCAATTAAGTTTGGTAATTGTTTAGCAAACATTAAACAACCAATAATGACAAATAATCTTACAAATAAATTTTTTACAGGCTCTGTATTACTGTAGTAAGTCATCATTCCATCGGAACTTAAAATACTATGTATTACATCTAAAGCAAAAAATATACCTGCTAATCTTATAAATAAATCTATAAATGTTTTACCACATTCTTTTCCCCACTTAGAAACTTTGTCAGTTCCTTTACCCGGATCAATCATAGACAATATAGGAATTGGGGCAATAATTTGTAAAAATCCTAATTTAACGGAACGCACTGCAGCATCAAAACAGAACATTAAAAGCATATATGCTACTGCACAACCACAAATAGTTGAAATAAGATATTTATATTCGTAAGTAAATTTTTTACCATCTTTTTTTATAATTACATCTTCATCTAACAAGCAAGTAGCGCCGGCTTTAATTTCACATATTTTCTGATCTTCTAATTCGTAATCATCACCACCACTTTTATATATAAATGATGAATACACTGCATAAGACATCTCTTTACCTTGCACTTTAGCATTTTCTTCTAGTGATTTATTACTATTACCATCACTAGTAGGTAATTTTTTTCCTGTAACAATTTGATATACTGCATTACTAGATAATAAATCACTCTGTAACTTAAATGCGGCATCAAATAAGTTAGGAGTTATAGCTAATAGTATTAATGATATAACAACATTAGTAATTAACTTACTAAAGCCCTTCCCTTTATCTGTTAATGTATCAGGATTAATTATATAGTTTATCATAGCAAACGATAATTTGAATACCATAAAAATTCCTAGGAATGTATATATTCTTCCTAAATATTGATATATTAATTCTCCAAAAACATTAGTATCAGCTATCTTTATTAATAAAACATATAATAATTCAATAGCCCAAGCTACAATACCATCTAATAAGGCAAATAGTCTTCTCATTAATTCTGTAAACAAATTACCCATTAAATAAACACCCTCTCATTAACATAAAGGCACAAAAAAGCCATTTATACTTATACTAAGTACAGTATACCATAATAAAAAAAAATAATAAACAAGAATTTATTATTTTTCATTTTTATTTTTAATCAATTTATTTACAGCTTTCATTTATAAAACAATTGACACAGTTCCAAATACCAGCTTTTTCATCTTTTGCAACTATATTGAATACTAATTCAACAATTACAAACACAAAGAATACTATGCTTGCTGATAAAAGTCTTTTGAAAAACATTTGTTGTGATTTCTTTATTTCATCCTCTTTTTGTGCCATTACAGCTTTTCCTAAATCTAACATTCCAAATATAATTAATAATACAGGAATACCTATTTTAATTAAAGTAACAACTAAACTTGTCATATCTGGAATTATACGATCCATTGTAATAAGATTTCCACCACAACTTATTTCTTCTAATATAAACATATGTGCATCCTCCTCTACTAACTAAATGATACTTTATTTGTTATATTTTGTCAATACTATTTACATTTTATTGTCTGCTAAAACCTAATTTTTGCAATAATTCATTTAATACATCACTTCTTTTATGATCATCAATTGGTGGCATATTAAAGAATACTTTTAATTTAGATTCATATTCAAAATCATCCATATCTCTCTCACTCAACATACTAGGATTTAAAACAACAATTTTATTCTTTAATTCATTTAATATTGCTGGTCTTGTCATAACAAGCTTATTTAATTTAACAATCGATGGTTCTACTAAATATAAAACTTGTTGACACATAGCCTCTGCTGAAGCATTATTATTAACATCAATAATAATAGCCTCTTTATTCATATTTTCATTTATAACTTTAGCTAAAAGATTACCGTCAATTGAAACCATTTCTTTATCATTGTAATAAACAAAGTCTCTTTTATCTACCTCAATTGGTAGCACTTGATAATTTTGTTTTAATTGCTTATACATCATATATGTTAGTGTTGTCGCTCCAGAATGTTGTGTAACACTTTTAATACCTATAATTTTAGGTCCATACTGTACAGGTGCTTGCGCAACTGTCTCATACCTAGTTACTATTCTTTCTTTAGGTTGACCTTCTTGAATAGGTTGATCAAACTGTTGATACTGTGCTACATCCCTATAACTATTGGGATTATTGTATAAATACATCAACCCTTCTTGATTAGTAGTAAAATTATATATTCCCATCGATATTAATCTTGACAAATATTGTGGATTAGTTGTTTCAGGAGTATTATCTAAAAGCAATATTACTTTACTCATATCAAGAGCAATAGATAACTTTTGAATGTTTTTAATATCTTGATAATTTTCTATAGCAGTTATATCAAGAATCATTTTATTGAAAAAGAAATTTTGAAAATCTTTTATTATTTCATCTGCAGGAAATACACCATCAATTCTTCTTATTACTTCAATATCTAAATTTGATAGCATTTCTTTATATTTATTTGCTACAATAACATTCATGTTTTTACCTCCTAATCATAAAATACTTTTGTTTCTCCACTAACAGGAATATTTAAAATACCACCTACTACAGGTACATCAAAATACATATAAGCTATAACTTTATAGTACTTTCCTCTCGTAGAATCATCATATTCGTATATACACACTTGATAATTAGAGGCAAGCTCAATTGCCTTTTTATTATCAATTTCTTTACATTTTTTAGAACCACTTAATCTATAACCAACGCTACTCAAACTATTATTAATTTCATTAGTTATATTAGCTTTAGTTCCAACATCATTAAAATTACCATCATAGTATTCAATTATATCAACAATTCTATTTTTTATTCGAAATGCCTTAGTATAGCTTATAGATGTAACAAGTAAAGCCATTACAATAACAAGAAAAACGATAATTATATTCATTAACATTGCATTTCCAGTAGCAGCCTTCATATTACACCTCTATCCCATATAATGCATAGTCATAGTCTTTGTATAAACTGGTATTCTAATCAAATTACCAACAATAGGAAAATCATAACTCATATAAGTTAAAACTCCATACCAATATGTTCCATCTTCATTAATTTTATCAAACATATAAATACAAACACCATCACTAGTTCTATTATTATTTGTATTAATAGCAGATTGCCCATCTTTCGTAGGACAAGTTTTTGATATTCTTTGATATCCATAACTAGTTATTGTTTGTTCTATTTTCTCTTTGGCATACTTATTGTATCCTTCATTTATTTCAATAGCATTAACTATCTTACTATTAACACGATAAGCTTTACTATAGCTCATAATACTTATAATAGCAAAAAAAGATATAGCTATAAAAACTATAATTATATCTAACAAAAATGTATAACTAATACTTTCCTTCATAGCAATATCTCCTTAAAGCTTACTTATTTTTGATTATCTTTGCATTCATCACGCAAACCTTTAATTGCTTTATCTCCGTTTTTTATTTTACAAGTACTTCCTTCTACATATCCACCCAAACTATTACAACATGCTTTATCTGCACTATTATTTACCATATTAGTAACAAGTGGTGTAGCAACAGCAGCAACTACAGCAATTAAAATAATTGTAATTACAGTCATATTTGCTTCTCCAGCAGCTTCTTTCATAAATTATTCCTCCTCTATCTTACGAATTAATTATAACACAATTTTCATAATGAAACAATTAAATATTAATCATTTGCATCATTGAAAGTAATAAAAGTACAATAATACCTGCTCCTGTACACATTAACATAGTCATTGTTTTCTTTTCCATACCTTCTAATCTATCTTTATATTTTTGTTCACGAGCTTTATTTTGTAATGAAGATATTGTTTTAGAGAACATTAATAATTGTTCTTGCTTATCTTCCTGTGAACCAAGACCTAAACGATATAAAAGTCTCATCATGCGCATCGAATCTCTTACTGGATACATTTTAGCAAAATCCATATAAGGTTCAACAGATGAATCACCAGCTTCAATTTTTTCAACTAACTTAACTAGTCCATCTTTAAAAATTGCAGGTGCAGTAGCAATACTTCTACGTAACGCTACAGGAACCGTATAGTGTTGAATTAATATTTCCAAACTCTTTAAGTAATAAGGTAACATTAAATCTATTGTATAAAGGTTCTTTTTATAAAATGATTTTAATTGCATATATGGCATTTTAAACACAGCAAATGCTGCTATTAAACATACTATAAAGTACATAAAATTCATTTTATTAATTAAAATAACAAAAACAGCCAAAAGGGCAACTAAAGCATTTCTAACTCTCGTTCCAAATAATTTATTTACGTCAATATTATCTCCATATTTAACACCTAGTAAAAACTCGTAATCTTCTTCTTTTAGAAATGCAAAATATGGTTGAGTTTCTGTAATAAATCTATGAGAATCAATTTTTTTATTTACATGGAGAATAACGATAATAATAATTCCTATAAGTACAAACGTCATCAACATTATTCAGCACCTACATTCTCATTATAATATTTTTCTCCATTAAGTAAGAAATATGTATTAATAATTAGGATTCCATGTAATAATAACCTAATTCCTATTTGATCTAACATCGTTATATATGTTGATACCCCTAATAAAAATTGTACTAACATAACCATTAAATAAAGTACAAACCCAAATTGTAAGAACTTTTTATGGAATGTTGCTCTATCAATTCTATCGCGATATACATTTTCAACAAGCATATCTATATCTAGTGACATATTCTCTAAAGCTTCACTAGAATCTTTAGCACCTTCATTAGTTATTTGTAAGAATAACTGATGCATATTTCTTATAACATAATAATCATACTTTGAATTCATATATTCAAGTGATTGTTCAATTGTACCATTTTGATAAGCCATATCAATCATCATTTTGACATCACTTTTAAAAGGATCTTCTAAAACATCTGATTGATATACACCTTCTAATGCTTTAACAAAGCTTTGTGTTGTAGCAAATTCCATTATGGTATTAGTTGTATATACTTGAACTTGTTCAAATATAAACTCACTATATAATCTTTTACAACGTAAGTAAGCAAGATAAGGTACTGTTGCTATAGCAAAAAGGGCATATATAATTGAAACAATTATGTTATAAAAGTATAGGTAGGATACACCAAATGCCCCAGCTGCAAATATTAATACTTGTGTTGTATATTGTTTTGGAGTATATTCTTGTCCTAACTCTTTTACTTTTTCTCTTACATGCTTAAATGAATAAGGAGCATATTTATTATATACACCACTTACTGTGTTAATTATATATTTATATGCATTCTGTCCAGAACTTTTTCTATACACTAAAATAAATATTATTATTAGTGCTATTGCTATAAATATAAATAATTCCATATATAACCCTCCTATTCAAAAATAATATCATCATCTTTAATATCAATAACAGTATCGTTGTCTTTAATTGTGTTACCAACATTATTATTTATTGTTTCTTCTTTATCTTTGTCTTCTTCTTTTACAATTGCATCAGGTTCAACTATTACCCCTTGAGCTGATAAATAATCAAGTAAATATTTAGTTGGGTTATTACGAAATACTTTTCCATCTATACCTTTTTTATAGATAGAATTGCACTTAGCTTCATTTGTCTTGTCATCTACATAAAACTCACAAACTTCACCAATTTCACGCACAAACTTACCACTTTTTTTACTTTGATATCCTCTTATCATAACACCAAGTTGTACATATCTATGAATAGTTTTAACAAATTGATCTACATCCTGATTTGTTTCAAGCAAACTATACATACGCATTGGAATTGAACTAGCCTTATCAGCATGTATTGTTGACAAAATATTATGTCCAGAAGAAATAGAATTTCTAACTGCCATAACAGCTTCTGCGCTACGAACCTCGGACAGTAATATCCACTTAGGGTTCTGACGCATACAAGTTACTAATACATCTGAATAAGATGCAATATTATTTGTTTTCATTGCTACTATATCTCGATGTGGAAATATTCTATCTAGATGTAACTCTAAGGTATCCTCAATTGTGATAATTTTTTCATTTTCAGCAATGTGAGCACCTAAATATTTAACAAACTCTGTTTTACCAGAACCAGTTTCTCCACATACTAGAATATTACAATGTCCTTGTACACATTTCATTAAAAAATCATGTATTTCTATTGTAATATAGTTTTCTGCAATAATTTTATCTTTTTGTAATCTTATTTTAGCAGGAGTTTTACGTAAAACTGCTGCTATTCCATTTTTTGCTATGGAATCATGAACAAAGTTCAAACGTAATTCTGCACTCTCTGCATCCAAGAAAGGATGAGCCATATTAAATGTTGTACCCATTACGTTAGAACATTGAAATGCTAATTTTTCCATAAAAGCATTATTAATGTTTGGATTTTCTATTCTAAATATACCATGAGATAGCGTCTTTAACCAAATCTGCCCCCCATTACTGTACGAAATATCTGTAACATCATCATTCTGTAAATATTGTGTTAATGGTCCAAAGTCTATTTGAGAAAAAACTGACTCATCCATAAACTAAGCTCCTTCTGTAGGTAAATTTACAGTCTTAGAATTAATAAAGTTTCTTAAATATTCTGTACTTACTTTAGTATCTCCTTCAGTTGGCGCTACACTACCATATGGTACTGGGAATAGTTCTACTGAATATGAATATAAATATTCAGCTTTTCTTAATAATAAATGTATTTCTTCTGATACACCAAATATTAAATATGCTGGTGTACGATTTTCCTCAGAATTTTCAAATACATTTTTACCACTACTATCTTTTACACCTAATACTTCTACATTTTCAAGTAATTTTCCAACCATCACTTGTCCTTGATCATCTACGGCCTTCATATAGATATCAATCCTATTACCAGGGAAAATAGAGTTTCCATAAGTACTTTCCATACTAACTGGGAATTGATAAGGTCTTTGACCTTCTTTAACATCAACGAAAGCAGAATCTGGTAAATCATCCGCACTAATTACTGTTTCTTTATAAAACATACTTCCTGCAGGAATAATTGTATTATAATTTGAATATTGTCCTACAACAGCTGCAGAAGATCTAATAACATTACTTGTAATAGCTGATTGCGGAACCTCAATATAAGTAACCATATCATCTTTAATCAATGTTCTTGGTTGAATAGTTGTTGCAGCAACAGCTACTCTAACAGGTTTTACTTGCGTATTAATTTGATAAGTATATCCAAAATAAAGTAAACCAACAATAACAAGAACACCCAAAATTGTAATTGTATTTTTGTTTTTAATAAATCTTTTTAGTGAATTTCCAAAATTTTTCATTCGCTACCCTCTCCATTCTAATGACATTATAATTTATTTTTTTTGTATAGTCAATTTTTTTCTTATTTATTTTTTCAAGTTTACACTTTAAAAATCATATTTATTTTTCTTTTTCACAATAATTATTACTGTTACTAATAAGACGATTGTTCCAATTGTAATATATAAATAATATTTTGCCCAAAAATCTTCTAATATTTCAATTATTGATGTTGTTTTTAAATCATCATCTTTTATTTCATCTGAAACATCAGATTTATTTTTGTATTCTTCTACTTTCGATTTAAAAGTTTCATAATTTATATCACCTATTTCTCCCCATCTTTGGCATAAATTATAACTTTCCACCCCAGTACAAGCTGAATCTTTATAATATTTATTGTATTTAGGTAAATTAACATAAACAGTATTTAATAATTTGTAAGAACAATCTGTACTTTTTGCATATATACTAAATGAATAATTAGTTCCATCTTTTAAATTAGAAACTGTATAGTTATTTAAATCATTTCTATTACTACTATAGCTTCTATTATTAACATTATCTTTTACTACTAAATCTTTATGAACATTATGAATAGTTATTGAAAAAGTAACTTTATCGTTAACTTCAGTATAATCATAACTAGTTGTGATATTAGAAGCAAGTGATAAATAACGAACCTTGTCATCAACACTACATGCTCCAAAAGCCTTAATAGGAAGTATCATAAAAAATATAAACAAAATTATTTTAATAAACTTTTTCATATGTGCCTCCTATTTTATTTAATTATATATTTATTATTTCTAACATCTAAAACTAAATTTACTTCTTCTGCATTTAATATTTCTTTATTTATTTCAAAATAATAATTACCATCATCATGTATTTTATTATATTGATCTTTCAATTGGTATTTTTTTTCTACTCCATTTATTTTATAAACTAGACTACCAAAAGAAGTAATAAGCTTATCAAGTGTTTTAATATTTCCATTTTCAGGTGTATTTAATTCTCCTGCTACTTTCAAAATAGCTTTATCAACATTACCACTTAATTTTGGTTGGACAACCTCATAATAATTGTAACATTCATTGCCATTATTTACACAAACTTGATAATCTATATGATAAGTACTATTTAATGATAATTCACTAAATTTTAATTCATAACTATTTAATAGTCCCCCACCAAATGTATACTCTTGATTAAGCATAATTTTTTCTTCATCTTTTTTTTCTTTTAAGTTAGTAACTATTATAGGAATTATTTTATCATCTGTCTTATTATTAAACATTCCTCTTACTAGTTGTTCTGTATAAACTAATTTCATTTCGTTTTTTTCTAAGAAACTAGGTATCTCATAAACAAGAACAAATTCTTGAAACTCATCAGTTAATTTTTGATTTATATAAGATGTTCCTAAATCTGTTACCGCACTAGCAAACTTATTATTATGATAATATTTAGTATTACCTATTTGTAATGCAAGTTTACCAAAAACAAATTTTTCAGTCTTATTTAATGTTCTTATTTTAAATTTAACTACCACTAAACTATTTTCATCATCAGTAACTTTATTTAGTTTAGTATCTGTGTCAACCAAATAAGCGTTTTCTATAGCCATATTATATCCTACAACACTAAACACTTGATTAACGTTATACTTTTTAGTTGTACTAGTAATATTTTTTATTATAGAAATAGAAAATAAAGCAACTAGGATTGCTAAAATAGATATAAGAAAATACTTGTTTTCTACAAAATAATATTTAAAATCACGATATTGTCTTTTAATATTTCTTTTTAAAGTTTGTGAATCAAATTCAATATTAACTTCAAATTCTTCATTATCACCGACGTTTAAATTTAAAGCTTCAGCATCTTCTCTAAAATCAAACTTTTTAACATCAATACCTACACTTCTTATAAGTGAAATAAATAAAGTATAAAGTTGGATAATAAATCCTAAATTAAGTAAATCTCTAATTGCACGAACGATTCTTTCATCAACAATTTCTTTCTGCATTGTTCCAATTGTTGATGATGCATATATATAAAGGACTATTAAAGCTATATAAACAACAATATTTAACAAATAATATAATTTAGGTTTATCCTTTAATGACATAAGAACTAATACGATAAGTGACATTATAACAACTAATACAGGGAATATATATATATATCCACCTAACAATACATTAGCAATATCTGTATCTACAATAACTTGTGTAGAATTAGCAAATTCATTAAAGAAATTTTGTAAAATGGTAGTTTGATATAATAAAACTCCCATACATAACGCCATGATAAAATGAATTAACTTAAAATGTTTAATTAAAAATGCATACGGTTTTCTAAGTATCACCTTTACCACCTCTATTCTATATATAGTATACCTTATTTTTTCTAAAAAAAAAATAACTAAATTAAAGTTATTCGGCACAATGGAATAACTTTTTACTTTTTATAAAATAAACTATTAAAAAACGAACTAAATAAACTAGTTCGAATAATATCAACTTGATACTATAAAAGTAATTTTAATTATAAATTGTTTAAAGTTAAGAATAAAAATTTATTATATAATGTTGATATATAAACATATGTTTGGTATAATGGCAATGGATACATTTGAAATATATCAGGTGCTTTCCCTTTCGATTATTATATTAATAAAAGAAAGGGGTGATATTCATGACTAAAAGGGAATTATCTCAATATGTTATTATATTACTTCTACTTGCTATAATAATATTATTACTAGTTAAATAGAAAAAGGCATCTGATTTAACAACTATGTGATTTCAGATGCAATCCAATAAGGGAATGCATTTGATCTGCAACAATCAAATGTATCCTTTTTATTATATGCAAGTTTCCTCGACATATTTAATATATCATAGTTATATTAAAAATTCAAGCCATAGCTTATATATTACTTACATTTTTATTTTAAAAAACGAAATAAATAAACTAGTTCGAATAATATCAACTTGGTACCGGTAGTCGGACTCGAACCGACACGGGTAAAACCCACTTGATTTTGAGTCAAGCATGACTACCAATTCCATCATACCGGCATGTTAGAGGATTAATCTTCCTCTTTATATTTTGATTCAAATAAATTAGTTTCATTAACTGCTTCGCCATCTTCAATTTCTATTTTAGGTAATTCTTCTATTGAAGAAAGTCCAAAGTAATCTAGAAATTTAGGCGTTGTTGCATAAAGGAATGGTTTCCCTGGTAAATCAGATCTACCAACTTCTTTAATCAAATCTCTAAGTAAAAGTTTTCTTAAGACATAACTACTGTTAACTCCTCTAATTTCATCAATTTGAATACGTGTTATAGGTTCATTATACGCGATTATAGCTAAAGTTTCAAGTGCTGATTGACTTAAAACCGCATTTTCTTCTACTTCTACTAACTTTTCTAAATATTCATGACATTCTTTTTTAGTAACAAACTTATAGTTGCCTCCTAATAGCTCTAATGATAATCCATGATTATCTTTCTTATATTCTTCTTTTAATAAATCAAGAAGTTTTAAAACGTCTTCTTCCGATTTTTCTAACACTTCTGAAATTTGTTTTAAACTTATACCTTCATCACCAGATACAAATATAATACCTTCTAATATACTCTCTAAATTCATTTTATTCACAACCTTTAGATAATAAAAATATTTTTTCAAAATTATTTTCTTGTTCTATTTTTAATTCTTGCTTACGAGCTAAATCTAAAATAGAAAGAAATGTTACAACTACATAGTTTTTATTAAACTCTTCAAAAAGTTCATCAAAATAAACTTTCTTTTTCTTTTTTAATACATTTCTTATTTCATCACATCTAACCTTTACTGAATAATCTTTTGTTGTAACTTTAGTATTAAGCGGTTTTTCCAACTCTTTTCTTTCTAAAAATTTTTGAAAAGCTAAAACTAAATCATTAACACTACCTTCATTTTCAACATCAAGATTTACTACTTTAAATTCATCAAGACTGCTTGGTTCTTTACTAAACATTTCTTTTCTAGATGATTCCAAATCTTTAAACTCATTAGTAATCTCTTTATACTGTTGATACTCTAATAATCTTTTAATTAATTTTTCACGAGGATCTTCTTCATACTCATCATCCTCTAACTTAGGTTTAGGAAGTAACATATTAGATTTCATTTCAATAAGTTCAGCAGCCATTATCAAATATTCACTAGCTATATTTAGATTTAATTCTTCCATCTTATTTATATAGTTCATATATTGTTCAGTAATTTCCAAAATACTAATATCACATATATCTATGTCAGATTGTTTTATTAAATGTAAAAGCAAATCTAATGGACCTTCAAATTTATCGATTGTAACTGTATATTCCATAATACCTCTCCTAAGCATTATCATTATAACATTTCAAAAAAAAAAAAGAAAGGTTTACTTTCTTTGAGAACTTAATCTAAAAAAATCATACATACTTTTAGAAACTTTATTCCAGTTGTTGTTTAACTCTGTTATTAACGCTTCTATTATTTTAGAAAAATCTTCTTCCTCTTTATCAAAACACTCAAAATATAAATACTTTAATTTTGTATAATTATCTATTATAAATTGTTTTAATATATAATCATAAATTTTTAATTCTTTTCTTGTTTTAAAAATATTTTGATGTGCGATTTTATTCACTTTAAAAGAAATCTTATTAACTTCTATATTATCACATACCTCGTTTACATCCAATTCTTCATCAATTAATAATTTACTACTTCTTACTCTTTCACCTTTATCGTTTAATTCTACACCAATAACTTCTTTAGAGTCACTAAATAAACATACATAATTTAAAACTTTAACATTTCTGTTTGTAAAAACTTCACATCTATTTTTAATTTTCTTTAAAAACAACTCATCAAACTTTATCTGATTATTCTTTATATCGTATAAATCATTTGTTTCTACTCTAAAAAAGGGGATTTTTCTTACATGAATTATTTCATCACTTTCATTCCACTCAAAAAAATCATATGGTCTTCGTTGTAAGTTTAATAAGATATCATAAATATAGTTCATTATTTTTTCCTCCCGGCAACATTTATTGCTAAAGACATCATAATAATACCAAATAAGGCGCATAAACATTCAAAACGCCTACTAATAAAATTTACATATTCTAAAAAATTATACCCTATTGTTAATAAATTTAAATAACTTATTATATAAACAAATCCTATAATACTTAATCCAAAACCAATTAAAAAGAAAAAAATACGCATTAACATAAATGTCACCTAATTAATAATATGAAAGTATAAATTATTTAATTATAAACACAATATAAAGGGTGATTTAAGTGTTACTATTTTTATGTTTAAAAATATTTTTTGTTCGTATTATTGATGTATCTTTAGGTACTATTCGTACATTCTTCTCGGTTAAAGGTCAAAACTTTATAGCGAGTGTTATCGGATTTATTGAAATTACGGTGTGGTTTTTAGTTGTTAAAGAAGCTCTAAATACAACTAACAATAGTTTATGGATAGTATTTTCTTATGCCTCTGGTTTTTCTGTAGGTACATATATTGGTGGTATCCTATCAAACAAACTAATTGAAGGTAATTTAGGTGTTCAAATAATTACTAGTGGCAAAAGTAGCGAATTAGTTAAAGCTTTAAGGAAAGAGGGCTTCGGGGTATCTGTAATAGATGTAAGAGGACAAGATGAAAATATAAAACATATGTTGTTTATTGAAATAAACAATAAAAGTTTTTCTCATATAAGAAAAATTATTAAGGAAATTGATCCTAAAGCTTTCATTGTTGTAAATGAAACAAAATATGTACAAAATGGTTATATAAAAAAATAATGACAAGAAAAACTTAATCTGTTATAATTACTTTGGTGATTATATGTTAGTTTTATGTTTAACTGTTTTTTTTGGAAGAATTATTGATGTATCTTTAGGTACTATTAGAACATTACTTACGGTTAAAGGCAAAAGAATAATTGCAGCAACTATTGGTTTTATAGAAGCAACCATTTGGTTTTTAGTTGTTAAAGAGGCTTTAAATACTGGAGCAAATAGTCTATGGATAGTATTTTCTTATGCAGGAGGCTACGCCATTGGAACTTACCTAGGTGGCTTTATTTCCAATAAAATTATTAAAAGCAACTTCTGTGTTCAAGTAATTATCAGCCAAAAAAATAAAAAATTAGTGAACGCTTTACGCGAAGAAGGTTATGGTGTATCTGTTGTCGATGCTAAAGGTCATAAGTCAACTAAATATATGCTATTTATTGAAATAAATCATAAATCTTTTAAGCACTTAAAAGATTTAATTATGGAAATGGAACCAAATGCTTTTATCTTTGTTAATGAAACAAAACATCTTGAGAATGGATTTATTAAGTAATGAAAAGATTTAATATGATAGATGAAAGCTTCACTTGTGAAAACTGTGGAAAAACTATTGAACCTTTAGTATACTCAGCTAGAGACCATTGTCCCTATTGTTTATTTTCTAAACACGTTGATATCTTACCAGGGGACAGGGCAAACGAGTGTCATGGTCTACTAGAACCTATTAAAATAGAAAAATTTAAAAACACTTATAAAATTATTTATAAGTGTCAAAAATGTCATCAAACTCACAAAAATATTATGGCCAATGATGATGATATGAATATAATTATTGAATTATCAAAAAACCCCTAAAAAGGGGTTTTAATTTTATCTAAAATATTTAGCAATATATGGAAGAGCAAATATAAATGCTCCTATTATAATAAATAATGCTATAACAAAACCTAAACCTGATTTAGATTTTTCACTTTCCGATTCTTGTTCTATTTTAATTTCTTCTGGAGTTTTATCTATAGGATCATATTTTACTTCATTAGGTTGATTTTGCACCATATTAACTGATGTTTGATTTACAGGTTGTTCTTGATATACTCCTTGTTGTGGTTGAACATTATTATTAATAGTTGATGGATTATTTAAAGTATTGCTATCTTCATTAACATCATCTAATATTTCAATCATATCATTATCATTATTCATATTATCATCTCGCTATTCTAAAAGAATTATAACAAAAATAAACAAAAAAGGGAATACCCCTTTTCTTTACATTTCTATATTCTTTACAAACTCTTCTTCATTCCAAATTGCTATATTTAAACTTTTAGCTTTCTCATACTTACTACCAGGGGCATCGCCAACAATAACAACATCAGTTTTACTTGTAACACTGCTTGTTACTTTTCCACCATATAATTCAATTTTTTCTTTTGCTTCATCACGAGAATATTTACTTAATGTCCCTGTTAAAACAAAAGTCTTTCCATTAAATAAATCAGATTCAATTACCTCTTTTCCAAGATAATTCATATTTAAACCAAGAGCTTTTAATTTATTAATTAGTTCAATATTTTCTTCTTTTCTAAAATAATCATATAAACTATTAGCAATAGAGTTACCTATATCTTTTATATTAATTAAATCTTCATAAGATGCATTAATCAAATTATCAATATTTTTAAAATTAAGCGCTAATAACTTTCCTGTTTTTGCTCCAACATAACGAATACCTAAAGCAAATAATAATTTTTCTAAAGAATTACTCTTACTATTTTCAGCACTATCAAGTAAATTATTAATACTTTTTTCACCGAAGCCTTCTAATTCCATTAGTTCTTCTTTATAACGTTCTAATCTGTAAAAGTCATCAACATGTTTTAAATATCCAAGATTGTAAAAATCTTCTATTATTTCATCACCAAAGCCTTCAATATTCATGGCATCACGAGAAGCAAAGTGAATTAAAGATTCTATTCTTTTCGCATCACAATGTGGATTTACACAATAATAGTTAGCTTCATCATCTTTATTTTTTACAAGTTTACTGCCACAAATAGGACACTCTTCCGTCATTTTAAAAGGTTCTTCATTCCCTTTACGACGTTCTTTTTTTACTTCAACTACTTCAGGTATTACATCTCCTGCTTTTCTAATTGAAATAACATCTCCTACTCTAACATCTTTTAAAATACAATAATCTTCATTGTGTAAAGTTGCTTTAGAAACTATAGAACCTGCTACATGAACTGGATCAAATATTGCGTTAGGTGTGATTTTACCTGTTCTTCCCACTGTAAATTTTATTTCTTTTAAAGTAGTTAATACTTCTTGAGCAGGAAATTTATAAGCAATACCCCAACGTGGTACTCTTTCTGTAAATCCTAATTTAGCTTCATCATCAAGACTATTTACTTTTAAAACAACACCATCTATTTCAAAAGGTAAACTTTCTCTTTTAATAGATAAATTATCAATATAACTGATTATATCACTAACATTATTTGCTATACCATTTAATTTATAATTAGTTTTAAAACCTAATTCTTTTAAAAATGCTAAAGATTCATCTTGTGTTTTAATTCCGTACTTATCTGGATTAGGCAAGAAATAAGCCATAAAATCAAGATTTCTTCTAGCAGCAATAGAACTATCTAATTGTCTTACTGAACCAGCTGCTGCATTACGTGGATTAGCAAATAAATTCTCTCCTCTTTGCTTTCTTTCTTCGTTGCACTTTTCAAACGATTTTTTGCTCATATATATTTCTCCACGTACCTCAATATCAATATCTTTATTAAGCTTCAAAGGTACTGATTTAATAGTCTTAACATTATGGGTAATATTTTCTCCTATTAATCCATCTCCACGTGTAGCAGCTCTTACTAAGATACCATTTTTGTATAGTAATGAGCCAGATAAACCATCCATTTTAGGTTCTAAAGTGTATGTTGCATTAGGGCAAGTTTTTCTTATTCTTTCATCAAAAGTAACAACTTCATCTTCATTAAAAATATCATCAAAAGAAAGCATTGGAGTTTCATGAGTTACTTTTTCAAACTTATCAACTACCTGTCCACCCACTCTAAGTGTTGGAGAATCATTTCTTTTTAATTCTGGATACTTTTCCTCAAGCCTTAATAGTTCATTATAATAATCATCGTACTCTTGATCTGTAATAGTGGGATTATCATTAACATAGTATTCATAACTAGCTTTATTAATCTTTTCTATTAATTCATTCATCCTATTTTCTATCATAGTCTCACCTATTTATTTTTTTCTTGTTCTTCTATATACTTTAAAATCTTATTTTGGTTAGCAGCTAATTTTTTTATTTCATTATGAAGTTCTTCTAAAATAAGCTCACTCTTTAAATCTGTCTTATAATCATTACTACTTCTCAAACTATCTTTTTTAGCTTCTCTATTTTGACTCATCATAATAATTGGAGCTTGAAGTGCAGCTATACAAGATAAAATTAAATTTAAAAGGATAAAAGGGTAAGGATCTGCATTATCTATAACAAATAGATTTAATAATATCCAATTAAGTAAAAAGATAATCATTCCTATAATAAACTTCCAAGAACCAGCTATTTCTGTTAACTTATCAGCAAGTTTATCACCGAATGTTCTAGTTGAATCTTCTTGTTTATCTACATCAATAGCTATTGGTTCATCTATTAACATATTAATTAAATCTGCTTCATCCACTGTATCTAATTTTTTCTTAAGTAACATCTCTACTATTTCTTTTTTTGTCTTTGTATTCTCCATAACTATCACCTATATTATTATAACATATTTTGTAGCGTATTTTTATAAATAATATACAAAAAAGTTATGGTTAATTCCATAACTTATTAGGATATTCTTTCTTTTCAACAAGTTCATTTAAACCTGCAACTAAAGCTTCTTTATCCTCTTTGTAAGTTATACCTTGCCATTTAGCAGTTGTCTTTAAAACTTTAACATTTATATTATTATTTTCAACATTTTTACAAACAACATCTGGTATTAAATACTCACATTTAGATAAATCTGCTTCATTATCTTTAAAAAATTTAACAAAATCTTTTTCTAGTATTTCAAATATTCTTGGTGTAAAAACAAACATATTCATTGAAACAAGTGTATCTTTATCAACACAAAATTCCAAAGATCCATCAAGTGGTCTTGCAACTATTTTATTATCTTTTATTTCAACACTACTTTCAATAATTTTTGTTAAATAGCCATCTTTTTCTTCACATACGCCTCTTTTTACTGCACCATTCTCCGTAAGTGTGTTACCAGTTATATAACCAACCATTGCAAAATCATTAATTTCATGTTCTTCTTTCATAAAAGAACTTGCTACTTCAAAAGCGTTTCTTCCATAAAAATCATCTGCATTTATAATTGCAAAATTTTCTTTAACAACATCTTTGCAACATAAAATTGCATGCCCTGTTCCTAATGGTTTTACTCTATCGTTTGGTAAATTAACAAAGCTAGGAACATTATCATTCTTTTGAAAAACATAACTAACATCAATGATATTTTCTATTCTCTTACCGATAGTATCTCTAAAAATATCATAATTTTCTTCCTTAATAATAAATACTACTTTATCAAAACCACACTTTATTGCATCATAAATAGAATAATCTAGAATAAACTCCCCATTTTCATGAACTGGTTCAATTTGTTTTAAACCACCGAATCTACTGCCCATTCCAGCAGCCATAATAACTAATGTCATATATCTCTCCTTTATCTTATACTTTGATTATAACATAGTTTATAATTTTTGGATACTCTTATGTCCTTTAATAAGTGTCTTAATTCCGAAAGGCGCCGGAAATGCAACCTTAAGAATACTTTTATCTATTCCTACAACAACACCAATACCAAACTGATCATGTTTTACTTTATCTCCAAAGTTGTATTCAGCGTTCTCATCAATTTGAATTTTAAACTTGCTTTTTATTTCAACATTCTTTTCTTTTGTTTCTTTAATTAAATACTTATCACTTATTTCATTAATAAATCTACTTGGAGGATTAGCATTATCAATACCGTATAAAGTTCTTCTCATCGCATTAACAAGCCATAACTTTGTCTTAGCTCTTGTAATAGCAACATAACAAAGTCTTCTTTCTTCCTCAATTTCACTATCACTCATAAGTGAATTATTGTGTGGAAAAATACCTTCCTCAAGTCCAACAATAAATACATAATCAAACTCTAGCCCTTTAGCAGAATGAACAGTCATAAGTGTTACTACATCAACATCGTTTTTATGTTCATTCATATCCGCAACTAAACTAATTTCAAGTAAAAATTCTTCTAGAGAAACAATACCAACATTCTCTTCAAAGTTACGTGTTATAGACTTAAACTCTTCTAGGTTTTCTAATCTAATTTCTGATTCTATTGTATTCTCTTTAACAAGTTCATCTTTCATTCCTGATTTATTTAAAACAAGATCAACAAGTTCCGTTAAACTTAGATTATCTTTTTCTTTAATTAACTCTTCAATTATTTTTTTAAATTCTAAAGGTTTACCACTATCTATAGCTTCAAATAAACTTATATTATATAAATTAGCTTTTTCTGTTAAATCTGTTATTGTTTTATCTCCAATACCTCTTTTTGGAGTATTAATAACACGTGTTAAACTTATATCATCAGAAGGATTATAAATAAGTTTTAAATAACTAATTAAATCTTTAATTTCTTTACGATTATAAAAGTAAAAACTTCCAATAACTTTGTAAGGAATATTTTCATGTAATAATGCTTCCTCCATCGTTCTTGATTGAGCATTAGTTCTATAAAGAACAGCTATTTTATCACGCGATACACCACTATCTATAAGTTTTTTTATTTCACTCATAACATAATAGGCTTCATCTTTTTCATCTAAAGAACGATGATAAATAATTTTCTCACCATTACCATTTTCCGTCCATAAATTTTTATCTTTACGTTCTTTATTATTTTTAATTACATCATTAGCAGCATTTAAAATATTGCTTGTAGAACGATAATTTTGTTCTAACAACACCGTTTTACAATTCTTATAATCACGCTCAAAATTTAAGATATTACGATAATTTGAACCTCTGAAAGAATAAATAGATTGTGATTCATCACCTACAACGCAAATATTTTTATATTTGGCACTTAACATCTTTACTAATAAATATTGTGCTTCGTTGGTATCTTGATACTCATCAATTAATATATATTGAAATCTTTCTTGATACTTCTTTAAAACATCTGGATACATTCTAAATAAATTAATAGGAAGCAATAGTAAATCATCAAAATCTACAGAATTATTAGATTTTAATTTTTTTTCATATCTTTCATACACCAAAGTAACCTTTTCTTCAAAATCTGTATTAGCAAATCTTTCATATTCTCTTGGACTTAATATTCCATTTTTAGCTCCACTAATACGATTTCTGATAGCTTTAGGATTATATTCTTTAGGATCTAAATTAAGATCTTTTAATATCTTCTTTATAACCGTTAATACATCATCACTATCTAAAATAGTAAAGTTTTCTTTATACCCTAACTTATCACAATTTTCTCTCAAAATAGTTACTCCAAACGAGTGAAATGTAGATATTTGAATATTTTTAGACATACTACCCAACATGTTTATTACTCTATCTTTCATCTCTTTTGCCGCTTTGTTCGTGAATGTAATTGCTAAAATATTATATGGATTTATGCCAAGCTCACTAATTAAATAAGCAATACGAGTTGTTAAAACACGTGTCTTACCACTTCCTGCTCCTGCAAGCACTAAAAGTGGACCTTCAACACTTTTTATAGCTTCTATTTGTTTGTTATTTAAATTTGTTAATTCCATCTTACCACCTTCTATATCATAACACATAAACTCTAACTTTTGACACACTAACTTCAAAAAAGAATATAATAAAATGATTAGGAGGGAAATTTTGAAAAAGATTATTATTTCAATTATTTGTGCTTTAGCAGTTATTTCTTTAGGATTACTTGCTTATTTTAAGAAAGATACTAAAGAAGAATTAACTAAAGTTAAAGTGGCGGAAGTCGCACATAGTATTTTCTACATTCCACAATATGTCGCAGATGCGAAAGGATACTTCAAAGAAGAAGGATTAGATGTAGAAATATTACTTACAGCTGGTGCTGATAAAGTTACAGCTGCTGTTTTATCTGGAGACGTTAATATTGGTTTTTGTGGTAGTGAAGCTACTATCTATATTTATAATCAAGGAGAAAAAGACTATCTTGTAAATTTTGCTGGACTTACTAAAAGAGATGGAAGTTTTATTGTTTCAAGAAAGAAAATAGAAAACTTTACTCTAAATGATATGAAAGGTAAATATGTAATTGGGGGAAGAAAAGGTGGAATGCCAGAAATGACGTTCGAATATACCCTAAAAGAAAATGAAATAAATCCTAAAACTGATTTAACTATTGATACAAGTATTGCTTTTGCTTCAATGTCAGGAGCCTTCATCGGTGGCACTGGAGACTTTGTTACTCTTTTTGAACCACAAGCTTTACAAATAGAGGCTCAAGGTCTAGGATATGTTGTTGCTTCTCTTGGAGAACTAGGTGGTGTAGTTCCTTATACTGCATATAACGCTAAAAAAAGTTATATTGAAAACAATCCTAAAGTAATTGAAGGATTTACTAAAGCTATTCAAAAAGGATTAGATTTTACATACGCTAACAGCGATGAAGAAATTGCTAAAACTATCGCACCTTACTTCCCAGATACTTCTATATCAGATTTAACTAAAATTGTAAAAAGATATAGAGATAATGATTCTTGGTTTAAAACAACATATATAGAAGAAGAGGCTTTCAATCATATTCAAGATATCATGGAAAGTGCTGGAGAACTTAACAAACGTGCACCTTATTCTGATTTAGTTACAAATAAATATTCTAAAAAATAGAAGCAATTTATGCTTCTTTTTACTTACACAATTTATAATTTCTAAATACTATAATAGTAGGTGATAAAATGAAAAAATTAAAAATATGTGTTTACGCTATTAGTAAAAATGAAGAAAAATTTGTAGATAGATGGTATAGCTCAATGAAAGAAGCTGATCAAGTTTATGTATTAGATACTGGTTCAACAGATAATACTGTGGAAAAGTTAAAAAAATTAGGAGCTATTGTTAAAACAGAAGTAATTACACCATGGAGATTTGATGTTGCTAGAAATAAATCCTTAGAGATGGTACCTAGTGCCTATGATATATGTGTATGTACTGATTTAGATGAAATCCTATTACCTGGTTGGCGAAAAGAACTAGAAGCTATCTGGGATGAAAATACCGATAATCTTGCTTATAATTACAATTGGGCTTTAGATGAAAATGATAATCCTCTTGTCAATTTTTATATAGAACAAATACATAGTAGAGATAACTTTAAATGGACGCATCCTGTTCATGAAGTTCTAACCAAAATAAAACCAAATAATAAAAGGAAAAAATACACCAATAATATCACGCTTAATCACTATCCTGATAAAAATAAATCAAGAAGTAGCTACCTTCCATTACTCGAATTATCTGTTAAAGAAGATCCACTTGATGATAGAAATATGCATTACTTAGGAAGAGAATATATGTATTATGGAAAGTGGAATGAAGCAATTGATACATTGATAAAACATCTTAATTTAAAAACGGCAACATGGAAAGATGAAAGATGTGCTTCCATGCGTTTTATTGCAAGATCATATATAAATTTAAATAGGATTGAAGAAGCAAAAATGTGGCTTGATAAGGCTATAAAAGAAGCACCACATCTAAGAGATCCAATAATTGAAAAAGCTCTATTAGAATACATTTTAAATAACTTGAAAGAAACTAAAAAATTATGTTTAAAAGCACTTAAAATAACATCTCATGAAAAAACTTATATTAATGAAATATTTAGTTGGGATGAAACTGTTTATGACTTACTTTCTATTTGTTATTTTAGTGAACATAAATATAAGCTAGCTTTAAAAAATATCAATAAAGCTATAAAAATAAACCCTAATAATGAAAGAATCAAAAAGAATAAGATTTTAATAGTTGAATATATGAAAAATCAAGACAACAATAACTTTAATTAATAAATCTGTTTTTATGTCATTAACAAAATAATATACCCCTCATACTATAAATTAGTTAGGAGGAAAACTATGAAAAGCATCCTAAAGATTGATAGTTTAAGAAAAACATATCACACCAAAGACACAGAAACTTTAGCTGTGGAAAATTTTTCTTTTGAACTAACTCCTGGAGAATTTATCGCTATCGTTGGGCCTAGTGGCTGTGGAAAAAGTACTATTTTATCTATTTTAGCTGACCTTGATAAAAAATCTGGTGGAAAAATAGACATGGATAAGAATATAAAAATCGGATATATGTTACAAAATGATTCACTGTTCGAATGGAGAACAATTTATAGTAATTGTCTACTTGGTTTAGAAATAAATAAAGAATTAAACGAAGATAATAAAAACTATGTTACTACTTTACTTAAAAACTATGGACTATATGATTTCAAAGATAGTTATCCTAGTAATTTATCTGGTGGAATGAGACAAAGATGTGCTCTTATTAGAACGCTTGCTACAAAACCCGATATCCTTTTATTAGATGAACCATTTAGTGCTTTAGATTATCAAACTAGATTATCTGTATCTGATGATGTTTATAAAATTATAAAAAAAGAAAATAAAAGCGCTATTATGGTAACTCATGATCTTGCTGAAGCAATATCCATGGCTGACAAAGTAATAGTTCTATCTAAACGTCCTAGTATTATAAAAAGTATTTATGATATAAAATTAACAGATAAATCTACGCCAATAAATAATCGTAAAGCCAAAGAATTTTCTTATTATTATGATTTAATATGGAAGGATATTGATTTTCATGTATAGTGAAGAACATAAATTATATCTAAAAAAGATAAAAAGAAAAAATCACATAATAAGATTATCACAAATATTAATAATTACTTTATTTATCATAATATGGCAATTATTAGCTGATTTTAAGTTAATTAATACATTTATATTCTCTAGTCCAAAAGATGTTTTAAACACCATTATTACACTATTTAAACAAGGTAATTTATTTAATCATATTGGTGTTACAATATATGAAACAATAATTAGCTTCTCTCTTGGAACTTTAATTGGCACTGTTATTGCTACTATACTATGGTGGAATAATACTATTGCTAAAATACTAGATCCTTATTTAACTATATTAAATAGTTTACCTAAAGTAGCAATGGGACCTATTATTATTATTTGGGTTGGTGCTGGAATAAAATCAATTATTTTAATGGCTCTTTTAATCTCTACAATTATTACTATAATTAATGTATATCAAGGTTTTATTGAAACAGATCCATTAAAAATAAAATTAATGAAATCTTTTAAAGCAACAAAATTACAATTATATACAAAACTAATAATACCTAGTTCTTTATCTAACATTATAAGTGCTTTAAAAATAAATGTTAGTATGTCTTTGATTGGTGTTATTATGGGTGAATTATTAGTATCTAAAGAAGGATTAGGATATCTAATAAATTATGGTTCACAGGTATTTAATTTAAATTTAGTTATGACAGGAATCATAATATTAGCAATTGTATCTTCTATTATGTATTATTCTGTTGTATTATTCGAAAGATTTGTTACTAAAAAAATAACAAAATAAAAAACATATAGTTTATCTGACTATATGTTTTTTCTATTATTTGCTTTTATCAAGACTTTAAAAAACTAATTAATCTTTTAAAATAACTATTTTTTTAACATTAGATAATTTAGCTGGTTCACTTGGCAACATCACATCAGATGAAGTAATAATTACTTTTTGATTTGCTTTTAATTTATCTGCAGTAGAATCTTCATTGTTATAAACTATTTTTGTATCTTTATTTATTTCAAATTCATACTCCACAGTATATTCTTTTTTCTTTTTGTCATATTCTTCCACTAAAACAGTATATACATTATCATTTGCTGTTACTTCTTTAATTTTTGCTTCAAAAACTAATTCTTTTTCTTTTGAAACATAATTAGCATATACGAAGTATCCTAATCCTACAAGAACAACTACTGCTATAATTATTTTTAATAGTAAATCTTTTTTCATTTCTTTCCTCCTTTCCTAAATTAATTTATTTAAACTTATATTATAAGAATCTATCCCAATAATATCTTTCTGTATTAGATAATGATAAAGCGATTATAAAATCTAAAAATATTAAACCTATTATAGAAAACAATGTGGTTATTATTGTTTTTTTCTTCTTCATTATACCTACTCATAAATAATAAACGAAATGCGATTTACCTTTTATATATTATATTATATCATATTTTTTCGATTTCAAAAAATTTTTTAATATGGGTATTTTTTAGGTATCAATAATCTAGAAAAAAAAGACCAATATAAAATTAATCTTATTTATAAAATATTCTGTCTCTATTTTAATTCATCACTTGCTTTAGCACTTAAACTTAAATCAGCTCTTCTACCTTCTTTATAAGCAAAATATCCAGCTGCTCCTATCATAGCCGCATTATCTGTACAATACTTCAAATTAGGTATTGTTAAGTTATATCCGTATTTTTCACACTCTTCTGCTATTTTTTGTCTTAATCCTTGATTAGCAGATACTCCACCAGCTACTATCAAATTTCTTACTTTATATTCCTCCATAGCTCTCATTGTTTTTTTAACCAAGATATCTACTACTCTATTTTGAAATGAAGTAGCTAAGTTTTCCACAATAATATCATTTCCCTTTTGTTTTTCATTATGTGCTAAATTGATTACTGCGCTTTTTAAACCGCTAAAACTAAAATTATAACTATCATCATTAAGTGGAATTGGTAAATTATATGAATCTTCACCTTCATGGGCTAACTTATCAACAAGAGGTCCGCCAGGATAATTAAGACCCAAAACACGTGCTACTTTATCGTAAGCTTCTCCTACCGCATCATCTAAAGTTCCACCTATTTTTTTAAATGAGTAATCTTTTTCCATGTAAACAAGTTCAGTATGTCCTCCACTAACTACTAAGGCAATTAATGGAAATTGCATTCTTTTAACTAGATTATTTGCATATATATGTCCAGCTATATGATGTACAGGTATTAATGGCTTCTTATAAACAAATGATAATACCTTAGCTGCTTGCACACCAATCATAAGTGAACCAATTAACCCTGGACCATAAGTAACAGCTATAGCTGTTACTTCATCCATAGTCATATTACATTTATTTAAACATTCTTCTATTACTAATGTTATGTTTTCAATATGCATACGACTAGCAATTTCAGGAACTACTCCACCATAACTAGCATGAGTATCCATTTGTGATAAAACTACTGTTCCTATTTCATCACAGCCATTTTTTATAATTGAAACACTAGTTTCATCACAACTAGATTCAATTGCTAATATATATATATCTTCCATTATTTCACCACCAACATCATTAAAATACCATCTTCATTATTATAATAATTCTCTCTTATTGCAACTTCTTTAAACCCAAACTTTTTGTAAAGTGATATCGCAATACTATTGCTTTTTCTTACTTCCAAAGTAATGTTGTCGCAAATTTTACATGAACTAATCATGTAATTTAACATCTTAGAAGCAATTTTTTTACCACGATAACTTTCAAGTACAAAAATATAATTAATTTCAGCTCTTTCATAGATAACCGAATAACTTAAAAAACCTATTATTTTGGTATCTTCTAAGTAAACTATAAATTTAGAAAAGGGATCATTATCAATAATACTTATTTTATTTTCATTTAAAAATTTTTTTAATTCGAGAGAACTAGATGTTATTTCTTTAATCATTTATACTTTCTCTTTTTTCTTCGGCTTCTGTTTTTTTCAAATAATTAGGATTTAAAGAATGAGGATTTATAGGAGTATCATTGAAATGTTTTTCAATTATTTTATTTACATTGTACTCAGGTAAAATTGTCTCTAAATCAAAATTATCTAAAGAAACATACGTAGTTGATTTATCATTCTCAATTTTTTCTAATAAATCATCTAATTTTATATAAGCATCATTCATAATACAATTTAAATGATTATCATATATCCCAGCAAAAACATAACCTCTTCTTGCATCAATTAAAGGTACAATATAATCATTATTACTATCAACTGTTGCTAAAAGTTCAAGGCTAGAAAAAGGTATAACATCTTTTTTTAAAGACCATGCCATAACTTTAGCACAAGTAACTCCTATTCTAATTCCTGTAAAAGAACCAGGTCCTACAGCTACAAAAAATTTGTCTACATCTTCAATTTTTACACTATTTTTACTAAAAATATTATTTACCAAAACCATAAAATTACTAGACAAATCTATCTGATTAGAATATACCACTTTATCCATCAAAGTTTTATCTTTAAACAAAGCAATACATACATTTTTAGTACAAGTATCTATTAATAGGGATATCATAAAACAGCCTCACATAACTCTTCGTATTTTGTTCCATGAGGAGTTATAATTAAAGTTCTTTTATTTTCATCAACAACTTTAAACTTAATATGTAAGTATTCTGAAGGTAAAATATCTTTAATAGTTGCTGCCCATTCAATAACAACAACACCACCTTTTTCAAAATACTCTTCGATCCCTACACCATCAGTATTTCCATCTAATCTATATACATCCATATGATATAAAGGTAACTCTCCATTATATTCTTTAATTATTGTAAAAGTAGGAGATGTAATAGTTTCAGTTATACCCATTGCTTTAGCAATTCCTTTAGTAAAAATAGTTTTTCCACTACCTAATTCACCATCTAAACAAATAACCATGTTAGGAAATTTTTCTGATTCTATATTTTCAGCAAGTTCAATTGTATCCATTTCATTTTTTGATATATATTTATATTCCATTGCAATCACCTATTATATTATAGCAAAAAAAAAATCATTAATACAATGATATTTAGCATATTTTATAAATATTTTTAGTTAAAAAAAATTAACAAAGCGCAAAAACAAACCTTTTAATCACTTATTTTTAATTTTAAATAAAAGCTAGATAAAAGCTAATCAAACCTCGATAATTTAAGTGTTTTTTTAGCATAAAATATCTCACAAAAAAGGCAAAATTTCTATAAGCATTTTACCTTACAATTATATTCATACTCTCCAATAATTTTTGCATTACAAGACAATATTTGTTTGATTTTATAATGTTCTGGTTTGTTATCTTTATTGAGCCTTAAATCTATTTCTATAAATTGAGGGATTGAAATAAATTCTTCGTTTCTTACACCGGCACCCGTAACTGAAGGAACCTTAATAATGTCAGAATATGTCTTAAAAATATGAGAATGCCCTCTTAATATTAAATCAAGATTTTTATATGTATTATCATCAAAACATTGTTCATCTTTTTTTATATTTTTAAAGTCTATTACATGCCTTAACATTATATTAAAATCACCTATTGACACAATACCTTTCCCATAATCTAATGATATAAAATCTAATCTATTATTATTTAGTATTTCTTTTATATTTAACCCCTCTTTGTATAAATTATAATCATGATTTCCTAATATACAAATATTATTGATACTTTTATCATATGGATAATCATTTATAAATTTATATGGTTGATCAAATTTATTTATAATTGAATCATTATATCCATGTATTAAGTCACCACATATTAAAATCAAATGAATACTATTTTTTATTGCATAATTATAAACATTACACATTATTTTATTATTTTGCTCTTGATTCAAATCATTAGAATAAAAATGTAAATCTGATATTACTAAAAATCTATTCATTCTGTTACTTTCTAATGGGACTAAAATCCTATCTTTATAATATAATTGATCATATGAATTAGAATCACTACAAAAGAATGAATTACCATTTAAATCAAATTGTTCTGATATAGTATAATCTTTTAAATATTTTAATAAAAATAAGATTTGTTTATTTGTTAAATTATAAAGCTGTTTTATTTGTTCAATAGAGTATTTATTTTCATTAATGATATCTAATAATTCTCTTTTTTTCAACATAATTAGGTTCCCCCTGTATTGATTGATATTATAAAACAAAACTATTTAAAAGAAAAAGAAATAAAAAAGCAATCAGAAAAGAATCTTTTAGAAATTTTAAAATTTAGTGATGATAAAAATAAAAAGAATAAGTTCTTAATACTTATTACTTCAGCTTTGTTCATCATTGCATTCGCTACATTAGGAAAAGTATTGCTAGTTAAGTGGGGTTATATTTTGGATAGCAATTTAAAGTATTCACAAATATACGTAACTGAATATAGTAATATTAATGGAAATGTAGATGTGAATAAATTTGGAAAGATAAATATTGATTTTGATATTGGAGCAAATAAATATGGTTATGCTGTATTTAAAAATCCTAATAAAGCATTTAACAGATTAAAGAAAGATTATTCTAAAGGAATAGAGTTAATACGAAAAGAATTTAATCTATTGCCTTTAAATAATTTTACTTATAAAAATTATAAAACTTATGGTTGGCAAGTTACTACTGGAACAGCTGAGGAAAAGGAACAAGCAAGATTCGTTAGTTCTTTTCTGGATATTTATAATAATAGTTTTAGTCAATAAATTATAATCTATTAATAATGTTCACAAATAACTGATTTTTTCTATATAAAATGATATTTTATTTGACTTTTTCAACAAAAAACTAACCAGCGGTTAGTTTTTATTTTTTAAACTTGAAAAGTTCAAGTATCAATCACTATGGTGCGAGTGGTTAAGTTATTTCAAACTTTTGCTCACAAATTAGAAATATTTATAGTTTTATATCAATTTCTAATAATATTTTACCAAAGAATAGAAAAAGTAGCTATGATTTTTATGCTACTTTGTTTAACTTCCAAATCCAAACAAATTGTTACTTTCATATTTCTTCAATGATTTATAGAAGAACATAATTGATAATATAAACCAAAATATAGTTGATAATATTATCATAATCAGATTAGAAATTGATAAATTCTTTACTATCTCAACTGGTATTGCTCCTAACAATAAAGATGGTATTACAAATGTAAATATTACCCTTAATAATCCTGTAAATGCTCCACCATGATATAAAGAGTTACTTAAAAACATTCCATATAAACCTTGCGAAACATTATGACCATCCATTAAATAAAATGATATACTCATACATATTAATGAAAATGAATAAAAAATTATAG
>OGOZ01000121.1_pt1 | contig 51942 bp, 41 predicted proteins | sample 1552801 | NCBI WGS metagenome assembly OGOZ01 (sample SAMEA2580196, study PRJEB22360) | human gut metagenome | biome: human gut; feature: human-associated habitat; material: faeces | place: Denmark | collected 2008/2010 | reverse complement strand
GAACATGATGTTTGCCGGGGAAAGGCCGGGCCCGCCGCTGCGGCTGGCTGATCTGTTGCTGCCTGATCTGCAGCCGGCTCGTCATTGGAAGCATCATTGCTGTTACCAGACAAGTCCATTCCGTTGAGTAGTGCATTTATTTCATCCTGTGTTAACATTCCGTCCATGCCTTACTCCCCCTCTCTGATTACTGATGTTACCCGGACAGCATATTTGTCCTGACTCGAACCGGGCAAAGCCGTAAATTTACGGATATTTCCTACATAGACTGACATTTCAGAATTCACGTTGGTATCCAGCCTTATAATATCACCACACTGAAGACCAAGGAAATCATTCACAGATACCTGGCTTCTTCCAAGCACTGCCCTTACAGGGACATCCACCCGTTTAATCAGAGCCTCGATGTGCTCCTCATAATCTGTGGCATCATTCTTCTGCATAGTCGAAAACCAGTATTTCGTATTCAATTTATCAATGATGTCTTCCAGTGTAAAATAAGGAAGACAGATGTTCATAAATCCTTCCACATCACCGATCTTCACATTCATGGTCACAATTGCAATCATGTCACTCGGTGCAATGACCTGTGCGAACTGTACGTTCGTTTCAATCCGGTCAAGCATTGGAGAGATATCCAATACATTTCTCCATGGTTCCCGCATCAGCTGCATACACACAATCATCATTTTCTGAATAATGGTCATTTCAATTTCAGAAAAATCACGATTTCTTTCCAGAGGCATTCCCTGTCCTCCAAGCATACGGTCAATCATGGCAAATCCAAGATTGGGTGCTAATTCTATAATAACATTACCTGTCAAGGGTTTGAAATCCACAATTCCCAAAATAACAGGATTGGAAAGTGCGTTTGTAAATTCAGAGAACGTTACCGTTTCTGAGCTTGCCACTGTAGCCTGTACATTCTTGCGCAGATAAACCGGCAAATTCGTTGACAACAATCGTCCATAATGTTCATATATAATTTCCAATGTCCGCAGGTGTTCTTTGGAAAACTTGGCAGGACGCTTAAAGTCGTAGTCTTTTATCTGTTTTTCCTTTGGTTCCTGCATCTGCTCCATATCAAGCTCGCCTGTGCTAAGCTGATTGAGCAGTTTATCAATTTCATCCTGCGATAGTACCTCGCTCACCGGTTCTCACCTCCTTCTTTCTTTACGCAGTTATATGCGTATTATTGATAAAGAGGATTGCTTAAGGTCACATCAAAAATGAAATCAGATCCATATAATGCACGAATTCTGCTGAGGATATCATCTTTTACTGCCTGCGGATTATCAGAAGCTTCTTCCATGGTATACTGACTGAAGGCATCTGTGATCTCGCCCTTAATGAGATCCACCTTGTTCTCAAGGTCTGCGGAATAGGTCTTGTAATCGCTGTTCTTCTTATTCATGGAAAGCACAATCGAGGTGCTCACATAATGAACCTTCGTAGTGGTCTCTCCATTACTGTCGGTAATGGCAGAAGGCTTTAACTGGATGGTCATATCTGCGATGGTATAGGTATCAATATCATCAATGGTAACTGTTTCTTCTTCCTGAGCCTCTCCATCCGTTCCAAGCTCTAAATGAATGGCAGATGCCACCTGAGTAACAAATGCTGCGGTCTTCTTGTTGGTATTCAGTACACTGAACATCATAATTGAGGTCAGGACAATATTTACGATCAGCAATACCAGAATTGCGACCGATATGAGATTTTTCTTCATGATATTAACACCTTTCTTAGTTGTAAGAGCTTAATGCGTTATAAATCCGGATTTCCACACGACGGTTCATGGCTCTGCCCTCCGGCGTGGAATTATCTGCAATGGGAACATATTCGCCTCGTCCCGAATGTTTCACTTTACTCATATCCAGCGTGGTATTATCCCTCAGATAATAGAACACAGAAAGTGCACGCCCTGCACTCAGTTCATCATTGTTGGAATACTTCGCTCCGGACATGGGAACATTATCCGTATGTCCCTCTATTTCAATTGTCCCTTCCGAAAACCGCTGCAGAATAATTCCGAGCTGGTTCATCATGGACAGTGATTCCTGTTTCAATTCTACACTTCCCGAATCAAAAAGTAAGGCTCCGTTTACCGTGAGCTGTACATACTGGGATGTAAATTCAATATCGACTTCTTTATCCAGATTCTTTTCTTCAAGAGCTTCTTCCACCTTTCCTGCCAGTTCTTCTGACTGCTTCAGCTGCTCCTCGTCTACCATTTCCCTGGCTTCCTCGAATTCCTTGGGCATTTCTTCTCCCTCAGGATTCATACCGGTGCTGTTAATGTAATCGTCCAGTTCATTCAACTGGCTCACACCGTTACTGATCAGCATGCCATCGCCGATCGCAGAAGCGCCTCCACTGAAAATACTGAAGGTCTGGTTAAAGGATGCTGCCATCAGTTCAAACTTCTGGGCATCCATCGTAGACATGGAAAACAACATAACAAAGAAACATAACAGGAGGTTCATCAGATCTGCGAAGGTTGACTGCCACGCAGGCGCACCCTTCGGCGGTTCTTCCGGCTTTCTCTTAGCCAACCTCTTCACCTCCCTCGGCAGAATCACTTGCACGGTCTGCCGGAGCCAGGAAGGATTTCAGTTTCTCTTCAATAACACGTGGGTTTTCACCTGCCTGAATCGAAAGTAATCCTTCAATAGCAATTTCTTTCATTGTAATTTCATTTGCATTATTTAACTTTAATTTAGTTGCAACCGGAGTACAAATCCAGTTAGCAAGCAGGGATCCGTATAAGGTGGTAACCAGTGCTACCGCCATAGAAGGTCCGATACTGCTCGGGTCATCCATTTCATAAAGCATGTTAACCAAACCGATCAGGGTACCAATCATACCCCAGGCAGGACCCATCGCACCGAGGTCTTCCCAGAAGGAAATTTTACTCTTATGACGTTCTTCAATGCTGATAAGCTCTGTTTCCAGAATGCCGCGTACCAGATCCGGATCCGTACCGTCTACGATCAGAAGGATTCCCTTCTTCATAAACTCGTCTTCCAGATTTCCGGCAGCCTCTTCCAGAGAAAGAAGCCCCTCCTTACGTGCCACATTCGACAGATCGATGATCTGGCTGATCATGGACTTCACATCATTGGATGGTGTTTTGAACACAAGCAGAAAGCTCTTCAGTCCGGCCACATATTCTTTCAGAGTGGTCGAAGCCATAATCGCAAAAAAAGAGCCACCAAATGTAATAACTGCTGACGGGGGATCTATGTATCGATAAAAGTTCTCTGCACCTGCATTACTGATAATACCATATACACACATGGCAAGACATAACACTAAACCAAGAATTGACGCTAAATCCACTTTGTATCACCTTTTTTGCGTTAATCTGCAAAAATATCCTTTCTATACGATTTTACAAGATTTTTGATCTCTTGTCTACTTTCTTTTACAATTATTTTCCTGCCGGTGGTAAATAAAACGACCGTATCTGGCGTTTCTTCAACAAGTTCAATAAGTTCCGGGTTCACTAGTACTTTTCTACCACTCATTTTAGTCAGTTCAATCATACGGCTTCACCTCCGGGAAATTGCTTAAGGGAACATGCAGAATTTGCACGTTCCCTTACACCTTTATGCGTTTTGAAGCTTCCCCTGCTTCTCTTTTAATTATCCGATTGTACTATTCAGCACTTAACGTTTCAGATTCGTCAATTCTTCAAGCAGGGTATCCGATACGGTAATGATTCGGCTGTTTGCCTGGAAACCACGCTGGGTGGTAATCATTTCGGTAAACTCTGCGGAAAGATCCACGTTACTCATTTCCAGTACACCGGAGTTCATATAACCACCGTTTGCGGTAATGTCTTCACCAACTCCGTTAAAGTCACCGGAGTTCTGTGTTGCGGAATAAAGGTTATCTCCCTCCTTGGAAAGACCGGATGCATTTGCAAAGTTTGCAACTGCGATCTGTCCTAACAGTCTCTTCTGACCATTGTCATAGGAAGCATAAATCTTACCATCCTTCTGAATGGCGATACCACTCATTTCCCCAACCTTACGTCCGGAGCCGTTACCCTTGCTGTCGCCCTTCGAGCCTACAAAGGTGGAGCTTCCGTTGTTGTTCTGGTTCGAGGTTGCGGAAAAGTCTGCGGTAATATCATCAAAGCTCGGCAAATTATCCTGGTTAAAATCAAAGACTATGGTATTCTGCTGCGTTGTGCCATCTGCAGCTCCAACATTCAGGAACGAGCCATCCTTCGTGCTGTAACGAAGATAAGCGGTTGTATCAGCAATCGGGCCTTTTGCATTGGCGAATTTCACATAATCCTCAAGTTTACCTCCGGCTGCCACAACACTCTTGCCATTGGAGTCAAGAATATCATCAATCTGCAGGAAGAAAACGCCATCATCCGCTGTGCTGGCATCATGCAGCGAGCAGCGTACCGTGTACTTAAATCCCTTGTTATCATAAACCTCAAGATTTACCACTCTTCCTTCTGTACTGGTTACGTTGGTATCATTCGTATCGATAATACCGGCGAAGGTTGCCTGACTGGTTGCCTGTGCCGGATAGGTCATATTGGCTTCGGTCATGACACGGAGTGCCGTTACGGTATCCTGCTTGATTGTGGTAGGATCTTCGGTATCCGGGAGCCATCCCATAACGTTATAACCGGTACTGGTCATGGCAAGATTACCGGCACCATCTACATAGAAGGAACCGTCTCTGGTGAAGAAGTTCTCACTTCCGTTATTCACAACGAAGAAAGATTCTCCCGTAATCATCACGTCAAACGGATCGTTCGTTGTCTGTGTTGCACCCTGCTGGGTAATTGCGGTTTTAATTGCACTGGTCTTGGATCCAAGACCGATCTGACGTGCGTTCGTACCACCGACACCGGTTGTCGCATTGGCACCGGATGCTGCCTGTGTGGTCTGGTACATCAGGTCACTGAATGTCATAGACTGTGACTTGTATGCGGTTGTGTTTACATTGGCGATATTGTTACCAATAACGTCCATTCTTGTCTGGTGTGTTTTAAGACCTGCCACACCAGCATATAATGATCTCATCATAATGAAATGACCTCCTTGTTTCGAGTCGTCTCTCCATTCCGTCTGTCAGTCGGGAATGTAAGCCTCCGTAAGGTCCGGCTATATAATAACGGCTCCATCAATATTTGTGAAAATATTTTCATCTGTTTCGTTCTGCTGCATTGCGGTTACGACGGTATTATTGGGAATGTTCACAATAAATGCCAGCTGATCCACAAGCACCAGGGACTCTCTGATTCCCTTTTGAGAAGCTTTGGCGGTTCCTGCCTGCAAGCGTTCCTTCTGGTTCTGCGTCAGTTCAATGTTTCTGTTCGAAAGCCGTTGTGCGGCATGCTTGGAAAATCGTACTTCCCGGCTGCTGCTCTGCGTGCTCTCCAGAATTTCCTGAAAGCTTTTCCCATCCGTGGTCTTCACAGGAGTGTTACCCTTTACTCCGTTCAGGTATTGATCCTGCAGCTGCTCAATCGTAAGGAATCCGTTATTCTTCACGATCATACCAGTTCTCCTCCCTGAGATCCTTATACTTCCTGTGTCTTATCAGCGTCTTCGCCAGTTTCTCCGGCTTCTTCGCTTTCTCCGGATTCATCTGTGCTTTCCTGTGCACGGTCATGTTCCTTCACCAGCTCTTCCATACGCTCCACATACTTCTGAAGCTTCGTCACATAATCGTTCGGAACAAAACTTTTCTGATAGGTGGTCATTGCTTCATAGCCGGCCTTCAGAGTCTCTACGGTTTCTTTATCTCCGTAGGTTAACTGATCAAGGCTCGGAAGCTTGTTCATTGCCACACAGAATGCTACGGCAAGATCATACGAAGACTGATACTCTTCACTGATGACTGCAGTCACATCGTCTGCGGAATACTTCGTTCCGTCAATCGATACATACGCTTTGTTATTTTCGTAGGTAACATACTCCACGGTTCCCTGAATGGTCTTAGATTCTCCACTTGAATCGGTTGTAGTTACTTCTACCAGTTTTCCTACCATGGAAGATGCTCTGGACAATTCCATGGTGGATGCCATATTCTGCATCTGCTCTACCTGGGAAAAGGTTGCGTACTGGGATATGTACTCGGTGTTGGATGTCGGCTCTAACGGATCCTGGTATTTCATCTGTGCTACCAGTAACTGTAAAAAAGCATCCTTATCCATACCGCTGTTGCTTTTCGTTGCTTTCTTCGCAGAGGTTTCCGCTTCGGTCTGCTGGATCTCGCCATCCTTAACTACTGCACTTACTGCCATGTTCTCTCCTTTCTGACTTTCCTATGCGGTAAAGTCTACGGTATTTCCGTTTGCTTCCATCATCTTTGCGGCAAGTATTTCTTCTTCGGTTGCCTCTTCTTCAAAAGACGCATCCAGAGAAGCAAGGTTGATTCTTCTGGGTGTTCTGCGCTGCTGTTCATACGCTTCCTGTCCGGAATTCTCCTGTCCCTGCCATAAGCTGCTCTCAAAGCCTCTGGTGTCTACGGATACTTCAATGGCTTCTACCTTCACTCCCTGATCATTCAGCGCTTCCTTAAGCTGTAACATCTGTGTCTCCACAGCGGTCTTCACGGCTTCATTCTGTACATGGAACAATGCGGTAATCTCTCCTGCATGGTTCGTAAGCTGTACATGAACGGTTCCAAGACTCTGCGGATGAAGCTGCATTTCAAAGGAATCCACGTTGGGGGTGATCCGGATCTTAATGTTACTTAAAATCTGATCCATAATCTCCTGTGTGTTCGAGGTATAAGCGGTTGTGCTTTGTGTAAAACCGGTTTCGTTTACCGTCACACGGTTCTGTAACGGATTGTTGAACATTGTCTGACCGGACGATACATCAGCTCCGGTGTCCTTTCCTTCGGAACTCTGTCTGCCGCTCTCCTGCTTCGGGGTATTTCCCGAATCTTCGGAATCGGCTTTCGTCATTCCGACGGTTCTTGTGACATTTCCGCTGCCATCGGTTTCCAAAGAAACCTCCTGTCCATTCACACGAATGTCCACATTGATTCTCTGCTCTTTTTCTTCTGTCCCGGCGGCATTGTCATTCACAGGTTCTTCACTGACCGTTTCATCTGCTGAAACATTGCCGGCATTCTGCATCCATTTCTGAACATCCTCCATTACGCCGGTCAACTCCTCCGGTGTCAGGGAAAGGGTCTGCTGCAGTTCCTGTGTCAGTTCACCTACCATCTGCTGCAATGACTGGAGATCCTGAAAAAGTGCTTCGTTGGTTAGTAGTGATGAGGGTTCCGTTTCGCCACTTAAGGTTAAAACAAGCTGGGATAAATTTGCGGGATCTAATAAAGATACCATATCCAACCCTAAAATCTCCATCGCCTGAAGTAAATCTTCTTCCGACACATCGAGAGTTTCCATAATGGAAGTCTTCATTTTGTCGGCAGCTTTGGTGATTTCATCGGCCTGTTCTTCAAAAGAGCCGGGCTTTTGCGGTTGTTCGGTGTTATTCACGCCGGTAACCTTACGGCTGTCTGCTGTGTTCTTTGACATTTCCACAGCATCCGCTGCTCCGGTACTCTTTGTTGCGGCTGACGGACGTGCCTCATACAGATTGCGGTTTCCTGTCGTTGCCTTGTTCATCGCACTTCCGAAATCATTATCCGTTCCACTTTTTTTGGTGGGAACGTTATTTCCGGTGTTGATGTAATTCAGCAGCGAAGCCGCGTTCTTTACAGGTGCACTCGTCATTTTCTTTCCTCCTATATTATTTTTTCAAGGTACAATAAGTATATCGGTCAAAGGAGTGGCCTCCTTAAGACTCCGGATCCATAATTTTAGTGAGCTGGGCCGCAACGGCCGGGTCCATTACCCCTAGAATTTTGCCTCGGTCGGCAGCATCCATCACACCTAAAATGCGTGCTGCCAGATCCAAATTATCGGTCATATTTTCAATAATGGCAGCCGCCTGTTTGGGCTTCATCTCGGAATAAGCCTTCGCATAATTTTTGACCTCATCCGTTTCTTCTGTCTGTGCTACCACCTGTTTATACAGATATTCTGCCGTAGCGGGATCCATGGCTTCGTAATACTTCTTATACTCCTCAATTCCGGGCCCCTTATCGGCATAGACCACTTCTTCGTAAAACTGGGTCTTAATCTTCTCAAATTCCAGCTGGCTGTCTTCGAACGTCTTCAGCCGTTCAATCTCCGCCTTTAACTGGGAAACCTCATCCGTATTCTCGGTATTGGCGGATTTTGCCCTCTCCAGCTCCAGTTCCAGCTCTTTAATATAATCCACAGCCTCCTGTAAGCTGCTGTAGCCGCCGTATGACTGGGAATTATCGGTCGAAACCTCCGTATCGCTGTTCTTTGGAAGGATCAGATTCACAACCGGCACATCCTTTAATACCGGAGTCAGCACATTACTTCCAAATCCACCCAGATCAAGCTTTACAACCAGACACAGAATGGCAATCCAGATCAGTACAATGATAAAGGTTACCAAAAATACCGATCCGCTGCCTGTCTCCTCCTCATCAGCAAGATCTGCCTCCTGGCTGGCAATTTCCTTTGCCCTTGCCCTTGCTGCCTTCTTCTGGTCCTTCTGCTCCTTTTTCAGTTGTTTCTTTTCTTCCTTCAGACGCTGCTTTTCCGCTTTTGCCTCTTCGGGAGTCATTACATCTCCTACTTCCGAACTCAAAATACTCTCTCCTATGCTTTCCTGCCGTATGTATAACTGACAAGCTCATCGATTTCCTTGGATTCCCTTTTGTTTTCTTCCTTCACAAACTGCTCGAACGCCTTCTCACGCAGCTTCTCCTGTGTTTTGCTCTCCTGCATGGCATTCTGAAGGGCAAGCCTTGCTTCCTCCATGCGGTCCTGTGCACGCTTCACATTAAGCTGCTGGTCTGCAATAAACTCATCCATACGAAGCAGTGCTTCTTTATTCTCAATAATATCCATGATATTCAGGGTGTTTTCCCGCAAGGCGCGCCCCTCGTCTTCATAAGCCTCTTTACGTTTCTTTAACTGTTCGAGCTTTTCTTCTTCCTCGTTCAGGACTGCCCTCGCTGCCGCGAACTCATTCTTTGCCTGCTCTTCCAGTTTCTTTTTTACTTCCAGAATGCTCTGCATCCGGTATTTAAACTTAGCCATCGAAAATTTCCTTCAACATGGATACGGTCTGTTCAAAGGTAAACTTATCGGACACATCCTGCATCAGGAACTCATTGACTGCTCCAATTTTGGAAACCGCATAATCAATGTTGGGATTGCTTCCTGCCTTATATGCACCGATATTAATCAGATCCTCTGCCTCTGCATAAGTAGCCATGACATTCTTAAGCTTGCCGGCATAAGACTTGTGCTCCCTCGTCGCGATCTGGCTCATACAACGGGAAATGCTCTGCAGCACATCAATCGCCGGATAGTGGTTCTTATGTGCCAGCTTACGATCCAGCATGATATGTCCGTCCAGAATGCTTCGTGCCGTATCGGTGATCGGTTCGTTGAAATCGTCACCGTCCACAAGTACGGTGTAAAGTCCGGTGATCGAACCTTTGTCGGAACATCCGGCACGCTCCAGAAGCTTTGGCATCTCCGAATAAACACTCGGCGGATAGCCACGCGATACCGGCGGCTCGCCACTTGCCAGTCCGATCTCTCTTTGTGCCATGGAAAAACGGGTCATGGAATCCATCATCAGAAGGACATCCTTGCCCTGATCACGGAAATATTCCGCAATCGCCGTTGCTGTCTGCGCTGCCTTCTTACGCTCCAGCGCCGGTTTATCCGAAGTTGCGACCACAACAACCGAACGCTTCATGCCCTCCGGTCCTAAGTCACGCTCAATAAATTCACGCACCTCTCTGCCTCGTTCGCCGATCAGTGCGATGACGTTAATATCTGCTTTGGTATTCCGGGCAAACATACCCATTAAGGTAGACTTTCCTACACCGGAGCCTGCGAAAATTCCGATTCGCTGCCCCTTGCCAACCGTGATCAGTCCGTCTACTGCCTTTACTCCCAGAGGAAGTACCTCCGAAATAATCTTTCGGGACATCGGATCCGGGGGCTTTGCCTCCACCGAATACTCCTCTCCCGATAAGACCATCTCTTCATTCGGACGTCCCAAGCCATCCAATGTATGGGATAACAGGGAATCATCCACGCGCACCTTTAACGGTGCACCGGTATTCTCCACACTGCTTCCCGGTCCGATTCCTTCGACATTCTCATAGGGCATCAGCAGATTTCTTCCATTACGGAATCCAACTACTTCAGCAAGTGCAGGCTTACTTCCTGCATTCGCCGCACTGGGATAAATCATGCAGATGTCGCCCAGCCTGGCAGACGGTCCTGCCGACTCAATGGTAAGTCCTACAACATTTACCACCTTTCCACGTACCTTAAACAAGTCGTCCGTGGATACCGTTCTATATTTATCAAACTGAATATCTGAAATATCCATCCCGGTATTTCCTTTCTGCTTCTTCCTCAAGACTTCTGATAAGCAAGCAGCATCAACCGGCGTTTCAATTCTGCAAGCTCCGTATCGAGTGAGCAGTCATACACACCGCCTTCTGTTTCAATCATGCATTGTGCACGGGCAAGCGTTGCATCCGAGACAATCTCGACAGAGCCGCTCTGCATACCGGCCTCTTCCAGCAAAGCGGCCTTCTGCTCCTGCACATAAGCATAGTCTTCCTTCGCCACATGAACGATGATGGAACCTGTACTGTCCACCTTCAGCAGCGTATCCTGTAAAAGCTTCAAAACCAGTTCCTTGTGCTCCTTCGCTTCCACCTTAAAAATATGGCTGTAGACGTCACACAGGGTATCTACCATCACAGGTTCCATTTCCTGTAATCTCTTCTGGTACTCCTGTTCCTGCTGCAGCCGCTCTGCTTCGCACTGCTTCTGCAGCTCCTGTACCGAATCCAGCCCCTTCCGGTAGCCCTCCTGATAGCCCTGCTCATTGGCCTCTTCAAAGGCTCTTGCTTTCATCTGTTCGATTTCGAGCTGCGCCTGTTCCTTTTCCTGCTCAAGCCGGGCCTGCAGGCTGGCAAGCTCATTCCTTGCAGCCTCAATCTCCTGATTCAGCTGCTCCTGCTCCCGAATGGAGGCATTCTGCATGGAAGCTGCTTCTGCATCCGGCTCTAATAAAACATCAACCTTCTCTGCATCCAGACCTTCCGTAAATCCGTCCTGTGCTGCAACGAGCTCCCGCTCCGGCTGACGGCTTCTGCGCTCGGCTTCTTCCTTAAGGCGCTGCTCCAGTATCTCATTCATGTCAATCACACGGGCATTCTCACCCAGTTGAATGAAGCCCGCTTTATATAAATTACTAGACAATGATCTCGTCACCTCCGCCTCTGGAAATTACGATCTCTCCGGAGTCCTCCAGCTTACGGATAATATTTACAATCTTCTGCTGTGCCTCTTCTACATCCTTCATACGCACAGGTCCCATAAATTCCATATCTTCCTTAATCATAACAGCAAGACGTTTGGAAAGGTTATTAAAGATTGCATTCTGTACCTGCTCATTTGCGCCCTTAAGTGCAAGTGCCAGATCATTATTGTCCACATCACGCAGCACACGCTGGATCGCACGGTCGTCCAGAAGAAGGATATCTTCGAACACGAACATCTTTTTGCGGATTTCGTCTGCCAGCTCCGGCTCTTCGATTTCCAGGCTCTCCATAATGTGCTTTTCGGTTCCACGGTCTACCGTATTCAAAATATCTACGACAGCATCGACACCACCGATGATGGTGTAATCCTGATTTACCAAAGATGCCAGCTTGGATTCGAGCACCTTTTCCACTTCCTTTACAATGTCCGGGCTTGTCCGGTCCATCACTGCAATACGCTTGGCAACATCTGCCTGACGATCCGGCGGCAATGCGGAAATAATCAACGCAGCCTGGGATGGCGGCAGATAGGACAAAATAAGAGCGATCGTCTGCGGATGCTCATCCTGGATAAAGTTCAACAACTGGGATGCATCGGTCTTCCGCACAAACTCGAATGGCTTTACCTGTAAGGATGCAGTCAGCTTGCCAATGACATCCATCGCCTTTTCTGTTCCAAGGGCCTTTTCCAGCAGTTCCTTGGCGTAGCTGATACCACCTTCCGCTATGTACTGCTGGGCCAGGCAGACCTGATAGAATTCATCTATAATCTCTTCCTTAACCTGTGGCGTCACGCTTCTGGTGTTGGCTATTTCCAGTGTCAGTTCTTCAATTTCATCTTCTTTTAAATGCTTAAATATCAATGCTGACTTTTCAGGTCCCAAAGCAATCAGTAAAATTGCTGCCTTCTGAAGTCCACTCATATGTTCATCGCTCATCATTGCCATTTCTAACCTTCTCCTAAAGTGCAGACTTAACCCCAGTCCTCGTTCAGCCAGTTACGCAAAAGGCTGGCTGCCGCTTCCGGATTCTCATCTACAAACTTCTCGATCATCTTTCTGGTTTCGGATATCTGTTCCGTATTAATGTTCTCAAGCTCTACCTCCGGCTGGGATTGCAGTAAGGTTTCCACAGCAAGCTCTTCGGGTTCCTCGGAGCCCTTTTCTCCACGCATGCTGCGCAGTACCACAAACACAAGCAGCGCCAGAATACCAACGATAAGAACAATCGTCATGATATCCGTAGCTGAGATTCCAAGCCCCTCCGAATCGATGAACATATTCTCGGAATATGCCACAATGGAAATATTATCCGTCGGGAATCCGGTTGCCTTGGAGACCATATCATAAAAGCTCTGATCCACGGTAACTACGGTCTGACCTTCGTTTGCAAGCTTATATTCTTCCCAGGTGACCCCGTCTAAGAGCCCCTGTGCCTTCACATCGTCCTCCCGTACCATCACAATCTTGGTAAACGCACAGGAAATGGATGAGTTCGTATAATTTACTGTTCCTGCCGGGATCTGCTTGTCCGTAATCCGCTCACTCGGCGTATATTTCCGTTCTTCCTCGGAAGTTGTGGAAGAGCTTTGGGAATTATCCTGATATACATACTCCTGATTGCCGTTGGAATCGGTTCCCGGCACATCAGAATTACCGTTCGTTGCTTCAGAGCTGTAAATCCGTTCGGATGACAGATACCCTTGCGTCTGTCCGTCTGCCACATAAAATTCATGGTCGGTCTGGCTGCTCGTTGAGAAATCCACATCCAGATTGACGGCTACTTCCACCTTATCGAACTGGTTCGTCCCCATCACAACCTGACGGACATCATTCTTCACCTTATTCTCCCACTGCGACTTCACGCTGAGCTGGGAGCTTGCGGTTCCGGAAACGCTGTAATTGTCCGATCCGGAATACAGGGTATTTCCCTGCGTATCCATAATTACAATATTTTCTTCGGTCTTGTTACCAACAGAAACTGCAATCGCCTTGGCAATACCTGCAGCGGTTTCCGGTTGAATCTCCTCGCTCAGTTCCAGAACTACCCATGCGGAAGCATCCTCCTGCTGGGAAATCAGTGTTCCGTCATTCTCCGGAATATACAAATCCACAACCGCAGTTTTTACAAAAGAGAAGGTTGCCAGAAGATCCTGTGCCAGTCTCGTTTCCATGTAAAGCTCATAACGCTTCTGCTTATCCGACTCGGTTGTACTGAAGCCACCGCTTGTCACATTATCGATTGTATAGGAATTTGCCTGGATATTGTTAGAAGCGAGCAGCAGATTCGCCTGTGAGAGCTGCTTCTTATTGATGGTAATCTGATAGGCATCGTCCGAAACCTGATAATCAAGTCCTTCACTGTCGAGAATATCTGCAATCTCGGAAGCCTCTTTCGTCGTATCACAGCTCCGTAGCAGTGTGTACTGCGGTCTTGTCAAGACAGTAACCAAAATAGCCAAGGCAAGAATCACTCCTGCCCCAGCTGATATAATGAACGTTTTTTGTTTGGTGGAAAAGTGATTCCACCATTCCAGAACTTTACCCAAAAGCTCTTTTATCTTGTCAGCCATGATCTAACTCCTTAAATCTGAATCTGCATAATTTCCTTATATGCCTCTAAAAACTTATCGCGTACCGCTACCGTATAGCTCAGCGCAGTCGATGCCTTACCAAGTGCAATACTAAGGTCATGTGTGTTTTCAGATTCACCAAGAGCCCATTTAATCTGTTCATTCTCGGCGTCAGATAAATAAGCATTTGTTGTGGAGAGATTTTCAATTGCCTTATCAAGAAGTCCTCCAAACTCTCCCGTGGAGTGACTGGCATTTTGAACAGATGTATTCTCCGCTGCCTTGCGAATGGCATTGGAAGATATATTATAAAAACTAGACACATCTACCATGATGTTAATTCCTCCTGCAGTTCTCCCATAAAAGTCATGAGATCTGCATTCTTCTGTTTTTTATTTTCTGTCTGCGGCCTATGACTGTGCAATCTCAAGTCCTCTTGCAGCCATTGATTTACTTGCGTTAAAGGCTGTCGCATTCGCCTCATAGGAACGGCTTGCATCAATGAGGTTCGTCATCTCGGTAACGACATTGACGTTCGGATAAGTCACATAACCATTCTCATCCGCATCCGGATGGGACGGATCATAAACCATATTCATCTGCGTCCAGGTGTCTTCCTTAACAGAAGATACCTTAACACCCTGATTCTTATAACGGTCGCTTGCGGTTCCGAAGATACTGCTGAAGGTTCCCTGTTTTGGTCCCTTCTCTTCAAACGTTACTACTTTACGACGGTAAGGCGTTCCATCCTCGGTACGGGTGGTATTCATATTCGCCACGTTCTCGGAAATGATATCCATACGGTAACGCTGTGCCGTCATTCCGGACGCATTTACATTAAAGGAAGTAAAAATGCTCATCTATGTAGTCCTCCTATTTCATAACCATTCTCAGATTGGCAAATTCCTGATTGATGCTGTTCATCAGTCCGTTGTACTTAATCTGATTGGATGCCAGTTCCACGTTCTCCGTATCAATATCCACGTTATTGCCATCCAACCGGTACGAGAAGTTCGCCGCATCGGTATAGACACGTGCCTGCAGATCTTCGACATGCAAAGAGCCTACCTTGTCATCCACGGATTCATACCTGCTGTTTCCAAGAGCCTGCCGGAGCTGGGCTTCAAAATTAATATCCTGTCTCTTATATCGCGGGGTATCTACATTGGCAATGTTATTGGCAAGAATTTCGTTTCTCTTCCAGGATGCATCTGCTGTTTTCCCCATCACGTTAATATAGTCAAAAACATTCGAATTGATCATTAGGCATTTCCTCCCTTGTTACATTATAGAAATATTTATCAAAAAACACAAGATTTTTTTGCTTTATGGAACTAGTACATATATACTAAAAAAGGATCTACGAATTCTGTATTCATAAATCCTTTTATCGTTCTAAAACTAATCCTTTAGTTTCCTGTATCCTTGAATTTAACGGATTTTAATGGATATTCTCCCGCTTCAGCTTCTCAACTTCCTCAAAGACCATATCGTTTAATACCTTGATGTAGGTTCCCTTCATTCCGGAGGATCTGGATTCAATCACACCGGCACTTTCAAACTTCCTGAGTGCATTCACGATCACCGATCTGGTAATTCCCACACGGTCTGCAATCTTGCTGGCAACGAGGATTCCTTCCATACCGTCCAGTTCTTCAAAAATATGCACAACCGCTTCCATCTCGGAATAAGAAAGCGTATTGATCGCTGATTTAATCACGGCAAGCTTTCTTGTCTCTTCCGCACTCTCTTCATTCACGGCGCGCAGCATCTCAAGTCCGACAACCGTCGTTCCATATTCACACAGGATAATATCGTCAATATCATACTGTTTTTCACACTTATAAATAAACAGGGTGCCAAGCCGTTCGCCTGCAATTTCAATTGGTGTAATAATTGCCTGGAATTTACGGACATTCTCATCCTCAAAGCCCAGTGTCTCAAGGTTCACATTCTCCTTCGTGGAAAGAACCGCTAAGAGACGTTCGTTCAGCATACCGTCAATAAAGCCCCCCACCTGATCAACAATCAGTTCTGTAATGGACTCTACCCCCTTACAGTCGCCAACGCCTAACACCTTCCCCTTCTTGCTGATTACCAATACATTGGAATCGAGAATTTCACACAGAACAGAGCAGATATCGTTGAATACCACCTTGCTCGAATTGTTGTTATGAAGAAGCTTCCCAATCTTTCTTGTCTTATCTAATAACTGTACACTACTCATCCTTACACGCCTTTCCCCCTGTAAATAAAATTGCAATTTTCTGTTTCCTGTCTACTAAAACACAGTATACCACAATTGATCTTTATTTACAATGATAATGCGTGAATTTTTAAATAATTCCATACTACTAATAAAATTTTCAGAAATTATGTTCAATACTGAATTAATCTTCCTTTTTTTCAAGCTTTGTCACATAACCGCAGTTCTCGTTCATGCAGGCCAGCTTATTTCCCTTATAAAGCATTAAGGAGCCGCACTTCGGGCACCTGTCTCCGGACGGACGCTGCCATACCATGAAATCACAGTCCGGTGCACCAAGACAGCCGTAATACTTTCTGCCCTTACGGGTCATCTTCTGTACCAGATCCTTACCGCACTTCGGACAGGCCACACCAATCTTCTCATAGTACGGCATGGTGTTGCGGCATTCCGGGAAGCCCGGACAGGCAAGGAATTTACCGTGCGGACCGTATTTAATCACCATCTGTCTGCCACAGAGTTCACAGACCTGATCGGATACCTCATCCTTAATCTCCACCTCGGCAAGCTCTTTTTCTGCAACCTTCACAGCTTCATCCAGATCGGGATAAAAGTTCGAAATAATGGTCTTCCAGTTCGCCTTTCCTTCTTCCACGCTGTCCAGAAGGATTTCCATATTGGCGGTAAAGTTCACATCCACAATACTCGGGAACGCTTCCTTCATGATGTTGTTCACCACTTCGCCAAGCTCGGTCACATAGAGGTTCTTATTTTCCTTCACAATATATCTTCTGGCAAGAATGGTCGTAATGGTCGGCGCATAGGTACTCGGGCGTCCAATTCCCAGTTCCTCGAGGGCACGGACTAAGGAAGCCTCGGTATAATGCGGCGCAGGCTGTGTAAAATGCTGCTTCTCTTCAAATTCCAGAAGCGTTAACTTCGACTGTTCATCCAGCCCCTTCGTCAACGTATTCGTCTCTTCCTTGTCATCCTCCTGGATGTAGACACTCATAAAGCCGTCGAATGCAAGCTTCGATGCCGCTACGGTAAAGCGGTGCTTTCCGGCATCAATCTTTACCGAGGTCGTTTCATAAATCGCCGGAGTCATCTGGCTTGCAAGGAAACGCTTATAAATCAACTGGTATAACCGTAACTGGTCTCTGGATAAGGATTCCTTTAATACCACCGGACTGAACGCAAGGGAAGTCGGACGGATGGCTTCATGCGCATCCTGAATCTTCTTGTTATCCTTCCGGTTCTCTCTTGCCCCGCCTGCGGCATAGCGGTCTCCGTAATTTTCTTTGATAAAGTCTTCTGCAGCAGCCTGTGCTTCATCGGAAATTCTCGTGGAATCGGTACGCAGATACGTAATGACACCGACCGTTCCGGAGCCTTTGATTTCCACGCCTTCGTAAAGCTGCTGTGCAAGACGCATGGTTTTCTGGGTAGAAAAGTTCAGTACCTTGCTGGCTTCCTGCTGTAAGGTTGAGGTTGTAAACGGAAGCGGAGACTTCTTGGTACGCTCTCCCTTCCTGATTTCGGCGATCTCATAGGAGGCTTCCTTACACTCCTTCATGATCTCCTCGACCTGTTCCTTACTCTTAATGTTCACCTTGCCCTCTTTCGTTCCGTAATACTTGGCAACGAGAGGTTTCTTCTCGGAGTCTACCTGTAAGGACGCATCCAACGTCCAGTATTCCTCCGGGATAAAGCTGTTGATTTCTTCTTCGCGGTCACAGATGATCCTGAGTGCCACGGACTGTACACGTCCTGCACTTAAGCCCCGTTTCACCTTTGCCCACAGTAACGGGGAAATCCGGTAACCCACCATACGGTCCAGCATACGTCTTGCCTGCTGGGCATCCACCAGATTCATATCGATTTCACGCGCGTTCTTCAAGGATTCCTTCACGGCATTCTTCGTGATCTCGTTGAAAGTGATACGATACACCTTCTTATCCTCTAACTTCAATGCGCAGTACAAATGCCATGAAATTGCTTCTCCTTCGCGGTCCGGGTCGGTTGCAAGATAGATCTTGTCTGCTTTCTTGACTTCCTTACGCAGATTCGCTAAAATATCACCCTTGCCGCGGATCGTAATATATTTCGGTTCATAACCGTGCTCTACATCAATTCCAAGCTGACTCTTCGGGAAATCCCGTACATGACCGTTGCTCGCCACAACCTCATAACTGCTTCCCAGAAACTTCTTAATAGTTTTCACCTTGGCAGGTGATTCCACGATTACCAGATATTTCGCCATTTCAAACCCCTTTTTCCTTTACTGTGTTAAAGTCTTAAACCATATACGATTTTACACTATACAATACTTCCCCAAAAGTTTCAAGCAGAAATTTCCGATTTATAGTCAAAACGGAAATTTCTGCCTGATGAGTTTCTTCTATTTATATAAGATTTTACTGTTCAGACTTCCACTGACAGAACCGCTGCCAGAGTTTCTGCTTTACTCCAGAAGGAAAAGCTGGGTACGGGTAAAGGTCACGGAATCATAGCCACGGACTGTCTTGCTTCCTACCCCATCCGGACGCTCCAGCGTCGAAACCACTTCCACATAAATCCTTGCATTCGTAGCTGCCGTGTTATTCTGTAATGCAATTACCGGAGCCTTAAGCCGGTAAACTTTCCCTTGCCGGAGCTGGGAAGCAGCCACTTCCGTAAGGGTATTGTCCTGTACCGTCCACAGGCTGCTTGTAAACGGCGTCACCTGTACCTTCTCATCTCCCACATCAAGGGTAGTTTTTCCTGCCGTATCTTCATAATAGAAGTTCACGGCATACGAATTCGAAAGTGTCAGGTTGCTGTTCTTAAACTTAAAGAATACATCCACAGTCTCATCCAATAAACCATTCTGCGTCTCAATTTCCTGATCAAACGGAATGCTGATACTGTTTACTTCTGCTGCACCCGCATCAAATCCGGACACAATGTCTACCTTCATATTGTGTACACCCGCATCGTATGCCAGCATCATGGCATTTACGAACATCTGACTCTCCTTCATCCCCTTTCCCACGGGATTCTGTGGATTATCCACATCATAGGTATAAGAAGAATAATCATCATTTCCGATAAAAACCACATTGCTTCTACTGTAAAGATAGTAGTTGTTCGCTCCATCCCCCGGTGAAATATCATAGGCATCGCTGCCGGCAAAAACGAACCACGGCGTTACAAACGGCGCCTGCAGGCTGCCAAGATCAAGCAGATACTCATATGCCATATAGCTTCTGCCGCCATCCAGTGCCACACTCTTTCCAATAGCATAAGGGTAACGGAATACACTTCCCTCATTGATGCCCGATGCAGCCAGATTACTCTGTTCGGTGAACATTCCTGCATCTAAATCCGCATACCGGAAATAAGGAGTTCCACTTGTCCGCCCAAGGCTGCCATAGGTCTTACGATCAAGCTGTCCCAGAAGTGTCTGATCAAGCAATCTTGTTCCTTCGACCGCTTCCTTTCCGGTTACCAGTACACTGTGGCCCTCATTCATATAACCGGCAACCGCATCCTTCGGAAAATCGTCTGATCCTGATCCGTTTCCAAAGCCTATAATCAACAGATCCCATTGGTTCAGGTAATTCTCATTTTTCTCCAGTTGTCCGCTCAGCGTTTCAGAATCCATGGTTTCAATCTCAAACTTAACGTTCATGGTATTCTCTGCTGCCTTAAGGTAATAGCCAAGCGTAGAGTTTTCCTGCCGGTACAGGGTTGCGAGTGAGGCTGCATCATCCTTCGTTCCGATCTGCAATACCTTAATCTTCTCTTTCGTTCCATCCGTCACCTGCAGGATTCCCTGTACCGAGGATCTGCGGTAGGAATTGTTGTTATCAACAACCCGGATCCGGAATGGTATGGCTCTCGAACCCGGCGACTCCGTAAAGACAATCGCTGCCTGTCCGTTCTCCGCGGTTGCCCGGACTACTGCTCCTTCACCCGCCCGGTTATCCATACGTTCTTCATCCGTATAATTGCCATCGTCATTCACATCCAGATAAATTTCCGTATGACACTCGCCACCGTAGCCATCCCCATTCAGACTGGTAATCGCATAGGTAAAGTTTACGGATAATTCTCCGTTTGCTGCTTCTGCAAGCGTAAAGTCCGCTGTATCCGATACCGAAATCACCGGATGATCAATATTCAACTGTGCTATAAACAGAATATCGCTGTGTACATCATCAATTGTATAAATCCGGTCGGAGAAGTCGTTGACCGCCTGCTTTAAGAAATCATACATCTGGGTATCTTCTGCTACATATTTCGTATTAATTCTGTCGGCACCGTTCTTGGCTGACTTACCTATAAAGAAATCATTTTCAACGAGTATCGGATAACCGGCCCTCATGAAGTCCAGCAGCTCCAGCTTCTTACGCTCTGTAATATCGGACATGTCATACCGTTCGTCACTGTCTGCTGCCAGGTCACCCGTATGATAAAGCTTATCATTCAGATTTGAATCGTTATAAACCGTACTTCTCCACGGTTTTGCCTCATAATTCAGCTTCTGTCCGTCCAGTCCGATGAATACCAGATTATAATTCTGATTAATATCCTCCCATTCACTGTTAAATGCTGCCACAGCTTTAGGTGTAACCTTTGCATCGATCTCTTTTGAACTCCGTAACACCGGCTTTTCAATAGCGCCGATCGCATTACGCTTCCAGTAAAGTGTCGTACTGTTGTCACCGGACACATATAAGTCCTCTGCCTCGTTGTTCGTCGGCTGCAGCTCCAGAATCCGCAAATAGGTAAAATCTCCCACAAATCCAACGGAATAATTAATGATATACTCCATTGCTTTTGCTTTGCCCACATTTTCCGGAATCCGGTTTTCTTCCGGAAGAAGCGAATTTTCAGACCGGATCAGATTCAAGACCTCTGAAAATCCGTTCCCTGCACTTTCCCCGTCAAAGCTGTCCGGAAAATCCTTATCGACAAGCGGTGTGCTGCTGTTTATAACATAAATGTTGCGATTCACATAGTGACTGCCATTATCGGTGCGGTTCGGATAATTGGAATCGTCCAGATGAGTAAACAACCAGTCTGGTTTCGTCTGGGCATCATTCACGTAGGTTTCCAGATCCTCCTTCAGGAACATCTTCGCCAGCTTCTGATAATCCAGATTGCTATAATTGCTGTTCGTAACGGCACCATAATCCACAATCACCGGAAGCAGATCTTTGGTTGCCCGGAACACCAGTGCATAGGCATTGTCTCTGGTTGTATCCGAAGTGATATATTGGAAATTCAGGTTTGGGTTTTCCTTATTGATAAAGGGAGTGCTTCCGTCCTCCAGATATACCAAGTCTGCCTGTTTAATCATATCCTGTGTCAGGAGATCTGCCCGAACCGTGCGGACTTCAATTCTGAAGTTGTCGTTTGCATTATCGCCACCGGGAAGGGTATGGAAAACATATTGTTTCAGCCAGTCACAGCCACTTTTGAAACGGAAATAGGTCGGTGCGTTCTGCACCTTCATCCATACCGGTGCCTGTCCTGCCTTATCTGCATCACTTAAGTCTGCCTCATCGGTCAGCTTGTATTGACCCTGTTCGGCGCCCACATAACGGAATACCTTATCTGTGGTTACATTCGACGGTACCGCCTGAACTGCCGTTGAAGAATATGTCTGTGCCTGTTCCTGTGTATCCGCTTCCTCATCATCGGAGAAAATCTCAACGGAGTCTTTGGAATCTGTATTCAGTGCATACAAATCATAAGGACGACCGGAGCCGTCCGGCACAAGCTTCTGTGCGGATTCAATGGCGTATAAGCTTCTCTCGTCACCCTTTGTAAGCTCACTTGCATATTCAAAAGTCACAACATAATACTCTGTTCCCTGATTACCATTGCTGTCTGCAGCATCATTATTCTCCGGTTCTCCATTGCTGTCCGGATTATCATTATTCTCCGGTTCTCCGTTGCTGTCCGGATTATCATTATTCTCTGTATCACCGTTGCTGCCCAGATCGCCGTTATTCTCCGGTTGTCCATTGCTGTCCGGATTATCATTATTCTCTGTATCGCCATTATTATCCGGATCGCCGTTATTCTCTGTATTATCGTCGTTGTCCGGATCTTCTTCCTCGCCGTTTTCTGCTTTCGGTTGCTGCACAGTGCTATAATAAATAGAAGAAACAGGAATTGCATAATTCACTTCATTGCTGACCGTTGTGGTCGTTGCTGAAAGCTCCTGATTATCATAGTATTCATCAGGTGAAAGGCTGTTACCTGTCTGAAATACTGATGCAATGGTTCCGGCATATACAAAGACCCCTGCATCATCCCGGGTATACAGACCGGTTTCCGAAGAATAGCCCTTTCTGTTCTCATCTGTAATTTGTATTGTGCTCCTGATTACATATCCTTCTGTATAACCGGTTGATCCGGAACCTCCTACCGCATTAAACAGAAGCCGGTATGTTCCTTTATCCGGATCGAACTGATAAATGGATTGTGATGCCTCTCCGTAGCCTTCGCCATCAATCCAATCACCAACCTTGTCATAATCATATCCGGTTCTATCCACTTCCTCCCCAGTCGGATCTTCCTCGATTTTCTTATAATAGCCCTTCATCAATCCGCTGTGTCCGGTTTGGGAATCATCCATCAGCAGCTGCCATCCATTGGCATCCGGTGTATTTAATTCCTTCCTTGTATTACTGCTTCCATAAGCTTCTTCATACTGAAAGAACGTATCATCACTGCCGTTTCCGTATTTCCAGATCGCATTTATCAGATCAGCACGCTTTTCATACGTGGAGAGCTCTGCGGAATGATCCTCATAAATCCGCTTATAATCCGAAATCATAGGGGCTTGTCCATTTGAGAGATACCCAAGAGTACCGGTACTGATCTCATAGGACGTATTTTCATCCCATGCGTAGGTTGCAAAACTGGGGACAATATCCAGAATTACAAAAGGACTGCCGTCTCCGGTATGGCTTTCCACAACCTGCCTGGTCCCCGTAAAGGACTCTTTCGCATAGGTTTCCACCGGCTCCATATGATGAAAAATTCCTACCGTGCCAAGTGCAGCCACCAGAACAGATGCCGTAATGACCGTAGCGATTCTTTTATTCTGTTTTTGCTTTCTGATCTTTTGTTTCTTCATCTTATATGTTCTCTCTGCACCTGTCTGTTAGTTTACCTCTGTCCATATGGTTTCTGTCAAGGAGCAGGTATATGTTCCAACTAGGATCTCATTATTGTTTTGGTCATTTATATATAATTTTAATGTATAAACATCTCCATTATGTTTACATTCTGCCCTCGTGAAATTAACCCCTCTTGGACTCTCGCCATTAACATCCGTGGTTTCAAATAATTGCTTTGAATACCCCCAGCTTACCACACTCCACCTAAACTCAAAATGATCATTTGAAGGTTCTGCAATATACGTCATATACCGCTGTCCACCTATTGTAATATAGATATTAACTGCAGATTCTTTCAATGTGCCATCCTGTTGTTCTTTATACCACTTTGTATCCCCAGGCTTCCAGGTATATATCCCGTCAAAATATATCGTCTTTGTAATGCCAGCTACCTGTTCATCTCTAGCCATAATCAATTTATATTGCTCTTTTGCCACATCATAATCACAATAAAGAATTTTACAGTTCAACTCTCTGCTTTCATTGTAATTATCTCTTTTATATCCCTTAATGGTATAATTTGCTTTTGATTGGCGTTCTAAGTTTTTCCTGATAAACATGAAATCATCATCTGTAGGAAGGGGCACATGAGCAGACCATGTTGCACCATCCTTTTCAAACTCAAGGGTAACATTATTGGTTTCCTGTGCTCCCTGCCTGCATTCCCACTTGCTTCCATTTGCAGAGCACTTATAAATACCATAGGAATAACTCAGTTTAAGTCCACCGTCCATGGTTGTCTCCCATATCGGTTCTACCTCAAAAGTATTCTCGCTCTGGATATAGCGGTATCTGATCCGGTTAAACCCGATCTTAGTCAGCCCATCGGTATTTGCATCAATGGCATTGTAGCTGACACCTTTATCCTTATCCCCAATATTCGCATCCTGCCATTCCGTGCTGGTCAGATTCGTGAAAATAGAATCATTCCTCATTTCAGCAGGTAACGGAAAGCATACACTTCCTTTAAAGCGGTCCGAAGTGGTAATATCCATTGTACCTTCTGCGGTTACCGTTACATGGAAGGTATTTTCCTTAAATTCCACATACTCTTTTTGAGCAGTGCGCACCGGAAACTGATAGCCGGCAGGAGAAATCACTTCTACAGGTATGTTTCCAATCTTTAATGTCGGATCAAACCAGATACCGGGAACGATATGGTATGTTCCCACAACATCCGCTAATCTGTTTTTATGCACATTAATTGTAGGCAGAGCACTGGCAGTTCCAAATTGAAGGTTGCCCTCATACCAGCTCTGACTTCCCTGATAACTTCCGTTCTCATAAACATACAGGGGTGTCCATCCGGTCGGATCATCTCCTTCTCCCTTATAAATACTGTACTTTACATCGTCTACTGTAAAGGCATTCGGATCAATATTCTGCGTTTCACCATGATAAAACTTTAAACCATCCAATACATTAAGCCCCGCGGAAGTATCATCTGTTTTTAAAAGAACATTGGCCGTATCAAAGGTGATCGGTGTTGCACAATATTTCCTGTTATTATAACCGTAAATCAACTGTGCCGGTTCCAGAGTTGTACTAAACACCTCACTTGACTTAAACATTGTTCCGGTATAGGCAAACGGTGCAGTCTTATCTGTATGTGCTTCATATTCCGCGCGAATTTCCTCATTACTTGAAATCCGGAAGGTTCCATGCTCCTTATCATATCTTTCATGCTCTTCCTTAGACACACACTCCAGTGCCTGCAGATAAAATGTATAACTCTTTTTCAGATCCAGATCAAAATAATCAGGCGATACCCATATGTTCCAGCCATATGCTTTACAAACCACGTAATCCACTAACTTATTCGTACTGTTATCTACAATATGTATCGCCAGTACATGCGCTTTTACTCCCCGTTCAAATCCCTTATACATGATGTCATCTACACGTCTCTCAGCACCATGAATCAGTATTCCGTCAAAAGGATTAACGGGATTCTTCTTCTTCACAACCTTCAGGGTAATTTCCCCCTGTACCGGTCCGTATGGGCGGCTCTTTGAAAGATATGAGGCTGCCTGAATCGTAATCGTGGAGCCTTCCTGTGCATCCGCCTTGATCTGAATGACTGCAGTTGCATGATCTGAATCCTCAGGCTCCTGTATTGCCCCCTGCAGCAGCTCAGAACCGGACACTACCTTCCAGTCAGTCAGATATTTATCTCCTGTGGGATCCTCCCCACAGGAATTACATTTGTTTCCAAGCTTCACGCCTGTAACCGTGCCGCCCAGAGTTACGGTACTTCCCTGCACAACCTCCAATTCCCCCGGAAGATTGTCATTGGGATTAAGCAATTCCTCACTCTTTTTATGCAGGGTAACTTTGGTTACACGCTTCACATGGACGGTAATGATTGCTTCTGCCGGATTTTTGCTATCTTCATCGACTGCTTCCGTAGTTACCTTCACTTTAAAACTTGACTGTCGTTCTTCGGTGTCAATCTGAATTATCCCATCCCTGTTTGGTTCTAACATCTTTGTTTCCGGTGATTTATTTCCTTCAATTTCCCATTTAACATTTTTATTCAAAAGGTTCGTACCGGTCACCTTCGGTGTGGAGAAATGGAAGGTTTCTCCCGGTTCCAGCACGACAGTCGGCTCCTTCACACTGATATTTACGCGGACACGTTTATCCAATGGTTTAATATCAGCATTATTAATCACTACCTTATTCCGGACCGTAATGTTATTTGCCATTTCAAATTTACGGGTTCCGGTCTGAAAGTTCAGCGTGAGTTTTACAACACGGCGTTCTTCCACCTGACTTAAATCCACCTGGAAATCCGTTACATTTTCAGCCAGAAGTACGCAGTCCGTTGAATTTTCTCCCGGCATCGGGAAATTTCCATCCGCATCCGCCACAGAGAAATACAGGCTTTCATCCGACTTCTGCCAATAGAACATATAATGATCGGGTTCCGTATTATAGACAATCAGTGCCTTTTTCTCCGGTGTAAAAGCAAATTCGGAATCTTTCAGTGCTTTAACCGGCTGATCCGACTCATCATATCCTACATAATTAATGCTTTCTGTTGCATCAATAATCACATCCGACATCTGATTTAATGCAAGCTGTGCCTCCTGCTGCACACTGATATCATTATTACCATTCGCATAATTTCTCGAAGTAATGATAATAAAACTGCATACTGCGCCGGTCACAATGACTAGTATGGCAATTGCAATAATCAGTTCCACTAAGGAAAATCCACTATTCTGTTTCTGAATTCGTAACTTTTTCCTCATATGCTTCTCCACTTAACATTTATCCTGAAAATTATCTTCTGCTATGTTAACTCTTAAATCAGCTTATCGGCTGATTCACCGCAATCTTTCCCGTAAGTCTGATGAAATCCAGCTTATAATCACGGCTTCCTCCCTGAATCCGCATCTGCTGCGGGGCCTCCTTAAAAGAGCCGGAGGAACGGTCAAATTCAATACGGATTCCGGCATCTGCTCCCGTTGGAAGTTCCAAGCCCTCATTTCCGGAAGCATCCTTGTAGGTTACAGACACACGATTACCGCCAATCTTCTGCGGCTCCTCCTTAATCTCCTGAAGCTCACCCGCTTCGCCACCTTCCTTCTGCTCCATGATATGAAGCTGACTGTAAATGCTGCCGTTCTCGCCACGATAAACAATCAGCCATGCCTGTGCCTTTCCCATGGTAGTCACCTTGCAGTCCGCAACCGCACGCTGCAGATCATTGGAGCAAGCCTTGGCATTGGCACTAAACACCATAGAAACGGACAGAATGACCGTACCGATCAATGCTGCAATAATTGCAATGACAATAATCAGCTCCACTAAAGAAAAACCACTGTTATTTTTTCCTGATTTCCTGTTATCTTCTGCCATTTCTGTTGTTCCTGCTTCTTTATTTATTTTTTATCTCTTCTCCCAGTTCATGTAACGGACAATTTCCGTATAGTCAATGTTGAGATTGCCCGCATCATCGGTCGATGCTTCCTGCACACCATCAGCAAGACCGGTTTCTCCGTTTACGAAAAATGCCATCGGGGTTATGGCAGCTCCTTCCTCCCCGGTTGTTGCATTCAGCACCTTGTATAGCTCCATCTTGTTCCGTTTGAGGGATGCAGCGCCATTATGGGTTGCACCATCAATGGTGATCGTTCCTTTTGCAATGGCAAGCCCCGTAAAGTTCCGGTCAATCATAATATCTCCCAGGGAAATGATCAGCCGGATATTGGACGCACCACCTGTAGCAGAAGAAAGCGTATAATTTTCTGTAGTAATAATGCCCTTTAACCCATCCTCTGTCGTGAACTCCATCGTGCCGCCGTTATCCACCAGATATTCCTGTATGGACTTCTTTTGCTCAGAACCATCCTCCTGCTTCGTTGTGATTTCCTTCTTAACCACACTTTCAAATACATTCTGGAAAGTACTTGCCGAAGCGCCATCCTCACTCAAATTCGTTGTCAATCCCTTATAAACGTTCGCAATGTCTGCAGACTTCTGGGCAGCCTCGGCAGGTGTCATCGCACTGGTTGCAGTTTCCGTACTTGCAAGAAGGCTTACTCCACTCTGGCTCAAAGCATCCGATACCAGTGCATTACCGAGAATCGTATAGGAGTTCTGTGCAGAAGTATAATCCCCTAACAGGATTCCTCCTGTTGCATATTTCTTGAAATAATGATCTATGGATTCCTTATTGCTTCCATTCAGATAATAGGTCTGATAGTACTTTGCAGCATTGTCTGCATCCATCACCAGATAATAATAGGTCAGGGATTTACTCTCTGTTCCACCGCCTACATACTGTGTGCTGACCTTCCGGATATGATCCATATCCGCGACACCAAAGGATGCCAGAGTCTCCCCTCCAAGCCGGCTTACAGGACGTGTGAAATCCACTTCCCTGAATTCTTCTCCATACTGATCCTTGTATCCCTGCATCTTCGTTGCCTGATCCTGTGTCAAAGGATTCTGTCCAATCAGGGTTTCTCCATTATAAACTCCTAAGCATTCGGTAGGAACAAGATATGCAATCTGTCCCCCCTTCACGGTAATGGATTCGCCCATAAGAACTGCCTTTTCGTTCTTCTCTGTATTCTGATCCAGCTCTTTCTTCGTGGTATTCGTTCCGATATAGGCCCGTCCCGCCAGCATCAGCGTATTCACACCACTCATGTTTACCGTCGAATTCTGCCCGTTAATGATAATGGCACTACTGTTTTCCTGATCTGTCGGAGTTCCCTCGAGTCCGGTTGCCATAGACGTTCCATATCCGTAATATTCCTTCGTCAGCGTTGCCTTACTTCCGTTTCCGGAAAGTGTCAGGTCATTTGCAATATAAGTCTTACTATCGAGGCTGACCATTCCGCTCTGTAAATCAAGACTCTTCGCATACACGCTGCTTCCGGTTTCTTTCGCATCACGCACAATAAATCCGGCTCCCGGTCCAACCACATCAATTTCGCCCTTTGAAATTACATGTCGGCCGTTATTAATTGCAAGGCTGCTTGCCGGATTGATGGTAATTCCACCCTTTCCAGTTGTCTCATCAATTCCCGCATAAATGCTTCCGTCTCCGGTCACCTGTCCGCTTCCTTCCGTCAGGCTGATTCCCTGATTACCGATCAGGAGATAATCATACAGATCATCAATAGAAGAACTTGACTTCGTAAATACAATCTGAGGAACATCCAAACACAGATCAGTACTTACAATTGACAATCGGTCACCATCCATATAGGAAACAAACACATTCCGAAGAATTAAGCTATTTCCATTCACAAGTTCCATAACCGGAGCCTTGGCCTTCGATGCATCTGTTTCATCCGTACCGTTATTCCAGGCGGATTCATTTACATTCTTCCAAATTTCTGAATCAACATAATTCCTTAATGTATCCCGATTATAATATCCGTCACCTTTTTCCTTATTCTTAAGTTGTTTCACCAGTGTATCCAGATACATAGAAGCAAAAGAACTGTAATGATTGGCCTCGCTTTGAATTCCATCATCATCCTGATCCCACCTGGACAATGTTTCCTTATAAGCTATTGCCACTGCATCTGAACTTTCTTTCTGCAAACCTGCCAGAATCTGCTCCATGACTGTTTCTGCAGAATAAAAGCTGTTCTTGTTCCGGATGTCATTTACTTTAATTTTATAATTGATATAAGACATCCACAGCAGCGTTGTTGCCAGAATCCCGATCATCGCCATCGCAATAATGACAATGACAATCGAAGAACCGCTGTTGCGCTTCTTTCGATTCCATAATTCCATCTGCAGTTGTTGAAATGGTTGTCTTATCATGGTTCTCTCTCTTAACTGTCTGAATTACTCTTTCTACAGGTGACTTTTAGTGGTTCTTCGTTCCATCAAAGGTTACTTTTCGCATATCAGCCGGAAAGCCGGTATCTGCTGCCCCCTGCTCATAAACCTCAACGATAATATCATAGATAAACTCGGTTATTGCGTCGTTGTCTCCATCTGCACCATGCTCTTTATCCCGAATACCGCCAAGATCAAAAATATCTAACTTATTAACCATCGTCGCACCATTCTGTTGGTAAGTTACCTGTCCTGGCTCTTTTGCATTTCCATGAATGCTCTCTAAAAATGTATCATTTACTATATTAGTACCCAAATTTGTACGGATCGTAAAATGATCTTTAGAAGGATCCTCAATATTTACTACTGCTTTGTATGCATTCTCAGCCGCATTCAATTCAGAATCCGACATTGTTTCATCTACTTGTTTTGCTATGTACAAATTTAATGCTTTTGACTGCTTACACTCAAAAACTATCTTATCTGATTCTGCACCATATAAGGGATAGTAAAACAGATAAAAATTATTTCCTTCAAAATTGCCGCAGGGATTAGGATCTCCTGCACTCGGATAAGAATATGTATAACTCTTTCCTCCATACGAAAACTCATACATATAATAAATTGTTGCATTAGTTTTGGTTATGGTATTTCCCTCGTCATCTGTAAATGTTCCATCATCATATAATTTAATATTGATAGTTCTTTTATATGATAGCCCAACTATATTAAAATCTTGTGCTGTCTTTGGAATACCTAAGTTATTTGGATCCTGAATTTCCTTAAGTATTTCCTCATGCATACTATCAATCCACTGTTTTTTCTGTGTATATCCAGAGTTTTTCTCAGTACTTGTGACCTTCGCCACATCCTTGACATTTAAAGGAAATCTTGTTGGGGATGCCCCTTCCACATATCCGGTTGCATCTACGGAAATCAGCACATCAAACCTGCTGTTTTCCAGTTTCGCATTTTTAAGAACAAAGTAATACTTACCGGGTTTGGCTTTTGACGGATCAGTCGGATCCTCGCCATTCTCGATCTTTTCCCTATTCACATCCTCTTTATAGGTACAGTCTCCTGCAATGACAGAGGTATTCAGCATCTCAAAGTCTTCCACACCGTTAAACTGATCCTGAATTTCTTCAATGTGGTAAGCCTTCAGTCCTTCGACAATATCCTGCGCCAATACCGTTGCCCGCAGGGTGATCCGGGACTTGCCATTGATTCTGGCGGAAGTCACGAACATATGAAGCATGGGAATCGTAATAATTGCCAGAATCGTAACGGCAATCAGAAGCTCCAGCAGGGAAAAGCCCGCGTTCTTATTCAGTTGTTGAAGTGTTTCCTTTTGCTTCATGCGTATCCTCTGTCCTGCTTATTCTGTTCAGGTTCTCTATGCGGACTGTTCTTTTCTTCGGCTGCTTCTTCCGGCTCCTTCTTCCTGACGGGTATCCGTAATCAGACCGCAGCTACATATCCTCACCGTTATCTTCTTCTGTCTCTTCCTCATCCACATGAATACCCGTTACATCCTCTGCAAGTCCTGCAACTCCCGCTTCATACGGCATCGTAATGGATCCGAACGGATTATCGGTTCCCGTAATTACAGACGAGAAATCAGGCTGCACATAGGTCTTGTCCTCCTGTCCGGTAATAAAATACATATTTAAGTTTGCCACACAGGTAAGTAAGCCTGTGGTTTCATCATACGAAGCCGTAATTCCGACAATCTTGGTCCGGTTCGTCTGCAGTGCCACGGTCTTCACATAACGCTTCAATGCCTCGTAGCTTGAAACAAACTGCATGCTGACCGGATTCCGGTAAAGCCCGAGCTGTACTGTTTCTCCGGTATCTACCGGCTCCGCCTCTTCGGACTCCTGCGTATAAAGCTCGAAATCCACCGGTTCTGTTTCATCCATGGTAAGTGTAGCCACGATCATCGGAGATAATAATTCCTCCGTCAGTGTCAGTACAATGGCATCCTCTTCCTTTAACTCCACCGGAAACATCTGCAAAATGCCGTCCATCTCCGTTGCCATTTCCTGTGTCTTCGTGAGGTAAGTGTCTTTATTGTCCATTTTGCTTTGCAGATCCGCAATTTCAATCTCCATGGTACGGCTCTCTGCGTTCAATGCATCCACCTTTTCCATGGTCGGCTGATAAACCCAGACAAATGCACAGATAAAAGCGAGGACTCCTAAAAATCCAATGATTAAATAAATATCTTTCTTTGATACTTTCATCGTTCTCCTCCTTTACTCTGCTTTCGCCACTTCATGATTTTCGGTATCTTCCAGATTTTGCTGCATGGCCTCTTCATCGGTCAGTTCATCCTCAGGCACCTCATCCAGTCCGCGGTAGGATGCGACAATCGTGAAGTTATAGGAAAGAACTGTATCTTCTCCATCCACTTCTGCGGTAATTGAGGATACCGACACCGTATCGGGAAGAAGGGAATCAAAGGTACGGAACTGCTCAATCATCGATGCTGCCTCGGTCTTCGAGGATACCGACATATTGATCGTTACGGTCTCCGCATCACTGGTAAAGGAAGTGATCACACCATTACTCGGCATCTTCCGTTCCAGTTCTTCCATAAACTCATATAAGTCATCGTTCCGGTTACGGGTTGCATCATACATGGCCGTCAACCGGTCGTAAGCCGCCTTGGTGCTCACATAATCGTCATAAATCGGCTTAATCTCCTGAAGCTGTGCCAGCTGCTCCTGTTTGCTCCGGTTCTCTGCCTTTGCTGCGACATAGGACACGGCTGAAACCACACTCAGTATCACGGCAGCCAGTACACCGATAGCAAAGACACCAACGGCAATCAAAATTCCGCTCACCTTGCCCTTACTCTTTGCAGTTCCTGATGTACCGCCTTTTCCTTTTTCATTCTCTGCTTTAAAGCCAAGCGGCGCCGCTGCGGCACCGGCACAGGCAACATATTGGCCAAAGAACTGGCTTTCAAAGCTCTTTTCCAGATTCCAGCCTTCCGCCTGACGTAAAATCTCAATCGGATAGTCCAGCTGCTGGGCTAAAAGCTTATGAATCCCTTTCACATTAGCGCCAAGACCGGTTAACAGAATCTTTTCAATCGGTGTATTGGCATTATGGGAAACATAATAATCCACAACTCTCGAAACCGCACCCACAAGCGGCACCAGCACATCCGTCATGGATTCACGGAATTGCTGCTCCTGTGTGTTTTCCGCTTCGCTGCCCTCTGTCTCTCCGGTTTCATCGTTCAGCCTCACAAAAGACTTCCCGGACAAAAGCTCCAATGCCTGTTCCGGCGTCTCGATCCGGTCTTTTAAGGGGAAATTGCAGGCAAGCTCCAACGCCTCCTGCACACCATAGGAAACACTCCGGATAAAGGAAATGGCCGACTGATTCACAACCAGTACCATGGTTGCACCCTCTTCAATCTTCACGATCATCCAGGCTTTATCCGCACAGTCATCCTTCACCACCTGATAAATACTGTTTCCGGCATAATCAAGAGCCGCCAGCTCTAATTTCAAAGCTTTCGCCAAGGCATGATAACCGTCCAAAAGAGCCTGCGGTGCTGCCAGAACCAGAAGCTTATACTGCTGTCCGGATTTCGGATCTCCGAGCACTCCCAGCATGCTGTATGCAAGCTGATACTGGCTTAAGTCCACCGGAAAATAATCGGATGCATTCGCATTCACAACATCCATGATCCTGTTTTCCTTGACAAAGGGAATGGTAACCTCACGACTGGCAATCTTTGTAGAAGTCAGGGTAAATACCACCTGCTTCGATTTCATCTTGTGTTCGGCAAGAGCTTCTCTTAAAGCTGTCGCAAAGCTTTCATTTAAGTTTAAGATACCATCATTGATCATTCCCTCCGGTGTCGGCAGGGAAAAATACCCGTACACCTTATGGGTTTTTGATTTATAATCAACCTCACATACTCTTGTCAGTGAATAACCGATTTCTATACTGATTACTTTACCAGCCACGAATCGTTTCCTCCTTTATCTAAAATGTTGTCCTTCTATATGCAAGAAACCTGCCGGGATTACCAAGCAGGTAAAATATTCTATCTTCAAATTAAAATCCCAGCAGTCCAAGATACCACTGGATCATGGTATTTCCCCACAAAACTGCGAGGAGAACTCCTAATGAAAGGTACGGTCCCATTGCCAGAACCCGGTCTGCACCAAACGCTTTCATCCGGATAACATGAATCACAGATCCTAAGATGCATCCCAAAAAGAATGCCAGCAGGACCAGTTTCCAGCCAAGCAACAGTCCGCAGACCGCCATCAGCTTCACATCGCCTCCACCGATTGCTCTTCCTTTGGAGGCATAATACAGAATAGCGAGCACAACGCTCACACTTAAGAATCCAATCGCGTAATCCAGTACGTGGCTAAAGTCTGTTGCTACGCGGACGATTCCGAGAATAAGAATAAAAATGTTGATTCCAAGGGGAATCTCAAAGGTTCTGAAATCAATCACACTGATTACCAGAAGTGCAGAAACCAGCAGACAATACAATACAGAAGTAATTGTCATTCCATGAATCCACATAATCATTACATAAAGGATCCCGTTTGCTGCTTCGATGAGCGGATACTGCACGGAAAGCTTCGCATGACACTTCCGGCATTTACCCCTCAGAAATAAGTAACTGAATACCGGAAACATATCATACCACTTGAGCTGATAACCACAGGACATGCAGTGTGACCGTGTCTTCACGATATCTTCATGCTTCGGAATGCGGTAGATGCAGACATTTAAAAAGCTGCCAATTACGATTCCGAAAAGAAATATGAGGATGTAAAAAAGTATTTCTGGGAGCATAGGGGATATCCTTGTCAATAAATGTTTATGGTGTTAAATCTTCTTAATTTTACAATTCTCCTGCGGCATATGCCGCAGGAGAATATGTGGTTTTCACTTTTTAGTAGTTCTTCAACCGTATAACGTTAGTAAACCGAATAATTAATCTCTCATACCTGCATGCTCTCGCTTTTCAAGGTCGTAGGGTACACAAGCGATCAAGGGATCGTCGTGATGACGACCTTGGCAGAAGAATGAGATATTTAATTTACTGAAGGAGCATCGTTAGTAACTTTCCACATTTTTGCAGTACTATCATACTCCAACTTAATTGTTACTGCTGAAGCCTTAAACGCTGTTGATGTGTATTTATATGTTTTAGTAACATCTATGGAACCTGCATCAGTAAGCGCTGTCTGTAAATCAGGAGAAATTGTAATAGCTCCTGTGGTATCTGAGACCACTGTATACGTTCCCGATGTATTAAGTGATACATCAACGTCAGAAGCTAAAACTGACATTGCGCTTTCAAAATTAGCTGCTGTGGATGCATCTGCTGAAACTCTAGACTTCTCAACATACTTTAAGTACTGGGGAGCAAGAACCACAACGAGTACTGCCATAATGGCAACAACGATGATTAACTCAACAAGTGAAAAACCTTTGTCATTCATTTTTTCCTTTTTCATAAAAATTCTCCTTTGGTTGTTATTTTTTATCTAAAAAATGGCTATCCCTACGATGCAGTCATTTTTTATTCAATTTGTATATTTTATCGACACTTTTGTAGAATTGTTTACATATTTTTTACATATCTTTGACTTATAATGCCATCATAGAGTGTCTGTGAACACTCTGATACCAGCTTCCCACAACATTCATAAGGCACGGTTGCTCCGCAACCTCCCGCCGTTTCACGGCTCAGCCTTATTTCATCTTGTGGGCGCTTCGCGCATGGAATTTTCCCAACACCGGAATTTGTGTGCAAGCACCCAATCCGGTGTTGGAAAATTCCATGGCTAAGCTGGTATCAGAGGTTATCCAATGCTGCATACATATTGACCATAGGAAGCATGACTGCGGCGAGAAGGATGCCGACGATGCCGGCGAGGATGATGATAATCATCGGTTCCATGGCGGCCATTAAGGACTGGACAGCCATTTCCACTTCTTCTTCGTAATAGTCTGCCAGCTTATTCAGCATTTCTTCTGTGGATCCGGCTTCTTCACCGATTCTCACCATATGGTATACCATCGGTGGGAAGAGTCCGCAGGTCTGTAACGGCTGGGATAACGGGACACCGACCAGCAGCTGCTCGAGCGCATCCTTTAAGGCTTCCTTATACCAGATATTTCCCATGGTATCAGCTACAATATCTACTGCTTCCGTGAGCGGAACGCCTGCGGTAAGCAGGGTGCTTAAGGTACGTGCCATCTGGGAAGAGGCACTCTTTGTTACCAGGTTTCTCGTCATCGGGATCTTCAAGGCAAGCTTTCCCAAAACATGCTTACCGGATAAGGTCTTTTTCCACATACTGAATGCCACGGCAATCGCAATTACCACCGGGACAATGATAAACCAATAATTTTTAATAAAGTTGCTGAGTGCTACAACGGCAAGCGTGATTGCAGGAAGCTCTGCATCCAGTTCCTCAAACATGTCTGTATATCGCGGAATAACGAATACCAGCATAACTACGACAACACCTACGGCTACGCAGGCAACCACAATCGGATAGATCATAGCTTTCTTTATCAATGCCTGTGTCTTTGCAGATTTTTCGAACTGGATTGCCATACGTTCCATGGAAATTTCCAGACTACCGGATGCTTCACCGGCTCTTGCCATCTGGATCAAAAGCTCTGGGAATGCCTTCGGATGCTTTGCCATGGAATCTGCAAAACTTTCACCTTTTTCCACATCGGCACGGACGGCCATGAGGGCTTTCTGTAAAAGCTTATTTTCGGTCTGCTCTGCTAACATATTCAGAGCTTCAATAATACTGACACCGGCACGGACGATACTTGCAAACTGCCGGCAGAATACGGCGAGGTCTCTGGCTGCGGGCTTCTTGTCAAAGCTGAAGCTGATATCCCGTGTTAAAGTATTCTGCTGCTTGACCTCCAAGACGATGAGTCCCTGTTGTTTGAGTTCTCTCGTTAAAGCTTCCTGTGTGTCGGCATCTTTGCTGCCTTTGATTTCTTTTCCGGTTTTATCTATCGCCACATAGCCCCAATTGGCCATTGTCGTTCCTCCCATTCTACAAGTCAAAAGATACTCTCATCATTTCCTGCACGGATGTTGTTCCTTCCAAAACAAGCTCAGTCGCGCTCATACGCAGGGTATGCATGCCGTCCTTCAACGCCTGTCCTTTGATATCCTCCACTTCTCCGCCTTTACTGATGATATGCTTTAACTGCGGAGTCACTTCCATAATTTCATATACACCGATTCGTCCACGGAAGCCTGTGCCGTCACATTTCGGGCAGCCGCACGGCTCGTAAATCGTCAGATCCTCATCAGGTTTACGCATCAGCATTTCAAGGTCTTCGGCATCAGCTTTCTTTGCCCTCTTACAATCCGGACAAAGGCGGCGCACCAGACGCTGTGCAATAACACCGACCGTGGAGTCTGCGATGAGGTATGGCTCAATTCCCATATCCACCAGACGGGTAATCGTGCTGGCTGCAGAGTTCGTATGCAGCGTGGATACTACAAGATGTCCGGTAATGGATGCCTGTACGGCAATGGATGCAGTCTCCTGATCACGGATTTCTCCGATCATGATGATGTCCGGATCCTGTCTCAGAATAGAACGCAGCGCCGAGGCAAAGGTCAGATCTGCTTTATTATTGACCTGTACCTGATTGATTCCGTCAATATTTGCTTCCACCGGATCTTCTACGGTGATAATATTTACATCCTCTTTATTTAACTCACTAAGCGCGGTATAAAGTGTTGTGGACTTACCACTACCGGTAGGTCCTGTAACAAGCAGAATACCATGCGGATTTTTCAAAATATGATCAAACTTCTGTAAGTCATGCGGTTTTAAGCCCAACTGGCTCTTTTCCCTCGATAAAGCATTCTTTGAGGTAAGTCGCATAACGATCTTCTCACCATATACCGTAGGCAGGATGGATACACGGATATCAAATTCGCGCCGATCCACCACCTGTGTGATTCGACCATCCTGCGGTTTACGCTTCTCGGAAATATCCATGCCGCCGATGATCTTGATACGTGCAACCAGTGCCGGTAAAAGGCTGATGTTATAGGTTGCTTTCTCATACAGCGCGCCATCGATACGGTAACGCACCCGGACCTGCTTCTCCATCGGCTCGATATGAATATCGGATGCCCTCTGGCGCACAGCCTGCTCGATCATCGTTTTCACCAGCTGTACGATCGGGGAGTTGTTGATATCGTCGTTGTAAATATCCTCCTGCTCCACCATCTGGCTGGTCTTTTCTTTCACATACTCTTCGAGTGCGGAATTCACTTCCGCCTGCCCGTAATACTGGTCCAGTGCCAGCATGATATCCCGTGATGTTGCAACGACAGGCTCCACCTGCAGATTCGTAATGATATTAATATCGTCCATGGCAGCCATATTCATGGGATCTGACATTGCCACGCGCAGAACATTCATTCCCGATCTGGAGTATTCAAACGGGATCATCTTATGCTTCTTTAAAATGTTCGGAGGTACCAGCTTGAGGATTTCTTCATCAATGGAGACATCCTGCAGGTCAACCATTTCGTAGCCTAACTGACTGCTCAAAGCTTTCGCAATATTCTCTTCTGTGGTAATTCCTTCGTCAACGAGGGTTTCTCCCAGCTTACGACCGGAGCCTTTCTGCAACTCAAGGCCCTTCTGTAACTGTTCAGCCGTAATAACGCCGCTGTTCACCAGTACGTCACCCAGACGAAGTTTTTTTCTGTTAAAATCCATAGCGTATTCGTTCCCAGAGTAATTTATGATTATCATATCCCAGCCGGCGGTATCTGACAGCCCACGGAGATCTATATTTAAGAATGTGTGACAAAAATGTACTATTGCCTACGAACAATATTTTACACTCTTCGACACAAGATTGCAACCCAAAACGGGCAGATATCTAAGAAAAAATAGGAAATTGGTATTACTTTTCAATCAGTTGATTTTCTGTCTGAAGTGCCTGCTTGTATTCATCCATGGTATAACCCATATCCATAATTTCTTCCATGCTCAGTCCTTTCTTCTGCATGCGTTGGATTGCATCAAGTTTGCCAAGCCCTATACCTCTCTTTTCTCCTCTCTTTTCTCCTCTCTTTTCTCCTCTCTTTTCTCCCCGTCTTTCGCCTAATTTCTTACCGTATTCCACTCCCTCTTTATACTTCTCCCTCTGTAACATTTCAAATGTCATATACTCTGTCCTCCATTCCTCATGTTTTCTGGCTTTCCGGACTTCCTCCTCAATTTTGGCAACCAGTTTTCCATGTATCCTGCGTCCTGCAACATAATCCAGGAAATCCCTTAATTCCGGAGTCAGCTTCGATGTATCTCCCTCGGCATTCAAGAATACCTTCACTGTTCCATCCGCAAGGCATAATCCTTCCACTTCGCGACACCGGTTCTCAAAGGTATACACGCAGGCATTCTTTCCAAAAAGATCATAAGTACAGATAAAAATCACATAGGATTCCTTCAGTTCCTCATAATCTGCTCCCCGTTCAATCAGATTCAGATCGATCATTCCCTGATAATATCTTGATCTTTTCGGGAGATTCTTCTTACGGGCTGCCTGCATCTCCAGATCATATACGGTATGTCCGTCTTCCAGATAAACATCCAGCCGCACTCCCTTTCCTTCCGCAGTCATTTCGATCTGCTTCTGCCAGTCGTGATATACAATTTTACGGATCTTCTTTCCCAGAATCACTTCCAGCAGTTCCCTGCAAAGTGGTTCGTTATTGTACATGATTTTACAGAAAATGAAATCGTCCGTAAAATCAAGTTCCTCATATCGTTTGCTCATTCATAATCCTTTCTCTGTATTATCAGAGAAAGCTGAGGATTGATTATATTATACTCCATGCAGTGGTGTTCGTGCAATCATATTTTGTTTTATGGCACGCCGTTTATATAATATAATTCATCTCCTCACGCTTTTCTCTGTTCTATCCAAAAAATCATTTGCAAAATTGCTGTGAAGAAGTCCTCCCCTTAGCTGCAAAATAATTTCCGCTCACCTGTATTGCACTTCCTTCCAGGCAAAGTTCCATTAACATGCACATGATTTCCGGCGTAGTAACCGTCATCTTCCTCTTCTTTTCATACGTCGAACGAATCTCTTCCACACTTTGAGGAAGAAAGTCCAGTATTTCAAGGAGGATCTGCAGTCTCTGATCCGTATTCCCGGCATCTTCCATATTTCGAACATTCCCCATATTGCGAGCAATTTCCGTGCTTCTGGCATCTCCCGTATCCCGAGTAATTTCCGCACTTCCGGCATCTTCCGCACTCTCGACAGCTTCCGTTTCCTGTTGCAGTTTTTCCAATGGGAACTCCATCTGTCTGGGTGAAAGATGCTGCAACAAATCCTGTGGAGACACAGCAATGAGTGCTCCCTGCTGTAACAGGAGATTACAGCCATCACTCAGCCGGTCAGTCAGTCTCCCCGGAATGGCATAAACCTCCCGTCCCTGCTCCAGTGCCATATCCACAGTAATAAAGGTGCCGCTTTTCTGCCTCGCTTCCACGACCAGAATCACATCGGCAAGTCCCGCCACAATCCGATTTCGTTCCGGGAAAAGTCGTTTCATCGGTTCCGTTCCCGGTGGGAAGGTTGATAAAATTCCTCCCTGTTCCAAAATCCGCTCATACAGCCTTCGCGAAGATTTCGGATAGCAAATGTCCACACCGCATCCAAGAACTGCATAGGTCCTGCCGCCTCCCTGCAGTGCCGCTTCCTGTGAGATGCTGTCAATTCCTCTTGCCATACCGCTGATTACCGGTATGCCATGTGCCCCTAGCTCCTTTGCAAAATTCCTTGCCACATAAATTCCATATTCCGAGCATTCGCGCGCGCCGATCATGGCTACTGCCGGAAGCTTCTCCGGCGGCAGTTGTCCCAGTACATACAATGCATAAGGTGCCGACGGAATTTCACGGAGCCGACGGGGATAGTCTTCATCCTCTTCTGTAAGAAAACAAATTCCTTTTTGCAGCAGTTCTTCATATTCCCTGTTTAAATCATAGGTTCTCGTATACTCTGCCGCCTCGTCCATCCTTGCCTCCGCAAGCACTTCAAGAACCCCCTTGCTTCTTCTCTTCACTGCTCCATAGACCTCAAACGGAGTATGATACCTCCTTAAAAGCTCACGGATCGTTCCGTTCCCTGCCCCCGGCATCCGGTGAAGCCAGTATTCATATTTTTTATTTTCCATGTCTGATTCCTTTTCATTCTTGCTTTTACTTATTCTTACTTTCCGTTCTTGTCTTTCATTTAAACTTTTCTCTTTATAATTCTTCTCTTCATGGTACTTTTATAATATGTTTTCCTTATTTCTTTCCTTAGCGCTCTCAATTTTTTGATTTACTTTCTCCCCATCACCTTTCCTGTATATCTCTCAACGTTCCGACTCCATATTCCGGTAGCTCATTGCCTCTGCCAGATGGGGCAGCCGGATTTCTTCGCTCCCCTCCAGATCCGCAATGGTCCGTGCCACCTTAAGCAGGTGGTGATACCCTCTTGCGCTCAACTGCATTTTCTCAGAAAGCTGCTCTGTATAGTTCTGCTCCTGCTTTCCCAAACAACAATATTTCTCACAGTCTTTCATAGTTAAATCAGAATTAAACTTTATGTTTGTTCCCTTATAACGCCTCTCCTGCATTCGGCGGGCACAATTTACCTTCTCCCGCATTTCCGCACTGGATAATCCGGTCTTTTTCTTCTGAAGCTGCCCGATTTCTATCCGTTCTGCTTCCAGACACAGATCCATCCGGTCCAGAATCGGCCCCGACAAATGGCTCCGGTACATATGCCGTTCAAAGGGTGTACATTTGCAGCGGTTGTGATCCGGATAATAGCCGCATGGGCAGGGATTCATTGCCCCGACCAGCATAAAATTCGCCGGGTAAGTAAACGCTCCCGTACTTCTTGCAATATGTATTTCCTTATCCTCCAATGGCTGCCGCAGCAGATCAATGGTCTGCCTTTGGAACTCCGGAAGTTCATCCAGAAACAGCACTCCACGGTGTGCCAGACTGATAAGCCCCGGCTGCGGAATCCTGCCTCCCCCTGCCAGTGCATGGATCGTAACAGAATGATGCGGATTTAAAAACGGTCTTTTTTTTATCAAATTCTGGCCTTTGGAAAGTCGTCCGGCAATGCTGTAGATCGAGGTTACTTCCATGCTTTCCTCAAAGCTCAGTTCCGGCAAGATCGACGGAATCCGCTTGGCAATCATCGTCTTCCCTGCACCGGGCGGCCCGACAATCAGCATATGATGAAAGCCTGCCGCTGCAATCAAGGCTCCTCTTTTCAGATTTTCCTGCCCGTGAACCTCTGCAAAGTCCAGCGTTTTCTCCTCCTGTAGAAGGTTTCTTTTCTTCCATTCCTTTTGAGCTTCCGCTTCCTGCCGTCTTTGTTCCCTTTCCATTTTTATCTGCTCTTCCTCAGTCAATTTCAGATAATCACAGGCTTCCCGGACACTTCCGACTCCCGCTACACGGATTCCTTCAACGACCGCTGCTTCCGAATAATTGTCTCTCGGTACAAGGCACTTCCCTTTCCCCTGGCGAAAAGCCTCCCAGACAAGCGGAAGTGCGCCCTTTACTCCCTTAACCTCCCCACTAAGTCCGAGCTCTCCAATTACAAACACATCTGAAAGTGCTTCTGCATCCATGCTCTCTGTCGCTGTCAGAATTCCCAATGCGATCGCAAGATCAAAGCCTGTTCCGGCTTTATGGATATCTGCCGGTGACAGATTCACGGAAATATGGGATGGTGGAATATCCATTCCCGAATTCTTAAGTGCAACCTTCACTCTCTCTTGTGATTCCCGCACTTCGCTCCCCAGACTTCCCACCATAACAAGGCATGGCAAGCCCCGGGATACATCCACCTCGACCTGAATCAGGTGGCTTTGGAGACCATAGATTGTCCCCGAACATATTGAACTGAACAAAGTTCCTCCCTTCTCCTTCTCTCCCTCTCACTGTTCCAATTGCTGCTGAAATTATTGGAATGATGCCGTGATATACGGCCTAAGAAAAATGAACCGCATGATTCCATGCTTTCAGAAGTTATATTGCAGGAACTCCAGAAGGTTCCTGCTCTATAAAGTCTTATTTGTTGTGATTATACACAATTTTATTCTTGTTTTCAAGTTTTTATTTGTTGTTTTTTACCATATCAACTCACATTGCACAGAATATCACATAATTTATTTTTAAGCTTTAATTTTCCACGACTGACTGCTTGCTTTCGGACATATTAAATGATATTTTCTCAATCATGTCCAATCTGTTTCCTCTTTCTCTTAACTTTGCTGCATCTTGATCTGTATTTTGGATATTTTCCCTTCTTTTTCTCATTTTATATCCAACTTTCCGATTCATTTTTTGGTTTTCTTCTCCGAACACCCTATCTTTTGGATATTTCCCTTGTCTTTCTTCAACATATATCCAATTTTCACTTCTATTTCATGTCTTCCTTCTCCGAGCACTCTATCTTTTGGATATTTTCCTTGTCTTTCTTCAATATATGTCCAATTTCCCGCCATTCTCCGGCAATTTGTTTTGACCTCACTATTAAATTCGGATATATTTCACTCAGAAGTGCTCTTTATGTCCAATCCCTCTCCATGAATACATAAATTGCACCATAGAAAAAGAAAAGCATCTGGAAACATATAAATTCTATCCCTCAAAAGAAAAGCATCTAGAAACGCATAAATTCTCCCCAAAAGAAAAGAGTTGGAAATACATAAGTTCTATCCACTCCCCAAAAAGAAAATGGCTGGAAACGCATAAACTCTATCCACCCTTGAAAAGAAAAACCGGAAACATACGGAAATACCCATTCCATATGTTTCCGGTTTGATTCATCAGATAATCTTATGCTCCATTCCATCCGGATCGGTAGCGAACTGGATCGCCATTTCACGATCGATCACTCCGCTGTAATAAAGCTGCATGATAGCTTCATCCATAATCATCATGCCCTGCTTACGGTTCGTCTGCATTACACTCATAAGCTGGTAGGCCTTACCTTCACGGATCAGGTTGCGGACAGCATGGTTGGAATGCAGTACCTCAAAGGCTGCCACACGTCCGGTTCCATCTGCTTTAGGAATCAACTGCTGGGAAATAACTGCCTCCAAAACATTCGCAAGCTGTACACGGATCTGCTGCTGCTGATGTGGTGGGAATACGTCAATCACACGGTCTACGGTGCTCGCCGCTCCGATGGTATGCAGGGTAGACAGCACAAGGTGCCCGGTCTCGGCCGCGGTAATCGCAACGCTGATAGTCTCAAAATCACGCATCTCCCCGACAAGAATGACATCCGGGTCTTCACGGAGGGCTGCACGGAGCGCATTGGCATAAGACTGGGAGTCCAGACCGATTTCTCTCTGGTTTACCATAGATTTCTTATGCTGATGCAGGTATTCAATCGGGTCCTCCAACGTAATTACATGGCACTCCCTGTTGTTATTAATCTTATCAATAATCGCCGCCAGCGTGGTAGACTTACCACTTCCGGTAGGTCCTGTAACCAGAATCAGACCTTTCTTACGCTGATACAGGTCAATGACTGAATCCGGCACACCAAGCACTTCCGGCGATGGCACCTGGGTTCCTACAAGCCGCAGTGCGATTGCCACAGAGCCTCTCTGACGGTACGCATTTACACGATATCTTCCTAAGTTCGGAATGGAAAAGGACATATCATGTTCGCCGTCCCGGTCAAACATGGCCCTCTGCCTCTCATCCATAAACTGATCCAGCATCTGCAGGGTATCCGGCGGCAGAAGCCGGTCATAGTTCATTGTAATCAACTGCCCGTTTACACGCATTTTGGGTGGAATACCAACTGTGATATGTACGTCGGAAGCCCCCGCCCGCTTCGCCTCCCGGAGCAGTTCCTCTATTGTAGGGATATTTGACATTGATTAGTTCCTCCTATCCATAAGCTTTTAAGCCTTCTCTCAATTTTAATAACGCTCGTTTTTCTATTCTGGAAACATAGCTTCGTGAGATCTGAAAACGTTCCCCCACTTCCCGCTGCGTTACTTCTGTTCCCGTCTGTAACCCATATCTCAATTCAATAATTTCACGTTCCCGCTGTGTAAGCACCTGCTGCATCAGTATTTTCAGACGCCGGATGTTCTCTCTTTCATACATCTGTTCCACAACATCTTCCTGCACCTGCTCAATCACATCCAGGAGACTGATTTCGTTTCCCTCTTTGTCTGTTCCAATCGGTTCAAAAAGAGAAACTTCACGGGAATTTTTCTTCTTGCTGCGCAGCAGCATCAAAAATTCATTATCAATACATCGCGATGCATAAGTACTCAGCTTTCCTTTTCCTGCATCAAAGGACTCTATCGCTTTAATCAATCCGATGGTTCCTATGGAAATCAGATCCTCCATATTTTCATCCACGTTCTGATATTTCTTCGCAACATGTGCCACCAGACGTAAGTTTTTCTCGATCAGAATCTCACGCGCCCTGGCTGCCTGTACCGGATCATCCGCATGCAAAAGCTGTATATATTGTGCCTCTTGTTCCGTAGATAAAGGTTGTTGAAAAGTTTTCAAAGGGCACCACCAAAGTCTTTTCTATTATTCTATGACCCGCGGTGGCTCCAAGTGCCTTTCCCACTAATTTAATTATCTGGCGGACGGTTCGGACAGCTTTCCACTACCTTTGATTATACTGATATAAGAGATACTTGGCAACTAAAAATGCGGTTCATACAACATCTCCAATAACAACCCTTCTATAAAATAATCAGCGACACATAACGTACCATCTGTGATCTATCCAGTCACTCATGATCTCTGCCTCATTGACTCATTCCTGTATTTTACAGCATGAAGTCCACAAAAACCTGATTGCTGACATCAATTCCATGCGGTGTCAGCCGCAGATGCACGAACTCTTCTCCTGTCACTTCAAGCAATCCCAGCTTCTCATGCTTTTCGATCACACCCGGAAATACTTCTTCAAACCGTCTGCCAAAGTTTTCATAGAACTTCCGCTCCGAGACTCCTTCCATCATCCGCAGTCCCAGAAACATGAATTCTTCCATCTCTTCCTCGACCGGAAGCTCCTGCACGTCCTCTCTTAATTTATTCACCTGCTCTTTTTCGGCATTTTCTTTTTTCAGATAGTCTTTTCCAGCATGAAACTTTCCTCCATGCTCTTTACTTGCATCTTCAATCTCGTTTTTCCCCAGCATTAAGTTTACATAATTCAAAATATCCGTCATATTATGGAATCGGACATTCCGGATCAAAGATGCGCTGCCGATTCCAAGGCCGAGATAATTTCCTCTCTGCCAGTACACCTTATTGTGAAAGCATTCCTTTCCTTCCTTGGCATAATTGGAAATTTCATAGCGGTGGTAGCCTGCTTTTCTTAAAATATCATCTGTTATTTCATACATTCTGCGTTCCGTGTCTTCATCCGGCAGGTTCAGCTCCTGTTCATAAAAGGGGGTCCCTTCTTCGACAATCAGACTATAGGCAGAAATGTGGGCAGGCGGTGGTTGCAATGCCAATGCCTTCTGTAAAGTTTCCTGGTAGGAATCCATGGTCTGCTCCGGAATGGCAGACATCAGATCCACATTGATGTTGGTAAAGCCTGCTTCCACTGCCATTTCATAGGCTTTCAAAAAGTCTGCATAGGTATGGATCCTGCCAAGGGCTTTCAGCTCCCTGTCATTGGCAGACTGTAAGCCAATGCTGATCCGGTTGATTCCACAAGCATGATAGGACCGCATCTTTTCCGGTGTCACCGTCCCCGGGTTCATTTCCATACTGATCTCACAGGTATCCGTAAGGGCAAAGCAATGTTTCACTGTTTCCATAATGCGTACCGTCTGTTCCGGCTGCAGCACCGACGGCGTTCCACCACCAATAAAAACAGACACCACCTGAAACTCCCGGTATTCAGGCGATGTCTCCTGTATTTCACGGCACAGTGCCTCTACATACTGTTCCTGCACGTCCGCACTCTGCGGGCCGGACAGGAAATCACAGTAGAGACACTTTCGTACACAAAATGGTATATGAAGATACAAACTCAAATTTTGTTTCATTTAATTATCATCCAGCTTTAATACGCTCATAAATGCTTTCTGCGGAATTTCCACGTTACCAATCTGGCGCATACGTTTCTTTCCTTCCTTCTGCTTTTCCAGAAGCTTCTTCTTACGGGTAATATCACCACCGTAACACTTCGCAAGCACATCCTTCCGGTAAGCCTTGACGGTTTCTCTGGCAATGACCTTACCGCCGATTGCTGCCTGAATCGGGATTTCAAACATATGACGCGGAATTTCATCCTTTAACTTCTCGCACATCTTACGGCCACGCTCATAGGCACTGTCTGCGTGCACAATAAAGGAAAGCGCATCGACCTCTTCCTTGTTAATCAGAATATCCAACTTTACAAGTTCGGACCGTTCATAGCCCTTTAACTCATAGTCAAAGGAAGCATAGCCTCTGGAACGGGATTTCAGTGCATCAAAGAAATCGTAAATAATCTCATTTAATGGCAGTTCGTATTTCAGCAATGCTCTGGTGGATTCAATATACTCCATGCCAAGGTATCTTCCACGACGCTCCTGGCAAAGCTCCATAATCGAACCGATAAACTCCGTTGTCACCATGATTTCTGCAGAAACCACCGGCTCTTCCATATAATCAATCTCTGTCGGGTCCGGCAGATTGGACGGATTCGTCAGTTCAATCATTTCTCCGTTCAGCTTGTGTACATGATAAATAACACCCGGTGCGGTTGTCACAAGATCCAGATTGTACTCCCGCTCCAAACGTTCCTGAATAATTTCCAGATGAAGCAGTCCCAGGAATCCGCATCGGAAGCCAAAACCCAGCGCAATCGAGGTTTCCGGCTCATAGCTTAAGGACGCATCGTTTAACTGTAGCTTCTCTAACGCATCCCGCAGATCAGGATACTTTGCGCCATCGGCCGGATACATTCCGCAATATACCATGGAATTCACCTTCTTATATCCGGGAAGCGGCTCCGCACAGGGATTATTAAGATCCGTCACGGTATCGCCGACCGCTGTATCCTTTACATTCTTAATCGAAGCGGTAATATAACCTACCATACCGGCTTCCAGTTCCTCACAGGGAATAAACTGTCCGGCTCCGAAATAGCCGACCTCCACAACTTCGGCAGTCGCGCCGGTTGCCATCATCTTAATGCTTGTCCCTTTGGAAACCCTTCCGTCCATCAGACGGCAGAAAATAATAACCCCCTTATAGGAATCGTATAAGGAGTCAAAAATCAGTGCTTTCAGCGGCTGATCGGGATCTCCCTTGGGTGCCGGAATCTTATGTACAATCGCTTCCAGTACTTCATCAATGCCAATTCCGTTCTTGGCTGAAATAAGCGGTGCATCCTGTGCTTCAATACCGATGACATCTTCAATTTCATTCTTTACGCGCTCCGGCTCTGCACTCGGCAGGTCGATTTTATTAATAACCGGGAACACCTCAAGGTCATGATCCAGTGCCAGATAAACATTGGCAAGAGTCTGTGCTTCGATTCCCTGTGCTGCATCCACGACAAGAATAGCCCCATCGCATGCGGCAAGGCTTCTGCTGACCTCATAATTGAAGTCGACATGCCCCGGCGTATCAATCAGGTTAAAAATGTATTCTTCCCCATCCTGCGCTTTATAAATCGTCCGGACAGACTGTGCCTTAATCGTAATTCCACGTTCCCGCTCCAGATCCATGTTGTCAAGTACCTGTGCCTGCATTTCACGGCTGGTTAACAGGCCCGTCTTTTCTATGATACGGTCTGCAAGGGTAGACTTACCGTGGTCAATATGCGCTACAATGCAGAAATTCCGGATTTTACTCTGATCAATATGTGACATAAATTCTGAACCTTTCCTGATATAGTAATTTCCTCATAATATGCTGATAACTATTCAGAACCGCATTCGTAAAACCGCTGTTGCATGGCTCTGAATAGTTATCATTTTACCCCTTTTTGAGCACCATGGCAAGAACATGTGCTAACGGATCGCAGGCATTCATGATTTCTTCGACGGTATTGTTCTGCGCTCCTAATTCAATCAGCATGCTTTTCGGGCATAAATGCATGTTATAACGGTAGGCTTTCAGGTAAATCTTGCGGGTCAGTCCCGGGTAATATTCATTGGCAAGCACCTGCGCCTGAAAGGAAAATGCCAGATTATCCAGAATATACGGGTTTTCCAGATAGGAAATCTCTCCCTGTTTCCGCAAATAGCTTAATCCGTTAAAAAACATAAACCGGGCCGTTGGCCGCCCCTGCAAATCCATAACCAGTCTCCGGTCGTTCGCCATTTCATCCCGGTGCAGGTCAATCACTACTTCGATACTCGGATTCTCCTTCAGAATCTGTTCAACTGCCGGAAGTGCCTTCTCATAGGCATTGTCCCGTTCCTGGTCATAGACTCCCGTATCATGTAGCACGCGGAAGCCGTACCCCTCCAGAAGCTCCGTCAGACGGTCACCTGCTCCCACAATCGTTGTCGATGGATCTCCCGGAATGGAATCTACAAAGTCCTCACTCGCATGCGTATGATAAATCAGGATCTGTGGCCCCTGTGTTTCCTCTCCACTGTTTAATATTAAATCTTCATTTAATAATCGTTCTGCATCCAGATATTCTTCTTTCATACTGGTAGAACCGTCCACCGCAAAGAACTCTGAACGCAGATCGTCCTCCGACCACTGCTTCGTCCAGTCATATGTATAGGCAGGCACTGCCGCCAGTTCAAATCCGGAAGAAGAAGTCCCATAAGAGAAGCTTTCGTTTTCTGCTGTGCCTTGATCCGTCTCTGCGTTCTGCCCGGACTCTACATTCTGTCGGAATTCATTTTCTGCTAAATGATTGTCAACATCTTCGATTCCATTCTCTCTCAGCATCTGCTTGAAGTATTCTTCCTGCGGAATTTCTGTACTTTCATTCCATAACCCCTCCTGTTCCTTTTGCTTCTCCTGTCCCTGTGCTTCCAGAACCGCTTCCTGTTCTTTCAACATCTCTTCCTGAATCTCCGGCTGGATCTGTATTCCCGTCGAAATTCCTGTTTCACTTGAATCCACAATTTGAATCCGTATTCCTTCCGACGTTTCAGCCGGTGCATCTTGCCCGCTTTTTCCACATTCTCCATTAGAGTCTGCAACCGAATCTGCAAATTCAGCCAGTTCTGTCATTTCTGCTGCGCCGACACCTTCTATCTCTGACCCTTCTCTTGCTTCTGTCCCCGCTTTATTCACTCCTATCTTTTCCGTTTCTGCGCCTGCCTCCGCGGCTCCTGTTCCTGCGCTTCCCGCATTTACCTCTGTGCCAGCCTCCGTCGCCTCTATTCCTGCAACCGCAGCTCCTGTACCTTCCGCATCCACTGCCACCGCTCCCGAGTCTGCTGTTATATATGCGCCATAATAATAATAGGCAGATTCCATGGCAATAGCACGCTCTGTCAGTGACAGCTCCGCAGCTCTGCTATCCATCTGCCGCAGATATCCTGCCACAGGCAGATACGCCATTTCCACCTGACTAATCAACACCAGTGCTGCAAATTGTATGATGCCCTTCCGGGCCAGATGACTGTTCCATAATCTATACAAGTTTCCACACCCCACTAGGGTATTTTATGCTTGCTTTGTCTTAATCATTCAATTTCATATTTTTTATAACTCCAGTGCCAGATGAATGGCACTGCAGATGATATGGCTGATCTGCTGGATCTCGTAATCCACGTCTTTGCCGGTCACATACATATTGTAAAGCTCATCCATAGCACCCGTTATCTTTTCTTTCCGGTCAAGGAAATCCTGATCCTCCATACTGCAGTCCTTAAAGACCACATCCTGTACAATGGTTGCTGCATCCACAACCGTCGGAACACCGAGGGCAATGACCGGTACGCCAAGGTTCTCCTCCTGAATGGCATTCCGGTAGTTCCCGACTCCGGAACCCGGATTAATTCCCGCATTGGAAATCTGGATAGTACGATTCAGTCTTTTGATCGATCTTGCAGCTAATGCATCAATCACAAGTACCAGATCCGGATGTGTCTGTGCCACCACACCGCTGATGATTTCCTGTGATTCCATTCCGGTCTTCGCCATAACGCCCGGAACAAGGCTGCTGGTAAGGGGAATCTTACGGCCTTCATAAGCCGCATTCCCGAATTCCATTACCATATGCCTAGTAATCGTCAGGTTATCTACCACACGCGGCCCCAACGAATCTGCCGTTACCTCCCGGTTTCCAAGACCGATAATGAGAATACTCAGCTGCTCCTTTTCCTTCGGAAGCAGGGATTTGATCTGATACGCCAGCTCCCTGGCAATTTCTTCATGATAATCTTCATCCGGATGTGCCATATTGGGGGCTTCCAGCGTCACATAGGTTCCCATCGCCTTTCCCAGAAGACGTGCTCCATTCTTACTCTCGATCGTTACCCGTGTAATCTTAATCTCACTTTCTTCCTTATATTCTTCTTCCACCTGCACCCCATGAAGGTGTTCCTCCTTCTCCGAGACACTTTCCCGTGCTTCTAAAGCCAAGTCCGTCCGAATCTGCACCTGCTCCATTTTTCTGCCCCTCCGAAATTATTTTCATAAATATTTTTCCAGAATTGTCATATTTTATTCGTTTTGTTATTGACATATTTGCAGGATACGGCTACAATAATATGCGTGTGTTTACATTAAGACGTCCGTGTCCGGCTTTAATGAAACATCTCAGTAACTTACGATTTTAATAGGAGGTGTACATCGTGGCTAACATTAAATCTGCAAAGAAGAGAATCTTAGTTAATCAGACAAGAGCTGAAAGAAATAAGGCAATCAAGTCCGGAGTTAAGACAGCTGTCAAGAAGGTTGTTGCTGCTATCGAAGCAAACGACAAGGCTGCTGCACAGGAAGCTTTAGTTGCTGCTACTACAGTAATCGATAAGGCTGCCAGCAAGGGCGTTTACCATAAGAACACAGCTTCCAGAAAAGTATCTCGTTTAGCTCAGGCTGTTAACAAGATGGCTTAATCATCGGAAGATCTGAAATTTAGTTTTTGAAATGAAAATGTAAGACCTCAACTCATACCGTCATGTGAGTTGAGGTCTTTTAAAATAAAGAGTTTGCTTGCGAACTCTTCGCGCGCGAGCGGTGTTGCAAAGCAACTAATTTCTTCTCCGCGAGCTG
>OGOZ01000117.1_pt1 | contig 52646 bp, 46 predicted proteins | sample 1552801 | NCBI WGS metagenome assembly OGOZ01 (sample SAMEA2580196, study PRJEB22360) | human gut metagenome | biome: human gut; feature: human-associated habitat; material: faeces | place: Denmark | collected 2008/2010 | reverse complement strand
CGTCCTGTATAGATCAAATCTTTTCTCTGCATGAACTTTTCAGCATCTACTAAGAAATATTCCTGCTCAGGTCCAACAGAAGGTGTTACCTTCTTAGCTGTTGTATTTCCAAAGAGACGAAGTAATCTCAATGACTGTTCATTGATTACCTGCATAGAACGAAGAAGTGGTGTCTTCTGATCCAGTGCCTCTCCTGTATAAGAACAGAAAGCAGTTGGGATACAAAGTGTAGCACCTGCTGCATCATGTCTTACAAATGCCGGTGATGTACAATCCCATGCTGTATATCCACGTGCTTCAAATGTTGCACGAAGTCCTCCGGACGGGAATGAAGATGCATCCGGCTCACCCTTGATCAGCTCCTTGCCGGAAAAGCTTAAGAGTACCTTGCCATCTTCTCTTGGTGCTGTGACAAATGCATCATGCTTCTCGGCAGTAACGCCTGTCAGCGGCTGAAACCAGTGACAATAATGAGTGGCACCCTTCTCGATGGCCCATTCCTTCATCTCATGTGCAACCACATCAGCGATCTCCATGGACAGCTCCTTGCCCTCTTCTATTGTCTTTTTCAGTTCGCGGTATACCTTCTTCGGCAAACGGTCCTGCATAACAGAATCGTTAAATACATCGCAGCCAAAGATTTCCTTTACGTTGATATAATCTCCCATTTCTTCCTCCTTTTCGTTCCTGTATATCCAGTCTTTCTTATGAGGAAAGACGTTTTCACCTCTGTATGATCACCTTGTCCTCGGATGCCCGGATCATTCTTCGCTGTTCTGGGTGATCTCCTTGAGCTCCTGCATTTTCTGGTTCAGCCGGCTTTTTTTCTGTTTCTTACTGCTGGTGAGATAAAGGTTCATGGCCTCATGAAGATTATCGATCTCCACACGGGTCTGATCTCCACCGAACTCTCCATCCAGCGTCCACGGAACAGCCTCCTCTGACTCTATCACAACATGCGCAGACTTAAAAGAATAGATCAGATCTGTATTATCCTCTGCAGTAAGAAGCGCAGTCATGATCTCCTGAAGCTCCAGCGGATTCTTCGGGTTGGTGATCAGTGTCACCTCAAACAGTCCGTCATTCATATCCACATTTTTTCCGGTGAGGTTCTTAAAACCGCCTACAGATCTGGAATTACTGATCATGCCGTAGATAAAATCATTCTCTACGGTCAGCTCATCGGAAGTTACTTTCAGATGATAGGATTTCACCTCAAAAAGCTGTTTCATCCCTTCCAGCACATAGGCCACATGTCCCAGGATATTTTTCAGATCCTGGTCTGTCTCATAGGAAACATTGGTAAACAGTCCAAACGCAGCCACATAGGCAAATGTCTGGTTATTAAATTTACCGATGTCACAGTGATAGATCTGCTCCTCCATGATCATGGAGGCAGCTGCAGTCATACTCTTCGGCATAAACAGACTGTTGGCAAAATCATTGGTGCTTCCTGCCGGGATATAGCCAATGGGTGTCTGGCTGCCCACTTCCACGATTCCAGTAACCACTTCATCCAGTGTACCATCACCACCACTGCAGGCGATCAGATCCACCTGATCCGCATATTCCTTCACCTGTTCATAAGCATCCTTCGGTCCCTGTGTGGCACGGATGATCACTTCGTACCCACCTTTATTAAAGATATCCACAATGTCCAGCAGATGCGTCTTGATTCTTCCTTTTCCTGCTTTGGGGTTGAAAACAAAAAGCATTCTTTTTTTCATTATCCAATCCTCATTTCCCGAAATGATTCGTTATGTCTATTCTTTTACTATGATAAAAAAAACGATGTAAAATGTCAATCTTAAGTTTTTACATCTGGTCTTACCACAGACATTCGGAAATTTATAACAAAAAAAGTCCGAAAACCCAATAAAATTGAATCTTCAGACCTTTTGTTAAGTAGCGAGAGGGGGATTCGAACCCTCGACACCACGGGTATGAACCGTGTGCTCTAGCCAACTGAGCTATCTCGCCATATTCTTTTGTAACATGGGACCTATAGGGCTCGAACCTATGACCCTCTGCTTGTAAGGCAGATGCTCTCCCAGCTGAGCTAAGATCCCATGTATATGATGGAGCATAGCATACATCATCCACGCCGCTATGCGACACCTTCTGTCGTCTCGCGACTGCTTTACTAAGATACCATTTTAGGTACAGGTTGTCAAGTTATTTTAAAAAGTTTTTTTAAGTTTTTTGTCCCCTGCTCCAACCGTTCCGGATGCCACTGCACTCCATACACCGGAAGGAACTCATGCTGCAAGCCTTCGACCACACCATCCGGGGCATACTGTATATACCGGATCCCTCTTCCGGGAATGCCAACGCCCTGATGGTGTGCACTGTTTACCATCATATCCGATCCATACACTTCATAAAGAAAAGAGTTCTCCTCATTTCTTGCCGGGTGCATCTGATCTTTTTCCCGATAGGCGTGATGTACCGCTGTCGGAAGATGCTGGATCATATCCCCTCCAAAGGCAATGTTAATGAGCTGCATTCCCTTACAGATTCCAAACACCGGCTTCCGGTGCTGGCAGAATGCCTTTAGGATTGCAAGCTGGATGCGGTCAAGCTCCGGTGTCAGCTTCTCCTGTCCCTTCCGGATCATCTGCTGCTCCCATTCACTGTACTGCCTGATCTCCGACTCCGGAATCAGGAGCTGTCCGAACAGCTTCGGATCCACATCCCCGCCTCCCGGTAAAATCAGTCCATCGTATTCATCCACGTCCTTTACCTGTAAAGACGTAACAAAATGCACCTGCATCGCTGCAAGTGCATTTTCGTAATTAGTTGTCTGTCCGGCTTCTCCGGCAATTAAAATTTTCTTCAAAGCAATCCCTGCCCGCATGCGTTTCCTTATAACTTATGCACGCAGTTCCTCAATTATTCAAACGGGCGGTCATAGACAAACTTAATCTGTTTTACTTCAATACCGTTCTGCGGGAAGTACAGGCGCATAATCGCATATTTCATGCCAAGGTCCGCTTCTCTTGTCTGCGTTACCCACTGGCCGTTTGTACCATTAAAGGTATATACCCCGCGCGGTGTTCCGGCAAAGGATAAGGTAACCGGAATCTGTGCCCGTTCTCCAAGATCGGACTTAGCCGTAAGCTCTGCCTTATAATATCCCAGCTGCTCAAGATCCAGTGCAAAATCAATGCTGGTTCCTTTGGAAATTTCGTGATCGGACAGATCAATCACAACTTCTTTGTCCACCTTATAATAGGTCAGATCTCCGACACATTCCTCAAAGCCCTCTTCTGCTCCGAGAATTTCAATCGTGTCTTCCTCGTTCTGCATTCTCATAAAGGCATGTGTATTCATCATAAAGCGGCAGATATTCTTCGCACATCGCTGTAATTCGCCAAGTGTCAGCGATCCGTCATGCAGAGACTCGACCGTATTATCGCCATGCTCATTCTTTTCCGAATCCGGACATACCATATAAAGGTCATTCTGCGCCTTTACCATCGTTGCAAAATCGGTCTTTGCCGGCTTATCCCCTTCCCTGCAGACATAAGCCCACCAGTCAGTCATAACCACACCTTCAAAGCCCCACTGCTTCCGCAGGATATCCGTAACCAGATCATAGTTACTGGAGGTCCAGATGCCATTAACCGGTCCATAAGTTGTCATGACTGCATCTGCCTTTGCTTCCTTCACTGCAATTTCAAATCCTCTTAAGTAAATCTCACGCAGCGCACGCTCGGATGCAATACTGTTGGAGGTATGGCGTCTCGTTTCCTGATTGTTTCCGCAGAAATGCTTTAAGGAACCGGTTACACCTGCACTCTTTAAGCCCCGTACCTGTGCTGCCGCCATCTTACCGGTAAGCAGCGGATCCTCTGAAAAATATTCAAAGTTACGTCCGTTTAACGGATGTCTGTGGATATTCATACCGGGTCCTAACAGGATATCCACACGGTTCTTAATCATTTCCACCGCCGTGAATGCATAAAGCTCTTCATTTAACTGTGTATTGAAGGTGCAGGCAAGCAATGTTCCGTTCGGAAGGCTGAATGCCTTCATTCCGCTGTCAAGACGCATGCCGGACGGACCATCATCACAGCATCCACACGGAATACCCTTTTCAAGAAGGGACTTCGTAACGCCGCCAAATGCTGCTGCCGTTCCGGCCGTTACCTTCGGGCTTCCCATTCCTTCTCCACGTACGATACTGGCAAGCTCCTCTTCACTGAGCTGTGCAACAAACTCTTCAAGCGTTGCTTTTCCTGCTTTGACATCCGCAAGCTTTATACCGCGGTCCCCGGTCATTTCATAGCTTTCCGGAAGTTCTGCGTTTCTCTTTTCCTCAGGAGAAACCACCCGTAACGGAACCTCTTCCATTGCAATCTCATATACTCCGGCAGCTTCTGCATGTTCATTGGCCGCGGTCATCTTCATGCGCTTAAAGGGGGGTGTCGGAGCTAAGGCATTGCGGCATTCTTCGACGATCTGCAACTCATCCAGCATAAAGGAACCCACTGCATAGGCATCACGCACATTGCCACCCGCATAAATGGTATATTCTCCGGCTTCCAGAACCCATCCGGTTGGCATTTCCGCGGTACTTACCTCATTATAAGAAGCAAATACCGATGTTGGAATTGCGAAAGCAAGCTCTTCACTCTCTCCCGGCTTTAACTCCTTCGTCTTCTTAAAATCAATCAGCACTCTTGCAGGCTTGCCAAGCTTTCCTAACGGAGCCTTTGCATAAACCTGAACGACTTCTTTTCCCGCTACGGAACCGGTATTTGTCACCTTCATCACAAAGGACACCTGATTTTCCGCATAGGAAAATCTATCTGCTTCCATAGAGAACGTGGTATAAGAAAGACCGAAACCAAACGGATACAGCACTTTGCTCTTTGCTACCGATTCAAAATACCGGTATCCCACATAAATGTCTTCCACATAAAGGTTCTGTTCCAGACCTCCAAAATAAGGATTGGCCGGATAATCGGACATCTGTGCCGCAATCGTATCGGAAAGACGTCCGGACGGACACACCTTACCGGTAAGAACATCGACCGTTCCAAGACCGCCGATCATTCCTCCCTGCCAGACATACATCACTGCATCCGGACGGTATTGATCCATAAAGCTCATATCCATGATGTTTCCGGTATTCAACAGCACGATCATCTTTGCAAAGTTCTTACGCACCTTTTGAAGCATGTCCTCTTCGATCGAGGTGAGACAGTACGCGCCCTCCAACATCTTGTTATCCTTATCCTCACCGGCCGTTCTTGCCAGAATGACAATTGCGTATTCGTTCTTTTCGGCAGCCTCTTCAACCAGCGCCTCATTCAGTTCCATTTCTTCCTGCGACCAGGGTTCATTTCCCCAGCCGACACCTTCATCAAACGGATGGTCCTTCTCCCACTCGCGGTATACATCCACTAACGGCTCATATACCTGCACGTCTTCGCTCTCCTCAAGCGCCTCCAGGATACCGGTCACCTTATTTACATTCACCATACCGCCTGATCCCGTACCGCTCTTATAATAATGAAGCTGCATTCTGCCAAACACAGCAACATGGCTTCCCTTCGGCAGAGGAAGCACATGATTCTGATTCTGCAAAAGCACCTGTCCTTCGGCAACCGCCTGACGGGCCTTCGCTGTATAATTTTCAAAATCCAATACTCTGCTGCTCATAACACCCTCCTGTTATTTCGATTTTATAGTTACATCTTATCCCATTTTTCTATGCTCTTCTATTATGTTATTAACCACTTTATAGGTTGATATTGACATTTGTTTATTATTATTGCTATATTTGAATAGAGAATATGGGTTGATTTTAAATTATAGTTACGATCATTTAAAGTCATAAATCTCCTGCCTGCCACGAATTGACTGTTTACTATTTAAGTCACTCAGAATATAAAACGACCACCTACGAAAGGATATCGTGAAATGACTTCCTATTCCCATGAGATTATCAGTGATGATACCCGCCTGCGTCTGCATTTTGCTGTAATTAAAGACAGCCGCTTTTACTCTCCCATGCACTGGCATGGACATCTTGAAATCATTTATCCATTGAAGGGCTATATGACCGCCTACATCAACGAGCAGAAGTATACCCTTTCCCAGCATGATATTCTGATCGTGAATCCACATGAACTGCATTCCACCAGAACACATGGCGGGGTGGATTATCTGCTGCTCCAGATTCCGATGGAAGATCTAAGCCGCGTTCTTGATCACGCCTCCTCCCTGCACGTTAAAGAATATTTCCCTTCCATTATCGGAAGTACCTCTTTACAGAAAATGCGTAATTACCTGCAGGAATTATGTGATACCTATGAGAATCCACATCCCGGATACCTTCTTCATTTTTCCTCTGTCCTGTATGAATTTCTGTACGAATTATACGGAAACTATTCCGAAATCTTAAGCCCGGAGGTGAAAGAAAAGGAAAAGAAAAACTTCGAACGCATGGATGAAATTCTCCAATACATTCGAAGTCATTATCAGGAAGATATTACCCTGCATGATGCAGCATCCGCTCTTCATGTGAGCCATGAATACTTCTGCCGTCTGTTCAGAAAACACACCGGGCAGACCTTCTTATCCTATCTCAATGCAGTCCGTACCATGCACTTCCATGAAGATCTGCTGCGTACCGATGCAAGCATTACCGAACTGTTACAACGGCATGGCATCCAGAACTACAAAGTATTTTTAAGAGATTTCAAGGCCACCTATGGCTGCTCTCCTGTGGAGCTGCGCAAAGCATTGTAAGTGTCTTCCCTTGCTTCCCTAAGTCCATCGGTTGTGTCATGATCTGTGAGCGAAATTGCTGACAGTCCTTTCTGTCTGGCACAAATTACCAATTCTGCCGGTGTATAGGTTCCATCAGAATATATGGAATGCATATGCAAATCAATGTTATTCTTCATCGAATCTCCCTTGTGCATCAATTCAAAATATGAATTCTTTATCGCTTCATTGAAAAGAACCACCGCACATAATGCGGCAGTTCTTCCTTTAATTCCACTTACAGCTTCCTATACAATTCCCGTCACGATCAGTGTACTTACCCCGGGAGTTGCTGTCCATGCTCCGGTTGCCGCATCCTGCGTAAAGGACGCTGCCGGTACAGTCACCTGACCTCTTTGGGTGACAAGTTCTCCGGTTGTTTCGTTATAAGAATAATTGGCAGGCTCTGCCCATGTCGTTCCATTAAAGGATACCGCAATATTGGACAGAACCGGATCAAACGTATCGGTTACCACAACACCGGTAGCTGGCGTAGCTGCCGTGTTTCCGGTATTCTGGATAAGGAACGTATAGGTCAGTGCTCCGTTTTCCGTAACAGGCACAGGGCTGACCGATTTCGTAATGGTAAGCTGCGGACCGGATTGAGCCGTTATGCTTTCCTGTGCAGTAACCGGTGTGATTCCGCCTCCGGAAACGGTCACGGTATTTCCAATCGTGGATTCGGCCGCAAGCGGAGCAAATTCGTTAAGGGCAGCTTCATATACAACGGTTGCATTTCCTCCTGCCGGTACGCTGATACCGTTGATTGTAAAGGGAGGACCTGCATTTACTGCAGGTGCTGCCTGCAATACGCCATTCGTGTAATATCGTACCGTATCCGCCACGTAAGTCAACGGCACCACTGTACCGGTACCAAATGCATAGGCACCCAGATCATCGGATAACGTAAGTCCCATCATCGCAATGTTTCCGGAATTCACGATACTGATCACATACGTGATATGATCATTCTGTCCGTAGGTAGTACGGACTGCTGTCTTTGTCGCAGACAGTACCTCAAGGATTTCTCCTACCGCAATGTTGGAATTGGCAACAGCATTTCCATAACGAAGCTGTGCCTGATTCGTAAATCGAGCCATATTCTGCATCCCTTCGTAACTGTTTAAAATGCCACAGTTACATCCTTTCATTTTATTCGGGTATGCTTTATCATATGACAAAAAAATGAATCATGTGCGGTTTATTACACTTCTGTTCCCAAAGTGTTGAAAGAAATCTTATTCCTTATCGTATCCCATAAATCACGGCTGCGGACAGCACAATCTGGATAATGGCAAAGCGGAACACGGTCTGGGTATTGGACCAGCCGCTCACCTTGCGGACATGGTCATGCAGTGGTGTGCGGATGTTCTTCATAATGTGGATCCTGCACACACGGATCAGGGTAACCTTCACAAGTCCCAGTCCTCCATCCAGAATAAGGACAAGTGCAACCGGAATATACAGAAGCGGCGAGCCGCTCTTCAAGGCTGCAATACTGATAAAAATACCCATCGCACGGGATCCGGCATCCCCCATCATGAGCTTACTCGGCGTTGCATTATACCACAGATATCCCAGGATACAGCTCATAAACACGAGAATGACAAAGGAAAAATCTCCCTGTGCATCAAGCTGCTTGTCCAGAATATAAAAGGTGCCGAGCGTAATAAGTGCCAGTGTTCCGGATAATCCGTCCACACCGTCTGCGCAGTTCGTCACATTGATGGAGGCCCATACCAGAATCACAATCAGAATGCCAAATACAAGCTCCGGAATGGCAACCGTCTTATGAAGAAATGCCAGGTAAATTTCATTGGAATTAAAGTTCAGGTAAGTAACTGCCACAATAATCGCAATGATAAGATCCAGAATTCCCTTCTTCCATTCTCCCCACGGCTTCTCTGATGCATCATCCATATATCCGGTAATCATTTCCGCAGCAACCAGTATCAGATAGATGATCGTCTCCGTACTCAGTGGAACAACCAAAAAAGCGGCAATCGTAAACACTACTACAAAAATAAGTCCGGCGCCTCTCGGCTTTCCCGCGGACAGCTTGCCATCGTGTGCAAACGCTCTCCCTCCGTCCTTCGGCAGACGGTCACAGAATATTGCCGTGAACACAATCGTTCCCGCGAATGCGATCAAAAGTCCGATTGCTGCAAGGATCGCTTCATTTCTCCCCATCAGATAAGATATCATAACGAAACCTCTTTCCTACTACAATATTATTTTCAGATCATATTCCTGATTGATCTGATAACTGCTCAGTCAATTCCTAGCGCCTTTTTGGCAAGATGATCTGCCAGATCATTATAATGATCCCCGGAATGTCCGGTCACCTTCTGAAAGCGGATGGAAACCTCCTTTGAGGCCTCCTCATAAAATGCTTTATAGGCTTTCGTACCTTCTTTATTGGTCTTCCAGTCCCCAAGACACCACTTCGCAATGCCCTCGTAATCATGGTAAATCGTAATCGCCGGGATATGGTGCTCCATTGCATACCGCATGGCAGCCTCAGCACCCTTAATCTCTCCTGCCACATTGTGCATTGTGGCAAGCTCCTCATCCCGATAGGATTCACAGAAGGTCTGTTCACCTTCCTTCAAAAGAACAACCATGCCGTAGGAAAACTCTTTCGTTACCTTATTATAGCTTCCATCTACATAGATCGGAACGGTGTCCGTCACCTCTTCTGCAGCGGCTCCGCCCTTCATATATGCCTCCGCTTCCTCCAGCGTTTTAAAGCTCTTATATTCTGCACTGGAATAACCGTGGACATTCTTCTTACATTCTTCCCATGTACGGAAAATTCCGGTCACCGTACCCTTCCGCACAGCATAATACTTTCCTGCCATGCATTACATCCTTTCCGGTGCACTGAAGCCCAGCACATCAATACATGCCTCCAGAATTTCCTTAGTCAGGATCAGAAGTCCAAGCCAGCTGCGTTTCTTTGTCTCATCTTCTTCTGCCAGAATCCTGTTTTCATGGTAAAAACGATTCAATGCATTGGCAAGATCATAAATATAGGCACAGATCTTGTGAGGTGCAACCTCATCATATGCATTTTCCATCATGGCATTGAAACGTGCAATCGTCATCATCAACGTCTTTTGGGAATCGGTATCTGCTTCTTTTAATGTCAAATTTGTAAGATCCTCTCCCTGTTCCTTGGCTTTCGCAAGAATGGACTTGATCCGGACGATGGTATAAAGAATGTACGGACCGGTATCTCCTTCAAAGGAAGTGAACTTATCAATATCAAAAATATAATCCTTGGAAGCCTGATTGGACAGATCTCCGTATTTGATTGCGGAAAGTGCAATAATCTTCGCAGTATTTCTGGCCTCTTCTTCATCTACCTCACGGCTTTCCACGATCTTCTGATACATCTTCTCATTGATTTCATTGATCAGCATCTCAAGCCGCATAACGCCGCCGTCACGGGTCTTGAACGCATGTCCGTCCGCACCGTTTACCGTACCGAATCCGATATGCACAAGCTCGGTATCTTCATCCACCAGCTTTGTCTTGCGTGCACAGCGGAAAACCTGCTCAAAATAAAGATCCTGCCGTTTGTCTGTCAGATAGATCATCTGATCCGGATGATATTCGCGCATTCTCTCCATAATGGTTGCCAGGTCTGTCGTATTATATAAGGAAGCGCCGTCTGATTTCAGAATCATACAGGGCGGAATTTCCTTGGTATCGGTATCTTCCTTAACATCCACAACCAGAGCGCCGTCACTGATATATGCATAGCCCTCTTTCTTCATGTAATCCACCATGCCCGGGATCACGTCATGGACATCGCTTTCTCCCTTCCAAAGGTCAAAAGTCACATTCAGGTTATCGTAGTTACGCTTCATATCCGCAACAGAGATCTTAATAATCTGTTTCCACAAAGCGCGATATCCTTTCACTCCGCTCTGAAGCTTAAAGGTTGCTTCCATTGCTTTTTCTTTATAGGCCGGATCTTCCTTGGACTTTTTGCTTGCGGTAGGATAAATCTCCTCAAGCTCCGTAACCGTTACCGGTGCTTCTTCCGGATACTCACCATCAAAGCTTTCATCAAAATATACAAGCTCAGGGTAACGCTCCTTCATCTCGGTGATGACCAGTCCCATCTGCAGGCCCCAGTCTCCCATGTGAATGTCACCGATCACCTTATGTCCGATGTAACGGGCGATTCTCTTTACACTTTCACCGATGACTGCAGAACGAAGATGACCGACATGCAGTGGCTTTGCCACGTTCGGTCCGCCGTAATCCACAATAATCGTCTTCTGTTTCTCAGGGGCATTAAGCCCAAACTTCTCTTCCTTCTCCATCTGTGTCAGATAGTCTGCCAGAAAGCTTCCTTTAATCTTTAAATTTAAAAAGCCGGGAGCAACTGCCTGTACCTCTGCAAAAACCCTGCTGTCCGTACACTTGCCTGCGACGTCATTCGCAATCATGATCGGTGCTTTCTTATAGAGCTTCGCACCTGCCATTGCCCCGTTACACTGATATTCACAAAGATCCGGGCGGTTCGATACAGTTACCTTTCCCAGCTCCCTGTCATATCCGGCTGCTTCAAATGCCTGTTTCATTTCGTTTGAAATTAAGTCCAAAAATTTTTCCATTATGATATACCTTTCCCATTTTCTCTGAGATTATAACGATTCAAGTATAACGGTTCAAATACAACTATTCAAGTCTATTTTCTATTACTGTTCACTCGTACCTCGTTCCAGTAACAGATTCGCAGGCTCATTTGAAGTTTTGCTTCGCAAAAGGAGCCTGCTCACTCCTGAACAAGCTTCACTAGACTCACCTTCGGTTTGCCAAGTGAACTTGTATGGTTCGCACTAAGCTCGAAATAACCTCGCTAAGTGCTCTACTCAAATCATGTTCTTACGCAGCCTGACAGCAAGTGTCTGGCTGCTGTGTGAACTGTAACCGTTTTCCCTCTCTGCTTTAGAAAAAATGCAGCCACAGTAATCCTGCCGGTACAGATCGTATTCCTTCGACAATTCCACCGATCTTTTATAGCCGTTTTTCTTCTTAAAATCCGAGGGCAGAAAGGGAACCTCCAGTTCCTCCGAAAGATGCTGCCCGATCTCATTAATTTTGGCTGCATTCTTAAGCGGACTGATGGTTAATGTCGTAGTAAAATAGTCCGCCTCTGCTTTCTTCGCCTGCAGCGCTGTTTCACGAAGCCGCATCTCATAACAGCGGAAACACCGCTCGCCACCCTCCGGACACTTCTCATATCCCCTGCTCATCGCAAAGAACTGTTCCGGCACATAGTCCCCTTCCACAATCTCAATCGGATAGGCATCCCCCATTGCATTGAAAATTCCAATGAGGCGCTTCTGCTCGATGACACGCTTACGGTACTCGGCATCCTCCGTGATATTCGGATTGTAATAAAAAACGGTAATAGAAAAAAAGGAACGCAGATACTCCAAAACATAGCTGCTGCAGGGCGCACAGCAGCTATGCAGGAATAAATGCTTTCCTTTTATTTCCGGTTGTTCTAATAAATGATCTAATTGTCTGGCATAATTTACGTTATTCATAAGATGATTTTACCATAAATCATCTGCCATTTGTAGTCTCTTTCTGTGGGTTCTGCGATCTGCGGTATTTATAAACTGTTTAACCTTTTACAGCCCCCTGTGTCAGACCATCGACAATGTTATTGGAGAAACAGCAATATACAACGACCGTAGGAATAATCGCAAGCACAATGGCTGCAAACATCTGACAGTAATTGGTATTATATGGTCCGACAAACTTTGTCAGGGAAACCGGAAGGGTTTTCTTGGCTTCCTTTGAAATAAATACCATGGCAAGAAGCAGTTCATTCCAGTTAGCCACAAAGGACATCAGACCTGTCACCATGAATCCGGTCTTGGCAAGCGGCAGAGCCACATGCGTAAACATCCGGTACACAGAACACCCGTCAATGCAGGCCGCTTCAAACAATTCCCTCGGGATTCCCGCAAAGAATCCCACCAGTATGTAAATTGTAATCGGAAGCGAAAATGTAATGTAAGGAATTATAATTCCCAATAAAGTATTACTGAGTCCGATTTTGGAAAACTGGATAAACAGCGGAATCAATACGCAATGCACCGGGATCATCATACCAATCAGAAAATAAGTCATGGTAAGCTTTGATAATTTCCAGCGCAGAATGGCAATCGCATAAGCTGCCATGGAACCAAACAGCATGGATAATACCAGTGTGATGGAACATACAATAAAGGAATTCAATGTTGCCTTTCCAAGGTTACCCATCGTCCAAGCAAATTCATAGTTTTCAAACATCGGCCGGTCAGGCAGTGCCCACGGTGAAATCATCAATACCGCATCGTCCTTCAGTGAGGTAATTACCACCCAGATCAGCGGAACCAGATAAATTAAAGCCAATAACACAAGAAATATGTAAATAAATACCTTGATAACTTTCGACTTCGTACTCATTCATCAGCCCTCCTACATTTCATAATTGTCTACTTTGACAAACTTATTAATGAATACAGTAACCACCAGGCACATCACCAGAAGCACAACGCCGATTGCCGAGCCATAACCAAGCTTATTATACTTAAACGCCTGATCGTACAGATGGGTTGCCAGTACATGCGCCCTGTTGCCAAGGAAGCCTTCCGGAATCATGTTATAGACGAGATCGAAGAACTTTAAGGAACCGATCGCATTCAAGGACATTGCCGTTGCTACCATCGGCCGGATCAACGGTAACGTAATCTTCGTAAATGCCTGTGCCTTCGTAGCACCATCAATATAGGCTGCCTCATAAATATCGTTACTGATGCCGGAAATCTGCGCCATGTAAAGCATCATGGACTGTCCAACATACTGCCATAAGGCAACTACCGAAATCACAATAATCGGAAGAATAATATATCCGTCCGTATTAAACAACCACTGGGGACCTTCTGTGCAGTCACTGATAATGCCCAGAGAAGCCATGATCTGGTTGATACCAAGCTTTGGTGTAAATACGAACATCCACATAAGACCAAGCGCTGCAGAAGACAGTACACAGGGCAGATAGTAAATATTCTTAAACAGGTTCCGCCCTCTTTTAATATTTGTTAACAATGCAGCAAGTACAAGCCCCAAAATCAGCTGTGACACACAGGAGAAAATCATAAAGAAAATAGAATTTCGAAGTGCATACCGCATCGTTTTATCCTTGGTAAACAACAGAATATAATTTTTAAATCCGGTAAATTTAATCGGATAATTTACTTTGTAGTCGCAGAAAGAAAAATAAACTGCCCGACAGATTGGATAAAACAGTACTGCAGTAAAAAGAATAAATGCCGGTGCAATAAACAGAATAATTGCTTTTTTATTTCTTAATAATTTGTCCATAACCCCATTCCTTTCTTTATGTACTAATCATATCCACAGGATATGAATTGCCAACCTTATGCATATCCCCTACGCTTCCCCATTGCTGACCTTTCTATAAAGGACTTTATGAGTCATTTTCACGCAACGAATCACATTTCCTGTCAAAAGTTCCCTATAGAAAGGTCAGCACCCTCTTGGGGTGCTGGCCAAAAGTAATTTCTTCTAAAACTTACCAGACATTCATCTCGTAGTAATCCTCAATAGGCTGTAAAGCAGTTTCGGGATCTTCACCCTTGAAGATTTCAACGAAACAGTTATCAAATGTAGATCCGGCTTCCGTATCTGCAAGGGACTCATTGTAGAATCCAAATGTAGAGGAAGCATTCTTGAATACATCCATAACATAAGCAAGTTCCGGAGGTGCAACGTTTTCATCATATTCAACGGATGTTACCGGGATCTTACCACCAACTTCTGCGGTATATTTCTGCGCAGTGTCATCTGTAAAGTACTTCATAAGCGCGATAGCAGCTTCCGGATACTTGGTGGATGCACTCATGCAAAGGGAATCAGACTTTGCAATCACTCTGTTTGCATCCGGATTACCACCGGTAACTGCAGGGAATGCAAACACACCAACCTTATCTGCAAAGCCTTCTGCGCAGGAACCATTGATCTGTCCGATTGCCCAGGAACCCTGAATCAGGATTGCTGCTTCTTCATTGTAAAACGCTGCAGTAGCAATATCATTATCATCACCGGCTGCGGTCTTCTGGAAATATTTGGAAAGCTCCTGAATCTGCTTTCCTGCGTTGATCACCTTTTCATCCTTCCAGTCGGTCTTATGATCTGCAATATCGCTCAGAACCAGACCATTTCTGTCACAAAGATAACCGGCTACCATGGATAAGCACCATGCTGTACCTGCGGAAATGGTAATTGGTGTATAGCCTGCATCCTGCAGTTTCTGACAGCTGGTCAGCAATTCGTCAAATGTCTTGGGCACCTCTGCGCCAGCCTTCTCAAACATCTCTGTGTTATAGAATACACAGGCAGCTGCAATATTAAGCGGAATAGCATAAATACCATCTGAATATGTACCACCTGCAAATACAGCATCTGATGTAAACGTATCTTTCCATCCGTCTGCCAGATAATCATCCAGCTTTGCAGCAACGCCTGTCAAAGCATAATCATTTAAGTTGGCTCCCGGAGAAGCGATAAATACATCCGGTGTCTCGCCGGCTGCCACAAGAGCATTCAGCTTCGTATAGTATTCTTCCAGATTGGTTGTAATCGGAGTTACATGATATTTTCCTTCATAATCCTTGTTAAATCTGTCAATGGTTTCTTTATAACCAATTGAGATCAGATCCTCTGTTGCATTCAAATCATCCCAGAACATCCAGGTGATTTCCTGGACCTCACCGGAATCTGCAGAGGCAGAATCTGTTGAAGCAGAACTGCTTGTGGAGCCTGCGGAAGTATCTGCAGTAGAGCTTCCACATCCTGCAAGACAGGACAGAACCATCGCTGCTGATAAAACCGTCGCTAATACGCGTTTCAATTTCATAACTATTTCCTCCTTTATATGTTTCCCCCTCATTTACGGAACGGGTAATGTTGATAAACAAACTATAACAAACCCATATCCTGACAGCATTATAATAATTGCTTAACAATTATCAATTCTTGCTTTTTTGTTGACCTTTTATTTGTATAGTTTTATGATATTATCTGTAAGAATCCGTTTGAATTGTATGTCATTTGCATATTTTTTAAATATTTTACACATCTTTTATATGCAATTTGTCTTTCAACTAAATTAATTAATTTTTTAGCTGATTTTTAATACGTGAGCAGAATAGCAATTACTAGCATTTCTACACTTCAAATTTGTGCTCTGTTACTGATACCATTTTTTCATTTGCCAGAACATGCAGAGGGGAATGTATGGGAAAGGAAATCTTATGATTGAAACTTTAGAGGGGATTCGGGAAATAGCAAATTTCAAAGAGGGAATGCATCTTTGTCTGTATGACAATGATAACGTGGAAGATTATCCACCTCACTGGCATGCACCAATTGAAATCATTATGCCAATCGAAAATACCTATCGGGCGGTTTGCGATAATATAGAATATATGATTTATCCGGATCAGATTCTTCTGATTAATTCCGGTGTTATCCACTCCCTGTTCGCACCTCCCTCCGGGCGGCGTCTGATCTTTCAGGCAGACTATGCCCTCCTGCATCAGACCCGTGACATCTCCAATGTGTTGGCTACACTTCCTTCCACCATGCTGATTACTCCCGAAAGCAACGAAACCGCTCACCAGCAGATTCGGCTGCTTCTGCTGCAGATTCGTGACGAATATGCATTGGGCAATTCCATGTTTGAAGCTGCAATCCATGCAAAGCTCATCGAAATTTTCGTGTGGCTCGGGCGGGAGCAGTCTCCCTGCATTCCAAGCTCCGGCACAGGCAATAATACCTACAAAAAATACATGGAAAAATTTTTGGGAATATGTGATTACATCAGTGAACACTGTACGGAAAACATTACACTTGAAGAAGCCGCAAAGAAAGCCGGCTTCAGTAAATACCACTTCAGCCGGCTCTTTAAATACTTTACCAATGTTTCTTTTTATAAATATGTAAACAAGAAGCGCATCAGTTATGCGGAAAATCTCTTGATCAATCCGGAACTGACTGTTACAGAGGTCTCCTCCTTATCCGGTTTTGACAGTCTTTCTTCCTTCATCCGGATGTTTAAAATCATCAAAGGATGTACTCCGACCGACTTCCGTAACATGCATAAACTGTAATGCTTCTCACTCCTGCCATCAATTACTTACTGAGAGGACTTTTACGATAAATAATGTCATCACGGGAAGGACCGTTCGATACCATGGTGATCGGGTAGCCGATCTGCTCCTCTACGAACTCGATATACTTACGGCAGTTCTCCGGAAGATCTTCATAATTCTTAATACCACGGATATCGCACTTCCATCCGGGTAAGGTCTTTAATACCGGCTTTGCCTTCTCAAGCTTCCAGGTTACCGGGAAGTCTGTCGTAACTTCTCCGTCAATATCATATCCGACACAAACCGGGATCTCATCGAGATACCCCAGTACATCCAGTACGGTAAATGCCACATCGGTTGTTCCCTGCAGACGGCAGCCATACTTACTTGCCACGCAGTCAAACCAGCCCATACGTCTCGGACGTCCTGTGGTTGCTCCGAATTCACCGCCATCGCCACCGCGTCTTCTTAATTCATCTGCTTCGTCTCCGAAGATTTCCGATACAAATGCACCTGCACCGACAGCAGAAGAATAAGCCTTGCATACGGTAATGATCTGCTTGATTTCATAAGGTGGGATACCTGCTCCGATTGCACCATAAGCGGCAAGGGTTGAGGAAGAGGTTACCATCGGGTAAATTCCGTGATCCGGATCCTTCAGGGTTCCAAGCTGTCCCTCTAATAAAATGGTCTTTCCTTCTTTGATCGCACGATCCAGATAGGAAGATACATCGCATACATAAGGTGCGATCATATCACGATATTCGTGAAGGGTCTTTAATAATTCTTCCGGAACAATCGCCGGTTTATGATAGAGATATTCCAGAATGACATTCTTCTGTTCGCTGACTCTCTGTACCTTTTCTTTTAAGGTGTCTTCATCGAACAGCTCACTTACCTGAAAACCGATCTTTGCATATTTATCCGAATAAAAAGGTGCGATACCGGACTTGGTTGATCCGAAGGACTTACCTCCCAGACGCTCCTCTTCATACTGGTCAAAAAGAACATGATACGGCATTACGATCTGTGCACGTTCCGATACCAGAATCTTCGGTGCCGGTACGCCCTTGTCGGTAATCGACTTGATTTCATTGAATAATACCGGGATATTGAGTGCCACACCATTTCCAATGATGCTTGTTGTATGATTGTAAAATACACCGGACGGCAGGGTATGTAATGCAAACTTACCATAATTGTTTACGATGGTATGTCCTGCATTGGCACCACCCTGAAAACGGATGATGATATCCGCCTGCTGTGCCAGCATATCCGTAATCTTTCCCTTTCCTTCATCTCCCCAGTTCGCTCCTACGACTGCTTTAACCATGTTCCTGTTTCCTCCTTGCATGTTGTTGACATACTGTTTACAGAATTTCAGGCTGCCGCCCACTGCTTTACAGCCTGCATTGTGGTATCCGATCTGCGTTTTTTATCTTTCACAGAACCACACAATTCACAGTATATCATTCTGATTATCATAAGTAAAATTGATATTGCTTATATTATGCATAAGTGTTGATTATATAAAGTGTCTCATGTTATGATTGATACATAAATAATCTGTAACTATTCAGCGCCATGCAAAGCCTGGCAGAATATGAATGGAATGCTTGCATTCCAAGTCATGCTTGACAGGGTTTACATACTTCCCCTGTTATTTATAGAGGAATATATACAAATACAATACCTTGTCACCCAGAAAGGCTCCTTATGAACAACCTCGAATTATACAAAACCTTTTATTATGTTGCCAAAGCCGGAAGCATCACTGCGGCAGCACAGCAGCTTTCCCTCACCCAGCCGGCGGTCAGCCAGTCCATGAAGCAGCTGGAGGCCCAGTTAAACGTTTCCCTCTTTCAACGCACTGCCAAAGGCATCCGTCTCACCAAAGAGGGAGAGATTCTGTTTCCCTATGCCGAGAACTGCTGTGAGAGTATCCGTCAGGGCGAACAGAAGCTGAAGGAACTGACAAATCTTGATCTGGGTGAAATCCGGATCGGTGCCAGCGATATGACCTTAAAATACTATCTGCTGCCCTTCCTTGAGCAGTTCCACCGTCAGTATCCGAAAATCAAGGTCATCGTTTCGAATTCTCCGACCCCGGAAACCCTGACGGCTCTTTCCGAAAACCGGATTGACCTCGGCGTTGTAAGCTCCCCGCTCCCTGCCCTGAATGACTTCGTTGCCCACAAGGTCCGGGAGATTCAGGATATTTTCGTTGCGGCAAGCCGTTTCTGGGAATTAAAAAACAAGCAGCTGTCCTATGAAATGTTAGAACAACTGCCTGTTATCTGTCTGGAAAAAAATACCAGTACGCGCAAATATATGGATACCTTTTTAGCACAGAACCAGGTTTCCCTTGCACCGGAATTCGAACTGGCGACCAGTGACATGATCGTCCAGTTTGCGCTCCGGAATCTGGGAATCGGCTGTGTCATGAAGGATTTCGCTCTGGAAGCCTTGGAAAGCGGAGAACTGTTCGAGTTATGCTTCACTCCCGTGATGCCTCCCCGGAGCTTCTACCTGATCCATCGTGAAACCAAAAGCCTTGCGCCCGCTGCCCGGAAATTTATTACCCTGTTTAAGTAAGCCATGTTCTTCCCCCTGGAACAAATCTCCTTCTAAATAAAGAGTTCGCAAGCGAACTCTTCGCGCGCGAGCGGTATTGCAAAGCAACTGATTTCCTATAAAGCAAAGAAATGTACACCGGCAGCGCGCAGTACCTCATCCGCTTTCTGCGGATCGGACGGCTTAATGACGATCGCTGCTTCATCCGTCTTCGTACACAGCGCATACATATATTCCACATTTAAGTCTTCTTTGCACAGAATATGCAGGATTTCCTGCAATGCACCCACCTTATGAGGAAGTGTCACGGCAACAACATCATTTAAGGTTGCCGAAAATCCGCTTTTCTTTAATGCCTCGCGTCCTCTTTGCGGATCGCTTACGATCAGGCGCAACATACCATAATCACTGGTATCTGCAAGGCTTAAAGAAATAATGTTGATGTTCTCTTCTTTCAGTAAATTCAGGACATCCTCAAGACGTCCTTCCCTGTTTTCAATAAAAACGGAAAGCTGTTTCATCTAAACACCTTCTTTCTATACCAGTTTACGGTTATCAATGACATGAACGGCCTTACCCATGCTTCGTTCAATGGTCTTTGGCTCTACCAGTTTTACCTTTACCGCAAGACCAATCGCCTGCTGGATGGTATGCGCAATCTTCTTGCTTAAATTTTCAAGCTCTTTGATCTGATCGGAGAAGAACGCTTCTTCCACTTCTACCTGTACTTCAAGCGTATCAAGATTGTTCACACGATCCACAATCATCAGATAATGAGGCGTGGTTCCATTCATTTCAAGCAGTGCTGCTTCAATCTGGGACGGGAATACATTCACGCCGCGGATAATGAGCATATCGTCGGAACGGCCCACGAAACGGCTGATTCTGGCGGTTGTTCTGCCACACTCACACTTGTCATAGGTAATACTCGTCAGATCCTTCGTACGATAACGGATGAGCGGCAGTCCTTCCTTCGTCAACGTGGTAAATACCAGTTCTCCGGTCTCTCCTGCTGCTACCGGCTCTAACGTCTTTGCACTGATAATTTCCGGGAAGAAATGATCCTCCTGAATATGTAAGCCCTTATGATATTCGCAGTCACAGGCAACACCAGGTCCCATGATCTCAGACAGACCATAAATATCATGTGCGTGGATGTGAAGCTTTTCTTCCATCTGATGACGCATCTGCTCCGTCCACGGTTCCGCACCGCAAATCGCCGTCTTTAACTTGATCTTATCCAGGTCCCCGTCATGCTCTAAGGTCTCTGCAATATGAAGGAGATAAGACGGTGTACAGGCAATTGCCGTAACCCCGAAGTCTTTCATCATCGTGGTCAGCTTTTTCGTATTACCGGTGGACATCGGCACAACCGTTGCGCCCAGATATTCGGCTCCGTAATGAGCGCCAAGTCCTCCGGTAAATAATCCGTAACCATAAGCGATCTGAATAATATCGCCCCTTGTAACTCCTGCCATCGTTAAGGCTCTTGATACACATTCCGACCAGATGTCAATATCCCTTCTTGTATAGCCAACCACGGTTGCCTTGCCGGTCGTTCCGCTCGACGCATGAACCCGGACAATGTCGGACTGCGGTGCTGCGAATAAACCGAACGGATACGTATCCCTTAAATCATTCTTGGTCGTATAAGGAAGCTTCGTAATATCCCCAATACAGCGGATATCTCCCGGTTCAATACCGACCTCCTGCATCTTCTTCCGGTAATATTCCACATTGTGATAAACGCGGTTTACGACCTTCACAAGCCGCTTGCTTTGCAAATCTGCAAGTTCATCCCTGCTGATACATTCTTTGGTTTCATTCCATATCACTTTTGTTTCCCTGCCTTCTCTTTCTTTTTGCTTTTGCCTTCTATCCCAGTGCATATCCAGCTTCAAATGCCTTGGTATTAATTTCAATCGTCTTTGGCGGAACGGTTTCTTCAATGACCTTCAGCCAGTCTTCCTTCGCAAAGTCCATTCTCTTTGCTGCCACCCCGATGATAATCGTGTTGAATACTCTCGCATTGCCGATTTCCTTGGCAAGAGCCTGTGCATCCAGTGAAATCACCTGATACTTCTTTTTCAGATTCTCAATGATATTCTCCGGATACTGTGCAGCCCCGATGGATACCGGCATCGGATCCATACGAAGATCATTGACAATCATCACTCCATTCTTTTTCAGAAAATGTGCATACCGGAGCGCTTCAAGACGCTCAAAGGCAATCAGCACATCCGCCTGTCCTTCTTCCACGATCGGCTCTGCTACCTTATCACCATAACGGACATAGGTTACGACGCTTCCGCCACGCTGTGCCATTCCGTGAACCTCGGAAATCTTCACATCATATCCGGCCTTGCGGGTAATTCCACCCAGAATCCGGCTGGTAAGCAGGGTTCCCTGACCACCGACACCAACAATCATAATATTCTTCGTTTCCATCTCTTCGCCCTCCTACTTCTGATTGGGCACTAAAGAAATAGCGCCGAATTTACAGTTCTTCATGCACAGACCACAGCCGTTGCACATCGTTTCATCAATGACGGCTTCTCCGTCTGCGCCCTTATGCATCGCAGGGCAGCCGGATACCATACACAGTCCGCACTTCTTACATTTTTCAACATCCACCACACATTTGCCCTTCGGTACAAAGGTCTTGAGCAGTGCGCACTGGGACTTCGTGATGATGACGGAAATCTCTTCTCTCTGGGTTTCTTCCTTAAGCAGCTTCTCCAAGCCTTCAATGTCAAAAGCATCCACTTCGTAAACATGCTCAATCCCCATGGCCTTACAAAGCTTATAAATGTTAATCATATAAGTGGTATCGCCCATGAGGGTCTTACCGGTTGCTGCATGATCCTGATGACCGGTCATACCGGTTGTGGAGTTATCCAGAATGATCACAGTTCCGGTTGCCTGATTGTATACCATATTCATAAGGGAATTCACACCGGTATGTAAGAAGGTGGAATCTCCGATTACGGCTACCCAGTTCTTAATATAATCCTTGCCCTTTGCCTTCTCCATTCCGTGAAGGTTACTGATACTTGCGCCCATGCAGACGGTCGTATCCACAACGCTAAGAGGCGCTACCGCACCCAGGGTATAACATCCGATATCTCCGGATGCATGAAGCTTCAATTTCTTTAATACGGAATAAACGCTTCTGTGCGGGCATCCCGGACAAAGGATTGGCGGTCTTGCCGGAACCTGTGCGGCTTCTTCGATTGCCAGATCTTCCTTAAGGATTGCCTTACGAAGCATGTTGGCACTGTATTCGCCCTGTACGGTAAAGATTTCCTTACCGATACACTGGATTCCCCAGGATTTCACCTGTTCTTCAATGACCGGCTCTAACTCTTCCACAATATAAAGGGTATCTACCCTGGAAGCAAACTCTTCGATCAGGGTCTTCGGAAGCGGATGTACCAGACCAAGCTTCAATACGGAAGCATTCGGAAGCACTTCTTTCACATACTGATAAGGAATTCCACTCGTGATCACACCGATCTTTGTGTCATTATATTCTACTTTATTGATATCAAGCGTTGCCGCATCTTCTGCCATTCTCTTTAAACGATCCTCGACCACGAGGTGGCGCTTGATGGCATTGCCCGGCATCATAACATTCTTCGCAATATTCTTCTCATACGGCTTATCCGGAATCTGCTGACGCTCCTCTAAATGAACCAGCCCCTGGGAGTGTGCCAGTCTCGTTGTTGTACGGAACATAATCGGGGTATCGTACTGCTCGGAAAGTTCGAAGGCTCTCTTAATAAACACTCTGGCTTCTTCACTGTCTGAAGGCTCGATCACAGGAACCATGGCGGCACGTGCTACCATACGGGAATCCTGCTCATTCTGGGAGCTGTAAATACCCGGATCATCGGCTGCGACCAATACCAGTCCTCCGTTTACTCCACTGTAGGAAATGGTATAAAGCGGATCGGATGCCACATTGACACCGACATGCTTCATGGAAACAAGGGCACGCACTCCGCTGATCGAAGCTCCGATTGCCACTTCGGTTGCCACCTTTTCATTCGGGGACCACTCGGAATATAATTCATCCTTATATTTCACCAGATTCTCACTGATTTCCGTACTGGGTGTTCCGGGGTATGCTGCCGATACCTTTACACCGGCTTCATACGCACCTCTGGCGATTGCAGCATTTCCCAGCATCACAACGGTTGTTCCTGCTACTTCTTTACTCAAAATAAAACCACCTCTCTATTTATTCTTTAGTCCAAACGATCCCCTTTCCATGACCGGTATAACCAGAGCCACAGAAAGGGGATTGTGCATTACGTCTGTTTCCCTGTAAAAGAATTGCTTATTTGATCTCTACAATCCAGCCTTGCGGAGCCTTGATGGTTCCCATCTGGATTCCGGTTAAGGTATCATACAGCTTCTTGGTAACAGGTCCCATCTGCTCCATACCACTGGGCAGGCAGATTTCCTTACCGTGATCCACAATCTTGCCGATCGGGGAAATAACGGCTGCAGTACCGCAAAGACCTGCTTCTGCGAAGTCTTTTACTTCATCGAAATATACTTCTCTTTCTTCTGCTTCCAGTCCGAGATATTCTCTTGCTACCTGTAACAGGGAACGTCTGGTAATGGAAGGAAGGATGCTGTTGGACTTCGGTGTTACAACCTTGCCATCCCTGGTTACGAAGATGAAGTTTGCTCCACCGGTTTCTTCTACCTTGGTTCTGGTCTTTGCATCGAGATACATGTTCTCATCGTATCCCTGATTATGTGCATCTACAATGGCATGAAGGCTCATTGCATAGTTTAATCCTGCTTTGATATGACCGGTTCCGTTCGGTGCTGCACGGTCAAAGTCGCAGACACGGATGGTAATCGGCTTAGCGCCGCCCTTGAAGTAAGGGCCAACCGGTGTTGCAAATACACGGAACTGATATTCGTTAGCCGGCTTTACACCGATAACCGGATTCGATCCGAACATATACGGACGAAGATAAAGGGTTGCGCCACTTCCGTAAGGCGGAACGTAAGCTTCATTTGCTTTCACCACCTGCTTAACCGCCTCTACGAAACGCTCCTTCGGAAATACCGGCATTTCCAGTCTTGCTGCACTCTGCTCTAATCTTTCGCCATTTAAATCAGGACGGAAAACCACGGTACGGCCATCGCTGGTAGTATATGCCTTCAGACCTTCAAATACGGTCTGCGCATACTGTAGAACTCCTGCACACTCATTCAGCACAATATTGGCATCCTGTGTCAGTCCGCCTTCATCCCAGGCTCCATTCTTAAAATTTGATACATAACGGTAATCAGTCTGAATATAACCGAAACCGATGTTACCCCAGTCAATGTTCTTCTTTTCCATCGCTGTTCTCCTCCAAACTCTGTATAATATAACTGTTATTTATTATTATCCTATCCCTATAAAAAGTCAATAGTTATGAATCATTACGAGTACTTCATCATTGCCTCTACGGTCTCTTCAAAGAACCACTTATTTACACGCCTGCGCAGGATACCGAAGATCTCGCCATCGGTGAAGGAGCCGTTATCCCAGACACAGCAGGTAATGCCGTTGGCTCTGGCGGCTGCCGTATAATATGCATAATAATCCACACGGTCCTGCGTATTGTTGTCACGGTTCATGGCACCGTATTCTCCGATCACAACCGGAATTCCCTTGGAGACAAATTTGTTATACAGGCTGTTCATCAGATCATCGATCTCGTAAACACTCTGGGGATCTTCCCAGGAGAAATGATCCGTTGCTTCGCTCTCGCTTCCCGGACGGAGTGCAAAGTTATAAGGAGTGTACGCATGAACGGAAACAATCAGTTTATCCGAAACAATATCGTTCGGAAGCTGATAAAGATCCGTAATGGCTCCTGCCAAAGAAGCATCGTAACCCGGCATCATCAGATAACGCTCCACGTTGTTTCCTCCGGTTGCACGCACGGTATCGACAAAAAGCTGGTTTAAGCGGTTAATACTCTCGGCAGCATCCTTACATTCCGCCACACCTGCGTTGAAGTTCCACTCGTAATTCGTTCCCACAAGACGGGGCTCATTGAGGGATTCAAAAATCAGGTGTTCATCATAATCCTTAAAGCGTTCCGCAACCTGCGTCCAGATCCCCTTGATATACCGGTCGGACTCTTCTGCATGTGCCGTATCCGGGTAATAGCCGCCCTCGCCATCGATGTTGGCGGTATTGTCATGGTGTGTATTTAAAATCACATACATGCCATTGTCATACGCATAATCCACAACCTCCTGCACACGGTCAAGCCATGCTTCACTGATGACAGGACCATTGCCGTCATCGGTTACATGATTGTGCCAGGTGACCGGAATACGCACGGTACGGAAGCCCGCATTCTTTAACGTATCGATCATTTCCTTTGTCGTAACCGGGTTGCCCCAGCTTTCCTCGGAAGAAGTATCATCTCCGTACATCTTTCCCTGGGAATACGCCTCCAGTGTATTTCCGAGGTTCCAGCCCGTCTTCATGTCCTTCACGAACTGAAAGCACTCCTTGTCCGGAATCTGCTTTGCTTCGATGGTTATTTCAGGGATATTCCCACTATCCACGGCAAAGCCCGGATCAAGCTGCGTTCCTTCCTCCGGTCTTGTTACCACGAAATCATCCGTTCCAATGATGCCATCTGCTTCGCCACTTTGCTCCTCATTGGCATCTCCACTCTGTGCTTCCTGCGTATCGGACTGTGATGCATCGGTACTCTGTCCGCCACAGGCGGTAAGACCGAGAGCTACTGCCAGCAACAGGGCTGCTATACTTTTTCTCTTCATAATGCTTCATCTCCTCTGTTTTATCTGAAAATCCTATTAAGATTTTCTGTATCCTGTAATCATCCGGATTTGCGCCGTTCATACTTCACAAAAGTATAAGGAATATCGAAATAGGTCTGCTCATCGCTGTCTGCGGTCACTACCCACTCCGGATCCTTCTCCAGATTCGGGAAGTGTGCGTCTGCCTGATACTCCATATCAATGCGTGTGGCATGAACCACATCACAATAAGGAAGCATCTGCCGGTAAACGCTCTCACCGCCGATCACATAGACATCCTCCGACCGGTACTGCTTCAATTCCTCCTGCAGCTCGGTAAGGGAATGCACCATTTTCGCTCCCTTCACCCGGTAATCCGGATTCTCCGTCAGAACAATATTCACCCGGTTAACAAGCGGCATTCCATTGGGAAAGCTCTCTAAGGTCTTACGCCCCATAACAACCACTTTGCCATCGGTTTCCTGCCGGAAAAACTTCATATCTGCCGGAATACTCACAAGCAGTTCGTTGTGGTTTCCGATCGCCCAATTATTATCTACTGCCACAATCATATTCATGACCGTATTCATCTCCTGTTTCTATGGATCGGATCAGATATCCCGATCCCATTTATCGCACAGTGCGGTTACCTGATCTGCAAATTTCGCAAGATCCTTATTCGCACATCCTTCATTCTTATGAATAATGGTAAGAAGCCTCTGGCCTGCTGCCAGCAATCTGCTGAATACATCCGTACCGGTGCGTCCCTTCTTCTTTGCAACCGGAATCGGCAGTGCTTCGTACTCCAGCTTATTCGTCAGCAGATTAAACACTGTTCCGCTGTAAGGCGCATAAGCCTTTAATCCATGCTCCACCTGCAGGCATTCCACAAAGGATCTGCACACAGAATCCTCCCCATGTACCACGAAAACCCTGCGAGGCTTTTCGGTAAAGGCGCTCACCCATTCAATGAGCCCGTTCTTATCCGCATGTCCGGACAGCCCGGCAAGCGTTTTGATGCTGGCGCGTACCTGAATCGGTTCTCCAAAAAGCTTCACCTCATCGATCCCTTCCACCAGAACACGTCCTAATGTTCCGACTGCCTGATAGCCTACGAACAGGATCGTACATTCCGGTCTCCATAAATTATGCTTTAAATGGTGGCGGATCCTTCCTGCTTCACACATGCCGGATGCGGAAAGAATGACCTTCGGGGTATTCTCGAAATTGATCGCCTTGGATTCATCACTCGTGATGGAAAGCCGAAGCCCCGGAAAGGCAATCGGATTAATCCCCTTTTTCACCAGTGCCATGGCATCCTCATCAAAGCAGTCCAGTTCATTTTTATGGAAAATACCGGTTGCCTCTACTGCGAGCGGACTATCCACATAAACCGGAAAATCCTCATGATTTTTTATAAGCTTCTCTTCTTTGATCTTGCGGAGAAAATACAGGATCTCCTGCGTTCGCCCGACTGCAAAGGAAGGAATCACCACGTTGCCGCCACGGTCAAAGGTCTCCTGCAGAATCCCTGACAGCTCCTTAATGTAATCCGGACGCTCTTCGGAGTGGAACCGGTCCCCATAGGTGGATTCCATGACAACATAATCGGCTTCCTTCGTATACGTCGGATCCTTAATGAGCGGCTGGTTTTTATTTCCAATGTCTCCGGAAAAGACAATTTTCTTCGTTACATTCTCTTCGGTTGCCCAAACCTCGATACTTGCAGATCCAAGGAGATGCCCAACATCTGTAAAACGGATCTTTACCCCCTCACAGACCTCAATCATCCGGTCGTATTCACAGGGAACGATCCTGCGGATGATATTGTCTGCATCCTCCATGGTATAAAGCGGCTCGATCGGCGCATTGTCCGCACTCCGCTTCGCCTTACGGTTCTTCCACTCCGCATCCTGCATCTGGATATGCGCGCAGTCACGAAGCATGATACTACAAAGGTCCGCGGTTGCTTCCGTTGTCAGGATCTGTCCCCGGAACCCTCTTGCCGCGAGCTGTGGCAGCATACCGGAATGATCCACATGGGCATGGGTCAGCAGCACATAATCAAGCTGTGCCTCACACACGGGAAACTCTGCATTTTCAAAAGCATCAATACCCTGCTGCATACCATAATCCACCAGAATATGTTTCTCTCCGACCTGTAAATAATGACAGCTTCCTGTCACCTCATGGTCTGCCCCAATAAATATTAATTTCATTGCCATCCTCCCTTCCCTTCACACAAGTATACCATAATTTCATATAATATAGCAAACGAATAAGGAGCTCCCCTCCATGAATTTCTCTCTGATTTTCTCGCTTCTGCTGATCACCCTTTTGTGCGCAGATGCGTTTGTTTTTGGATTTTCCTACGGACTTGACCGGGTGAAAATTCCGCCCTCCTCCATGTTCCTCATTTCCTTCATCTCCGGGGCAATGCTTACCCTCTCCTTTCTGTTCGGTGGCCGGCTGCTTACCCTGCTTCCTTCCTTCTTAAAAACCTATCTTCCCTTCGTTGTCCTGCTTCTTCTTTCCCTTTACAAAATTTACGATGCCCTGCCCGCCTTTCATCCTCCGCAAAGTGCTCTCACCTCCGACGCCCTCTCCCACAAAATCAACCGGAAGGAAGTCCAGATTCTTTCCTTAAATGAAGCGGCACTCCTTGCCGTCACTTTGTCCATCGACAACATCTCTGTCGGCTTGAGCGTCGGCACCTGCCACCTTTCTCTTTTCCTTCTGCTGTCCTACTCCATATTCATCCATGTTGTGACCATTTGGGGCGGATGGCTCTTAGGACATTACTTTTCCAAACGCTGCTCCCACAACCTTTCCATCATCAGTGCACTTCTCCTGCTCGTCCTTGCTTTTGCCCAGCTGCGGTAAAAAGGCATAGCAGTTCATGCACCGCAAGCGGTGTCAGTGCCAGGATCTGGAGCCGTCCCCACTCGCCAAGCGTCAGGCGGTTGGTTTCAAACAGCGTCACGAGATAAGGCACCTCGGTCACCAATACCTGCAAAAGCAGTCCGATTCCAAGCGCCGCCAGCATATACCGGTTTTCAAAATGCTTCATCCTAAACACCGACCGGTTAACATCCCGCATGCCAACCGCATGCACCAATTGACTCATGCCAAGCACCGTAAAGGCATGGGTCTGTGCTTTATTTAAAATCCACTCGATTTCCAGAATCTTTTTCATGGAAAGAAGATTCACCGGAAGCTGCCGCTGCAGCAGTTCCTCATAAGGAACCGCCATAAAGGCAAGGATACTGATGACTCCGATCACCACTCCATAGCAGAGCGTACAGGACAGTCCTCCATGGGAAAACATGGTATCTGTGCTTTTGCGCGGCGGCTGATTCATCAGCTCTTCTCCATCGTTTCCGTCCATACCGAGGGCAAGAGCCGGCAGGGAATCCGTAATCAGGTTTACCCACAAAATATGACTTGCCTTTAAGGTTGCGGGAAACCCTGCCAGAATTGCCACAAGCATCGTGATAATTTCCCCGAAATTTGAGGATAAGAGAAACAGGATCGTTTTGCGGATATTCTCATAAATCCCGCGTCCCTCGCGGATCGCCTTTTCAATCGTGGAAAAGTTATCATCTGTGAGAATCAGGTCTGCAGCATTCCGTGCCACATCCGTTCCACCCTTTCCCATTGCCACACCGACATCTGCTGCCCGCAGCGCCGGTGCATCATTGATCCCGTCTCCGGTCATGGCTACCGTTTTGCCCTTCGCTTTGAGTGCATGCACGATGCGGACCTTATGTTCGGGGGACACTCTCGCAAATACCCGGATTCCCTCTACCCGTTCCATCAGCTCTTCTTCCGAAAGCGCATCCAGTTCTTCCCCTTTCATGCACTGTTCATGGCTCTGTGCAATGCCAAGCTCCTTTGCTATGGCCAGTGCGGTATCCACATGGTCCCCGGTAATCATCACCGTTTGTACATGGGCCTTGCGGAAGCTCTGCACTGCCTCTGACACGCCCTCCCGCGGCGGATCCATCATACCGACAAGTCCTAAGAATACCAGATCCTTTTCCTCCTTCAGATCTCCCTTTTTCTTCATGGCAAGCGCCATAACCCGCAACGCGCCGGAAGCCATCTGTTCTATCGCCCTCCGTGCCTCATTCTTTGCCCTTTCGGAAAAGGCAGCTTCCTTTCCGTTTTTCAGAACCGTCCGGCAGTCCTTTAAAATCCGGTCGGCAGCACCCTTGCTGTAGGCAATTTCCCCGTTGACGGTTTTATGTATGGTCGTCATCCTCTTGCGTACAGAGTCAAAGGCACACTCCGAAATGCGCACATACTCCCTTTCTGCTGCTTTCTTTTCCTGTCCACATTCGCGCGCCAGGAATAACAGTGCAAGCTCTGTCGGATCTCCGATATTTTCCTCTCCCAACACTGCATTATTGCAAAGCACACAGGCATTTAAGAATTGTTCATGCTCTTCTTTCCGGAAATCCTCTACCGAAAGGAGCTTTCCGTCCACATAACACTGTTTTACCGTCATCCGGTTCTGAGTTAACGTCCCCGTCTTGTCCGAACAGACCACATCCACCGCTCCTAACGTTTCTACGGAAGGGAGCTTACGCACAATCGTTCCGACACGCACCATTCTCGAAACACTTAAGGCAAGTACGACCGTCACAATCGCAGCAAGGCCCTCCGGAACCGCTGCGACAGCCAGTGAAATCGCGGTAAGCAGCATCTCTCCAATGTCCCGTTTCTGCAATACAGCCACCACAAACAGGAATACACAGATGCCGACCGCCACAAAGCTTAAGATTTTACCCAGATCTTCCAGACGCTTCTGGAGCGGTGTCAGCTCTTGCCTGCCCTCTGAAATCATTCCGGCGATCTTTCCGATCTGCGTCTGCATTCCGGTTTCCGTTACGATCGCTTCCCCATGCCCTGCCGTTACCATGGTGGTCATGAACACGAGATGCTTCTGATCTCCGAGCACTTCTGCCGCATGGAGCATTTCTTTCTCCTGATTCTGCCCCGGAACCTCCTTATCCACCGGTACGGATTCCCCAGTGAGCGCCGCTTCATCAATCTGCAGTCCGCTCGCCGCAAGCAGCCTTCCATCAGCCGGAACTTGTCTGCCCGCTTCCAGGAAAATCAGGTCTCCCGGCACCAGCTCACTTCCTGGAATCTCCATTTCCCGGCCTTCCCGCTTTACAAGTGCCTTAGGACTCGATAATTGCTGCAAGGCCTCGATCGCCTTTAATGCCTTTCCCTCCTGGATCACCCCGACGACTGCATTCAGGATAATTACTGCCGCAATGATCATCGATTCCCCGGCCTCTCCAAGGAATAACGATACGGCAATGGCCGCCATCAGAATATAAATCAGGGGATCGTTTAACTGTTCCCAGAAGAGTTGAAGCACACTCTTCTTCTTTCCTTCCCTGAGCCGGTTCGGCCCGTAAATTGTCTGCCGTTCTTCCACCTGTTCTGCTGTCAGGCCGTTACGCAGATCCGTTTCCGCGTTCTTGTCCCATTTTACAATCGTCTGCTCATTTAACATAAAAATCCCTCCTGCTCATACTTTTATATGCATGGGCAGAAGGGATTATGCGCTCTTCCTTTTGCGTTGTTTTATTTATGGAGTTGCCGACGGGCTTGCCGTACTCGTCGCAATCGCATTGGCATACACCGGATCTAACGGCGGTGTATAATTATCATAATACGTGGAGTTACACCGGATACAGGTATAAACGGTATAACCCTGCGTCGTATTGGTTGCCGGAATCACGACAGACCGGTAGGTATGGTTATTCAGATCCCGTTCTATCGTTTCTGCATATGAACTTCCGCAGGAACATACGAAAGACCGGATTCCCAACTCTGTACAGTTGGCTTCCTTTAACACATAAGAAACATAATTATGCTTATGGGCAGAAGGAGAAGCGGATGCATTCGCCGAAGCTGACGGTGAACTCGAGGTCCGCGCCGTGGCTGTCGCACTGGTACTTGCGCTTGCTGTGGCCGTTGCGTTGGCTGATGCACTGGCGCCTGCGGAAGAAGACGGACTTGCCGAAACCTTATCGGTCGGTCTCGAATCCAGTACCACGCCACAAACCACACAGGTTCTCTGCTCGCGTCCCAGTGTCGTAGAGGTCGCTTCCTCTGCGGTGGTCCAGTCCGAAGCAACATGTCCCGGTGCCGGAATCATTTCGGTATAAAAGCTTCCGCAACTGCAACTGTAACGGCGTAAGCCAGCCAGAACACAGGACGGTTCCCGTTCTGTCGAAGCGGTATATTGATGAATATGGGCCGATGTCGGAGAAGCAGATGCAGAGGTACCGCTTCCATTCGTCGTTTCTACCGGGATCGGTTCACTTGCGACAACCTCATCACAATAAATACATTTCTTTACACGCAGCCCTTCTTCGGTTGCGGTCGGTTTCCTTACAATCTCCCAGTCATCCGGAACATGCCCCGTGGACATCACATCCACATAGTATTCGTCTCCGCAGATCGAACAGGTATATTTTATCTGTCCTGCGGCATAACAGGTTGCCTTCTTGACAACCGTTTCCTGATAGTCATGCACATGATTGCTGATATCCGTAGAAGCCGGTGTCGGCGTAGGCACCTGATCCGTGGATGCGCTGCCGTCGGTTTCCGGTGTCATGGTCGGAACGGCAGATGCCTGTACAACCAGATTCCCATTGCTGTCAATTGTGACATCCGATGGAAGGGAATCCGTCTGTCCTCTGGTATCTGTATGATTATTCTGCGATGTATTCGTCATGGAATATCCCACAATTCCAATGGTCGCAAGACAGGCTATTACTGCCAGCACACCAAGGATCGCTGTCAATACCTTAAGTATTCCGTTCATAAACATGCTCCTTATTCTGAATCATTATTGGATTTATCCAAATTTACTTTGCCAATTTAAAATCAATCTATTTCATAAACAGAAGTGGTTACTACACCCTGATCACAACTGCTTATAATCTGCAGGTTTTTGGTTCCTACATTCTGGAACTGAAAATCCAGACTTCCCTCCGCAATAGTCGCATCCATATTTTCCGGCACATAATCGACCGCTGCCGAATGCTTATGACGCTCGGTTACCTTAATCTGTGCAGGCGCACTTTCTGCAATTCCACAGTATAAGGTACTGGATACCTGGCAGATTCCACCGCCCACGGAAGTCGTCTTCTGTCCGGAAGCAAAGCTTTCTGCTACAACATAGCCATTTTCCTTCGTTCTTGTTCCTATCGATTTGGAAAAGGAAAATGTACTTCCCGGAGTCAGAACAATTCCGTTAATCCGGCTTGAAGCAAGCTCCACATTGATTCTACGGTCCTCTAATGTATCATAGACACTGGACTTCGTACAAAGCAGTGTCTTCTTTACCACCGGCTGATCTGCCGCATAAGCCTTTCTTCCTTCGGCCCTTCCATACGTTACATAATGTTGGTAAAGGTCTGCTTCTGCCGTACCGATCTCTGCTGTTACATCCGGATAAGCAGCCGCATAAAATTCGGCATCAAACTTCTGTCCGTCCGGCATTTCCTTCTCCTCGGCCATGGCAGATGCACCAAACGCCAGCCATAAACACATTGCTCCTACTACATATTTCCATTTTTTCATGTTGTTTCTCCTCATTTGTATTCCGGTTCTGAATAGTCATAAATTATTGTAACACTTATTTTCCGCCGGAACAATCCATTATTTTCCCTGTTCCGGTTTGATAATGCGGATGAGATGCTTATCAAGCATCATCGTCCTGTTCCATGGATTTAATGCAACTCCTTGAATATCCGGTACTTCCAGTGCCGCATCAAACAGCTTATCGATGTCTGAAAGAAATGTGGACTTCACACAGTCTGAGCCCTTTAATTCTTCCTCAAAGCTGGTAAAGACAGACCACCACTTTGCGCCATCCCCGGTTTCAACCACCTTAAGATTCATCTGCGTACCGGCCACGGACGGCTCCACATCCACAATCAGCTGACCGCCCTCTTTCATTCGTCTGCGGATTACCGTAAGCGCATGCGCCAGCATTTCCGGCGTTGCCTCCTGCTGCAGTGCGAGAATGGCTTCCTCGATCTGTTCATTTCCTTTTAGGCCTTCATCCTGCATTCCTAACCTCCAATGATCGTTCCCACATTTCCATGCAGGGCAAGCCGTAAGAAGCCGCACAGAACGAGGTGCCCTACATAAAACACATAGAAAAACCACTTCATCCATTTTGCCTTACCTCTTGTTCCATTGTAGAAATACATAAACGGCCACACAATAATAATGCTGAATTGCAACAGTCCATAAACCACATCAATACAAAGACACCACACCAGTGCATACATGGAAATATAAGCAAGCATTCCAAGCACCTGCTTCTTTAAGTTCCCCTTGTTCTGATAAATATGTAAGGTACATAATACCGGGAAGCATGACCAGTCCGAAGGAAATGCCAGAACACACAGTACCAGAAGAAGTGCGGTTTTCTGCCAGTTTTTCAGCGGAAAGCTTCTCTTTTCATCATCAAAAATATAAAGCCCGACTGCTGCCAGGAACAGCGGCCAGATCACACTGGTCTGATTCAGCACCGAATCCCGGAACGGAATAAAAGAGATTCCGAAGCAGAAATTATAGGCAAAGTGCGCAAGGACCGCAAAAATAAAGAGACGTTCCAGATACTTCTTAAAGTTCCTGGTATACTGGTATCCTTCTGCAATCATAAACCACATCGTCGGCGCCGCAAGCCGCCCGAAAAGGTGAATAGCAAGCAGCCACCAGTCCTTATGGTATCCCGGCCAGATCGTAGATGCCAGATGATCCATAAACATCGCAATGATTGCGAATACTTTTAATTCATTTCCTGAAAATCCTTTAAATTCTTTTTTACTGATGGTCTGTTCCATAATTTCCCTCATTTTCTGATGATTCGTATATTGTCAGCCTGAGCCTTTACTCATCCTCATGCTAATATAATTCAGAATCCGTGTCAATTCTGCCGTTTTATTTTTGATACAAAATTCCCTTTTTCCATATTCCAAATATTCCAAGCGCCATAAGTCCCGCTCCTGTGCTTAGCAAATTAATATATTTCCGGGCGTTTACCTGCTTCACTACCCGGTCCTGTACCAGTTCATCCATCCGGAAGCCCTCTACTTCTTCATACCAGTCCAAATCCGGTGCATCTGCCCGAATAATCTTACCGATAAAGGAAACCTTCTCCCCTTTTCCCTGTTCAAATGCCTGTAATTGCTTTTTAGTTTCTTCTTCCCCTGTCATGACACGTATGTAACCATTCCCGCCCATTGGAACACTATAGGTCTCGTAATCCTTTGAAAAGGTGACAAACACCTCACTCACGCCTGTATACTGGTCCTTATGATATGGACCCACCGGACGCACCAGGTATTGTGTAATATCACACCCGACAAAGCTCCCGGGTTTAAGAGATGCAGAGTCCGGATTTTGCAGTTCATATGCTGTCGCATACCTCCACAGCTCAACAGCGTTCCCGGCTGCCATAATAATACCAATCAAAAAAGCCGCCGCATAAAGTATAAATTTTTTTGACAGAATATATTCTTTTTTATTTTTCTGACTCATGTAATCCATAATCTGACATCAGGCACTCTACTTCCTCTCTGGCTTCAAGAAAAAGCCTCGCAAGCCCCGGATCAAAATCAGCCCCGATTCCCTTCTCAATAATGGCAAAACACTCATCCAACGGCATTGCATCCCGATAGCATCTCTTTTGAGAAACCGCATCAAACACATCGGCAATCGCCATAATCCTGGCATGAAGCGGAATCTCCTCGCCCTTAAGCCCTTCCGGATATCCCTTGCCGTTATACTTCTCATGATGATACCTTGCAACCTCATATGCAATCTTCCGGAATTCTGCATTATCCAGATCCTTAAAGGTATGCAGGATAATATCTCCACCTGTCGCAGCATGTTCCTTCATAATTGCATATTCTTCATCAGTCAGCTTTCCCGGTTTCTGCAGAATGCTGTCCGGAGTTGAAATCTTACCAATATCATGAAGCGGGGCGGCATTTCTTACATTTGTCGCATAATCCTTATTCAATATCTCATGGTATTTCCGGTCATGCCGCATCTTTTTGAGTATCAGATCCACATAAGCCCTTGTCCGCTTGATGTGCCCGCCGGTATTATTATCGCGGCTTTCTACCATGGTTGCAAATCCATCAATCATTTCATCCTTATGCAGGGTAATCTTCCGGATCGAAGGATTTTCAAAATCAATATAGATTCCGAGCAGCAGAATGGTAGGGAATATGGAGGTCAGCAGAACCTCCGGGAAAATCACCTGTACAATCAGAATTGTTCCTGCAATGACAATATAGGACCAAGGTTCCTAATATCTTATTCTTTGAAAGGAAGCGATGCCTGGAAATCATGAAAAACAGAATGACTCCATAATATAATATCAACGTTGCAAAGCTGATATATACGGAAAACCCCATAGAATACCAGGTCATCTTTCCCTCTATATAATGCAGCTGACCAATTCCCGCTATCGTTAGGGCAATCATCAGCATGCCCGGAATCGCCAGTAAAAGGTTTTCCTTTTTCTTACGAAATCCGACAACCTGATCATACATATACTCTGCGGTAACAATAATCGTAATATCCATGAGAACAAAAAACAACAGATGCGCCACCCGGTTAAACCACTCGGGCACTATGTTCAGATGATTCACTGTCCATGCCGTCAGCCCATCAAAAAAAACTGCCCACGGCGCAACTGCAAGGAGCGCGTCAAAGTATTTATTGCATGGTATTTTCTCCCGCACCGTCTCTTTCACATAAGTAATTACGATATACAAAACTACCAGCAGGCAGCCCAGTTGTAACTTTACATACTGCATATTCCTTTTCCTCTTTCATCTGTATTGAATCTATATAGCAAATAAAAAGAAACTGCCCAATCACTCGGGCAGTTCTAAGGTTCTCAAAGGTGAGTATCGTTTTCGTCTTAGCCATGAAGACCATTGGACTGGCGAATCATGTCCTCGACAACAATATCATAAATCTCTCCCAGTGTATTGCAATACTCCAGCACCTTCCAGGGTTCATTGGTATGGAAATGAATCTTAATAAGATCCTCATCACCGGCTGCAATCAGACTGTTTCCTTCAAAATGCTCTGTGATGTAATCCGCAATCTCATCCTCGTCAAGATCCTCATCCCTGCGATCAATAAGGAGCTGAGTATCATAACGGTATGCAAACTGATCATCTTCCGCATCAATACTATGTATATCTGACATAACATCCTCCTTGCTAAAATACGACTTTCATGCAGATTATAGCATTGCCCACAGCGCTTTTGCAACAGGAAATTCAGAGCTGGTTGCGGTCTGTTGTTTTCCGTGTTAAAATAAATATATCCGGATTAGTGGTGGTCAAGATAAAACATTACCTGGTAGATAGTGAAAATGTAAACGACAACTGGTTAATGCTCCTGGATATGGCAGACGAGAATGATGAAATTATTATCTTTTATACGAAAAATTCTCCTCATATGGCATATGCCTCGGTCATTAAGCTGTTGCAGGAAAAACGCACGATTCAGTTTGAAGAGTGCTTCGAGGGACAGAATGCTTTGGATTTCCAGCTCATATCCTATTTAGGATATCTGATCGGAACGGATAATCAGAAAACTTCGGAATTCATTGTAATGAGTAACGATACCGGCTTTGATCCGGCTGTCCGTTTCTGGAAGAAGAAGGGATTCCTCGTAAACCGAATTAATGTGAACTACTGCAAGTTAGGTCTCCAGCGGCAGAAGGAGGACGTTGTCCGCACCGTCGAAGAAGAGCTTCCCCTTACAGCTTCTGCTTCGGAAGAAGAAGCTTCTCTTCCGGTACAGGCTGTTAAAGAGGCTTCCCCTGAAAAATCAGAAGATTTTCATTCAGAGGATTCCCATAAGGAAGAAGTTGATACCTTCATCAACTGCTTTGGAAAAAACAACCTTGTTGCACTTCACGAAACCTTTGTTCATGTCTACGGTCAGGAACAGGGGCAGCTTATTTACAAAACCGTAAGAGACGATTCTTATTCCTTTACTGCGGAAGCCTATTCCCATCAGGATAAGATCAAACATTTCACAGATATCATTTTTGCCCACAGCGACGTGAAAGATCCCGGTAACTTTGTTTCCTTCCTGGATAATAACAAAGATAAAACCAAGAATCTGAACGGCATCCGTGCAATCATTATCAAAACCTATGGCAAGGATAACGGCATGAAATACTACAGTCTGTTTAAACCGTATTTCAAAATGATATCTGCACTAAAATAATATGGAAAGGTAATCCGGATATCCCATCGGCAGCAGCTTAGCCGATGGGATTGTTTTATACCGTCAGGTTCATCCTTTATCTGTTTCTGATGCTCTTAATTGTTCTTTCAAGCACGACGATATCGAGCGGCTTGGATACATGCGCATCCATACCTGCATTCAGGCAATCCTGCACATCGGAGCTAAACGCATTTGCCGTCATGGCAATAATCGGAATGCTTTTTCCAAGCGGATTATCACCCTGTCTTATCATCCGGGTGGCCTTTAGTCCATCCATAACCGGCATTTGTACATCCATAAAAATCGCATCATAGTCACCTGCTTTTACATTCCGGAATGCTTCCACAAGCTCTTTTCCATTGGAATATATATCGCAATCTGCTCCTTTTATATCCAATATAGCGCTTAATATCTCTGCATTCAGTTCATTATCCCCCGCGCACAGGAACTTCATTCCATTTAAGACAGATCCCTTAACATTCTCATTCGTTTCGCCATGACTTACTATTCCGGCAATGGTATTGCAAAGTGTGGAGAGAAAGAACGGACGTACCACAATACCATCCACTCCCCCCTGATGTTCTATCTCAATCAACTGCCTGCGTTCCTCATACTTACAGCAATAAAGTAAAAGTGCATCTCCTGCAGCTTTACGAAACCGTTGTATGTGATCCTGCAGCTTCCGGTCGCCCAGTGAATTTCCTAATAATACAATATCCACCAGCTGATTCAGCAGAATATGATCTGCCTCCTCTTCTGTCCCTGCCACTCATAATTCGGTATACTTTACGACAGTAAATGCTGCTCTGGCATTCTCTATAAAATCCACATCCTCAGAAACCAGTAATACATGTGCATACGGGAAATCAATTTTATGAATCTTGTCCGTTTTTAATCTTAAAACAACTTCAAAGCAGCTTCCTTTATCCGGTTCACTCTGTACAGTAATGGTTCCGCCCATCATATCTACAATATTCTTCGTGATTGCCATGCCAAGGCCTGTTCCCTGGATCCTACTGGTCATGGAATTCTCAGCCCGGGTAAAAGGTTCAAAAATATGTTCCATAAATTCAGCTTCCATTCCCCTTCCATTATCAGCAACCCGGATATGAAACTCTGCCCGGTCAGGATCTTCACAGCTCTGCTCCGTAAGCTCAAAAGTAATTTTTCCGCCATATGGTGTGTATTTCACGGCATTGGAAAGCAGGTTGATAAAAATCTGGCGCAAACGCACCGCATCACCGTACAGATATTCATGACTTATTTTATGAATATAAGTCTCCATTTTCAAAGGATCCTCTTTATCATGTATCATCAGATTGGTAATTCCCGTAATCGCATTCATAGGCGTCCGGATATCATGGGACATATTACTTAAAAACGTTGTCTTCGCTGCATTTGCTTCCTTGGCTTCCAGTACCGCCGCTTCCAGTTCCAGGTTTTTCTTTTCAAGCTCCTGATACAGTTCTCTTCTGCGCTGGTCTCCGATAGCAATATCACACCATACATAAATAACCGCATAGCTGGCATTAATAATCAGCCAGCCGGGATGTGCAAGCTGCACCCAGGTTAATACAGCAGTAAACAGAAAGAACACCGTGAGTAAAAGTGCATTGTGCCGTGATGCAAGTTTCTTCCAGCAAAACAGAGCCTGCAAAAGTCCTATGCCGGAATACAGCATAATGCAGCCGACTCCAACGGGTATGAAAAGAATCCCTCTCTCATACTCCATATCGGAAGACAGCCTGAAAAAGAGGCCGGTAAACGGATTGCTCAGAGCCGCCAGCGTATAAACTATGTATGGAATACTTATCATTGTAATTTTCTTTAAGGAAAACCTGACCGGATCATTCTGATGAATCAGGATATAGACATATCCCACCCAGACAACGGCAAGAAGAGGCATACTGATAACATAAATGGTCATTAAAATCTGGTATACCCACCAGTTACTGCAGCCATTCATTACCGTTGAAGATATAATATCTATAATCGTACTTATAATACTGAAAAACAACACAAAATAAAGTGCCTCACTCTGTGTATCTCCAGCATCCTTTATTCCCTATATGTTTCTTTGTCTGCGAAGCCTGTGCATACTGAATTCCTTGATATACATAATCAATAACACAGCAAGCGCAAAGTAATCTGTCTCAACATGCCACATAACATTCTTCTCCTTTCACTTCACACAGCCTCCAGTCTGCACAAAAAGTGCTTTCATGTGTTATTTTCAGGAAAAATTTCTGTTGAATACGCAAGTTTTAGACAATCAAATTTGATTTATTATTAATAAATATATCATATTGCAACATATTTGTCGATTCATTTCTGTACTCTGAGAGTTGCTTCTTCCGGTAAATGTGTTACACTTCATAGTAATATTGTGTAACCATAAGGAGGTTCCCATGACTTCACCCCAAAAGAAGACTGCGTACTATCATCTTCCCGGTCTGTTTGAATTTTATGAACTGTACCGCGTGTTTCTGCCATTATTCCGGGAACATCGGGAATATTTTTATGACTGGTGTGAGATCGGCTCTATCTACGGTGCCCCTGCGGACTGCATCTGGGGTGGCGGCCGTGCCGGTTTCGGAAATGAGGATCCGCAGGAGGTTCTTTCCCTCATGCAGGAATACGGAATTTCATCCCGGCTTACCTTCAGCAATTCCCTGTTAAAAGAAGAACATCTTAAAGATAAGCACTGCAATGACCTCTGTGCCCTGTTTGAAAAGGGAAACGGTGTAACAAACGGTGTCATTGTTCACTCTGAGCTTCTTTTACATTATCTGAAAGCCCATTACCCAAAGCTCATGCTCATTTCTTCAACCACAAAGGTACTGACAGAGTTTTCGCAGTGCTTAGAGGAGATCCGGCGTGAGGACTTCCGTTATGTCGTGCCGGATTTCCGCCTGAATAAGGCTTTGGAACAATGGAAAGACCTGCCCCGGTCACAGAAGGACAAGGTTGAATTTCTTTGTAATGAATGCTGTTCTTTCGGCTGTGGGGACCGGAAGCAGTGCTATGAAGCCGTAAGCCGTCAGAATCTTGGTGAAGACACTCCCGAACATCATTGTGCCTCTCTGGATGCCAGAGAGGGGTACCGCTTTTCAAAAGCCATGGAAAACCCGGGCTTCATCGGTATTGATGCGATCCTGAACACTTACCTTCCTATGGGATTTTCCAATTTCAAAATCGAAGGCCGCAGCCTCGGCAGTGCCCTGATTCTGGAATTTTTACTCTATTATATGACCCGTCCCGAATATCAACTGCATGTCCGGGAGGCAGTCTATCTCGATAACACGCTGGATCTGTTCTGATAAAAGGACTTTTTTCCTTCGGTGGCGCTATTCCAGAAATTTCCGGAGCATTTTTCTTTTTCATTTTCATCATAGATGTCATAGCTGTCAAACCACGAAAACAGCCGCTGTACCAAAGAGCGCGGGACGTTGCAAAACGTCCGGGGGACGTTTGTTCTACAACGACCGAAGCGGAGCGGAGACCTCGAACCTTCGAGCCCCGGCGGGGCTCGAAAACAAGAAAAAGGATATCCATTCAGATATCCTTTTCTTGTTCCTTTGAGAGCGCGAGACGGGACTCGAACCCGCGGCCCCGACCTTGGCAAGGTCGTGCTCCACCAACTGAGCCACTCGCGCATATTCTGTTGTGTCTGTAAGCTGTTACGTCTTGCGGACAATTAGTATAATACTATAGGACTTTTACTTTGTCAACTTTATTTTTATAATTTTCCCAATTTTTAAAAAATTCCATCATTTTAATCCGGCAAATGCCGTAAATACAGTATTTACCGGATTATCTTTTCCGATTCATTCCCTATTAGCTTTATTCAATTCTGTCCCTGTATTTCACCCGGTAGATTCGCTTTAAAGATTCATTAATCCGGTCTTCAGAAATTGTTCCATTCTGAACAGCATCCAAAACTCCCTGGTAAGCCTCTTCAAAGTTCTCAGGCATTAACAGCATATCCGCTCCCGCTTCGATTGCCTTGACTGCTGCCTCTGCGGAAGAATAAGAGTCCGTAATGGCACTCATATCAAGGGCATCCGTAATGACAATTCCATCATAACCAAGCTGGTTTCTCAAAAGGTCATTAATCACTGCTCCGGATAAAGAACACGGGGTATCATCTCCTACCACATTGGGAAGAGACATATGACTGACCATCACAAAGTCTGCGCCTGCATCAATACCGGACTGAAAAGCTGGGAGATCGGTCTGCTGCATATCCTCCAACGTTTTCTCCGATACGGTCTTTTCATCATGTGTATCTGTTGTGGTATCTCCGATTCCCGGGAAATGCTTTAAGCATGCGCTCACACCACTTTCCTGCAATCCCTGTACTTCTGCTGCCACCATCGTACCTACGACATTTGGATCAGATCCAAAGGACCGGTTTCCAATCACTGCATTCTCTGCAGAAACAACATCTGCTACCGGTGCAAAATCCACATTGAACCCAAACTGTGATAAATAAGTTCCAATCGTCGTACCTGCTTCCTTTGCTTTCTCCGGATCACAGGTACTTCCAATCTCTGACATATCACCCACATCATCAGCAAGTCCTGCACCCGCAACACGGGATACGCTTCCCCCTTCTTCATCTACGGCAAGAAAAACGGGATAAATCATGGTATTTCTGGTTGTATCAAGCATTTCTTTCAGCTGATCTGCCGACTTGATATTTTTGCTGAAATAGACAAGACCGCCGACCGGATATTCACTTAACTTCTGCTTCGTGGTATCACCTGCCTGAATCACAGTATCTACACCCGTCAACGCTTCCGGTGTAACCATGAACAGACCTGCTACTTTATTTTCAAGAGACATTTCTGCAATACAGGAATCTGCAATCTGGTTCAGATAATCATCCGAGGTCAACTCCTGTGGTTCTTCTTCTACAGGAGCCTCCACAACAGCCGGTTCCGAATCTGCCAGTTCCGCAAGCTGCGCCTGCAGCTCTTCGGTATGCTTCTTATCATTCAATTGCTTCATTAACTGTGTTACACCCAGAATTCCTCCTGCAACTAAGGCAAGTCCGACTACAATGACTACGATAATTGCAATGAGCTGGTTTCTCTTACGCCTTGCTCTCCGGTATTCTCTCCGATCTATTTCGTTATCATAAGTTTCCTGTCTGCTCATGGTACCTCCTAAGTATAATATTTATCTATTTCGTAAAAAGAGATTAATTTGCATGTTCGTTGATAAGCGCAGAAAAACAAATGCCGCCTGTGGCGTCGCTTGTTTTTCTTATGCGCTTATCATATCACGAATCGAAGCGGGCATCAACACAATTACTTTGACACCCGCTTCTAAACTATGCTCTCCATTGGACTAACCTCTTTTCTTTATAATTTCTACTTCAATGGATTATTCTTTATTCAATTGTACTTTCTCTTTCGTATTTTCTTCACTACTCATTCGTATAAACAAACATGTAACGGTTTCTATTCTCTTATCTTCTGTTACTCGTCACTTTCTCTTCTGTAGCTGATACGATTCGAATTCTTCGTCCTGTCTTCTGTACTTCGTTCTTTAGTACCTTTTACTAAGTTGTTACAACTTGTACTCATTGCTTTCGAAAAGCTATGAGGAAAAATTATTCAGTTTCCGGTGGACCGTACCTCCTTTTCTTTAGATTATCTATGTGAAAGATATCTCTTGTTTATGTCTTTATTATAACAGACATGTTTAATTTGTCAACACATTTTTTCAATTTTCTTTTTATTTTTTAAATTTATTTTGTATTATGTCGTTTTATCAGATTAATTGTCATATTTTGTAAATAATTCCAAATATTTCCCATAAAAAACATAAAGAGTACGATTGCAAACTTTTCGTGCGAGGACGGTATTGCAAAGCAACTGATTTCTTATAAACAAGAAAGATCTGCCTCCACACCAGCCGGCATGTCAGCAGATCTTTTGTAATTGTTTATCAGATCAGCGGATACTTATCGGTAAGCTTCTGGACGATTGCTCTTGCTTCCGGAATCTTCTCCTCGCCGCCCTTCACAATTAATGCGATGGCTTCTGCGATCTGATCCATATCCTCTGTGTTCATTCCTCTGGAAGTAACGGCCGGTGTTCCAAGACGGATACCGCTTGTTACGAAAGGAGACTTCGGATCATTCGGAATGGTGTTCTTATTTGCTGTAATATGTGCTTCATCAAGCATCTTCTCAACAGCCTTACCGGTTAAATCAAACGGGGTAAGATCCATCAGCATCAGGTGATTGTCTGTACCACCGGATACAATCCTGATTCCTCTGTCCATAAGACCCTTGCAAAGAGCCTGGGCATTGTCAATAATGTTCTTCTGATACTGCTTAAAGTCATCTGTAAGGGCTTCTTTGAAGCAGACAGCCTTGGCTGCGATCACATGCATCAAAGGACCTCCCTGAATGCCTGGGAACACTGCCTTATTGAAGTTATATTTATCTGCGGCTTCCTGATTGCAGAGAATCATACCGCCTCTCGGTCCACGCAGCGTTTTATGCGTAGTTGTGGTTACCACATCAGCATAAGGAATCGGGCTTGGATGAAGTCCTGCTGCCACAAGTCCTGCAATGTGAGCCATATCAACCATCAATACTGCCCCAACCTCATCTGCAACCTCACGGAACTTCTTGAAATCAATGGTTCTTGCATAAGCGGATGCACCGGCAATGATCATTTTGGGCTTACACTCCAGTGCGATCTCCCTTAATTTATCATAGTCAATAAATCCCTCATCATTTACCCCGTAAGGCACAATATTAAAATATTTACCGGAAATATTCACCGGACTTCCATGTGTCAGATGTCCGCCATGATCCAGGTTCATTCCCATAATGGTATCTCCCGGATTACAGATTGCAAACTGTACGGCAAGATTGGCCTGTGCACCGGAATGAGGCTGTACATTCGCATAATCGCATCCAAACAGTTCCTTGGCACGCTCGATTGCAAGGTTCTCAACCACATCTACACACTGGCATCCACCGTAGTAACGCTTTCCCGGATAGCCTTCGGCATATTTGTTTGTTAACGGGCTTCCCATAGCTGCCATAACAGCCTTGCTTACCCAGTTCTCAGAAGCAATCAGTTCAATATGACTGTTCTGGCGCTGCTGTTCATCCACAATTGCCTGTGCAATTTCCGGATCTTCTTTTCTGACTTCATCCAATGAATACATAATTCTCCTCCTCTGATTATAAATATAGGTAAGTATAACATAAGAAACCCAAAAAAGAAACATTGCTTTACTCTTTCGACAAATACTGCTAAAATATAGTAAGAATTCATAGGGGAGAACACTTTTCATGGTAAATATGGTAATTAACCCGGCATCCAAATCCGGCCACGGACTTGAAATGTGGAAGGAACTGGAAGACTGGCTTTTAAAACACAGTATTGAATATGAAGCCTTTTTGTCCAAAGGTCCTGGCGATGTCACCAGAATAGTACACGAATTATGCAAAAACGGATTATCCAAAGCCTCTTCCGTGCTGCGGATTATTATTCTTGGAGGTGATGGGACCTTTAATGAAGCCCTGCAGGGAATTACCGACTTTGACTGCGTGGAAATCGGCTATATTCCTACCGGTTCCAGCAATGACCTGGCACGTGACCTTGGAATAAAGGGAGACCCTTCTTTCCTTTTATCCCGGATCCTTGTGTGTGACAAGCCACACCTTATGGACCTTGGCCGCCTGACCTATCACGACTCTGCCAGTGAGCGCTCCAGACTCCATGAAGAAAAGGACTCTGACACCCGCTATTTTGCGGTAAGCTGTGGTATCGGTTATGATGCTGCCATCTGTGAAGAGGCACTGGCATCCCACTTTAAAAACACCTTAAACCGCCTCGGACTGGGAAAACTTACCTACTTGACCATTGCCTTAAAACAGCTTATATTGACAAAGAGAGGAAATTGTACTATTACATTAGATGGTAAGGAACCTTTCGAGCTGAAAAGCTTCTTATTTATAGCAACCATGATTCACCGTTTCGAGGGTGGCGGCTTTATGTTCTGTCCGGATGCCGATGCGCAGGACGGACGCTTTAACCTTTGTGCGGTTGGACCGATTGCGAAGCTGCGGATACTCTTTGCACTGCCGTCTGCGTTAAAGGGGCAGCATTATCGCTATCCGCACATCTATCCCTATGACGGGGCTTCGGTTCACATCGAAGCAGACCGCCCGTTCTGGGTTCACACCGATGGAGAGGTCTCCAGGAAGAGCAGTTCCATCACAATTGAGTGTTTACAAAAGAAGATTCATCTATTAAAATAGGAATGTTTCTTTGTAGACATGAGGAGGAAATGAGGAAATTATGAAAAAGTTTTATGAAAGGTATAAGCATGCGATACCTCTTATTGTGTATGCATTCATATACCTGAGCTGGTTTTCGTATCTGGAACGTACCGTACAGAACCCGCAGACGATCATCCATATGAAATGGGATGATATGATTCCGTTTTGTGAGGTATTTGTTATTCCATATTACCTATGGTTTGGTTACGTTTCCATTGTTGTACTGTACCTATTATTCAAGAATAAACAGGACTATTACAGGGCTTGTACTTTTCTTTTTACCGGAATGACCATTTTCCTGTTAGTCTCTACCCTCTGGCCGAACGGACATCACCTTCGTCCCGCAGTAATGCCGAGAGATAATATTTTTACGACAATGGTCGCCGCCCTTTATAAGGCAGACACTCCGACAAACCTCTGGCCGAGCATCCACGTATATAATTCCATCGGTGCCCACCTGGCGGTTACTCATAATGAGAAGCTGCGAAAGAACAAAGTGATTTACTTCGGATCATTGATCCTGTGTATTTCCATTATTCTTTCTACTGTATTCATCAAGCAGCACTCCTGCTTTGATGTCATTACCGGTATTCTGATGGGTGCCATCATGTATGTGATTGTTTATCAGCTTGATATTATTTCGATCTATCAGACACGTCAGGCAGCCAGACGCCAGCGGATGCGCGAGGTATAGACTGTTGTTATATTCTGTATTCTGCAAAATATGTAGTCGTTGCCTGATACAAATATCCAAAAGCAAAAGAGTATCTGCAGAAGATAAAATTCTTCTACAGATACTCTTTTTATATTATGTATTGTTATTTGTCTGCCTCAATCGGAAAATGAATGGTAATCTCCGTTCCTTTTCCGGTTTCACTGTTAAGTTCGATCTTACCGTGATGATACTGTACGGCATGCTTCACAATGGAAAGTCCAAGACCAGTACCGCCGGAGGACTTGGAATGGCTCTTATCCACACGGTAAAAGCGTTCAAATACTCTGGACTGATGCTCCGGTGCAATTCCAATTCCGTTATCTTTCACACAAAGAACAGCTTCTTCTCCTCTCCGGTCAACCATAATTTCAACCTTTCCTCCCGGAAGATTATACTTGATTGCATTATCACAAAGATTATATACAATCTCATAAAGAAGTCTGCGCACACCATGCATGATTGCTTTTTTGCCCGAAAGAGAAAGGGTAATATCTCTGGTGCCTGCGGTAGATTCCAGATTCTGCTCCACTTCCTCCGCAATGTCCATAAGATCAACCTCCTCACAGGGAAGCTCATTTCCTTCATCTAACTGTGACAGACGGATAATATCCTCAATGAGCGCCACAAGACGCGTTGCCTCCTTCCGGATGTGGCCGATAAACCGCGGCATATCCTCCGGCTTTACCATGCCGGTTTCAATCAGATCCGCACTTCCGATAATTCCCTGAAGCGGTGTCTTTAACTCGTGGGATACGTTTGCGGTAAATTCCCTCCGGTTCCGCTCTGCATATTCCTGTTCCGTAATATCAAACGCCAGAATAACCGCGCCAAGAACCTTTCCTGCTGATTCAATCCTGCTGATGTCCAGCTGGTATTCCCTTCCCATCCGTTCAATCCGGATCTCGCTGTGCCCCTCTTCAAAGGTCTTTTCAATAGCTGTGCTTAACGACCTGCTCCGGTCCAACGTCAGGAAATCATGTCCTACCGCTCCCTGCGTATCACCGCCAAAAATATTTCTGGCTGCCGGATTGATGCTTAATACGATGCCTTTGTTATCTAACAGCACCAGACCTTCCTTCATGCTCTCTGTAATCTGGTTAAATTCATCGGTCTTTTCTTCCAGCTTGCGAAGCTGCCTCGAAATTTCACTGCTCTGCCGGTTGATCCGGTTAAGCAGAGGAGAAATTTCTTCATAGGTTTCGTTTTCCAGCGGATTTTCCAGATCCAGATTATTAAGAGGCTCCACTATCCTCTTGGAAAGACGGCTTGCCAGCACACCGGAAAGAATCAGGGCTCCAATAATAATAAATATGATCGGCTGTAACATTCCGAGGATCAGAAGTCCTGTTGTTGCATACTTGGCAGAAATACGAAGAACCGTTCCATCCTCCATCCGCTTCGCATAATATCTGGTCTTTTCCATCAAGGTTGCAGAATACCGGGTGGATTCACCGACTCCGTTTTCAAAAGCAGCCTTTATCTCCACACGGTCCTTATGATTCTCCAGTTCCTCATTCCCCGTTTCTGTATCATAAAGAACCGTTCCATCTGTATCAATCCAGGTCAGCCGATAATGATCAGACTGCAGATGCTCTAAATAATCCACGCCATCCTTTATAACAGAAACAGACGCCAGATTCAGTTCATCCGTCAGCTGCCCCTTCTGGATGTTTCCAAAATACTCATAAAATACTCCCAATATAATTGTCAGACTGGCAAGCAGTACGGTTGCAGCGACAATTATAATCGATTGAAAGATTTTCTTTGTCATGATTTAGCCTCCAGACGGTACCCTACATTGCGTACCGTTTCAATCAGTTCTCCGTAGTCCTTAAGCTTCTGCCGCAGCGTCCGGATATGCATATCCACGGTACGGGTATCCCCGCAGTAGTCCATTCCCCAGACCTCATTAAACAGCTGGTCTCTGGTAAACGCCATGCCCGGATGTGACAAAAACAGCCGGAGAAGTTCAAACTCTTTATAGGTCAATGTAATTCTTTCTCCATCTATGGTTACAGTGTGTTCATCGATATTTACAATCAATCCGCCGGTTTTAAGCAAATGCTCTACCTGACGCGGCTGGCATCTGCGCAGAACCGCTTTCACACAGGATACGAATTCCATTACACCGAACGGTTTCGTAAGATAATAATCCGCACCCATATCAAGTCCCTGAATCTTATCATATTCCGCTCCCTTTGCCGTTGCCATGACGACCGGAATATCTCTGGTTTCCGGATCCTCCTTCATCTTCTGCAAAAGAGCAATCCCGTCAATTCCGGGAAGCATCACATCCAGTACGACAAGCTCCGGCTTCTGGAATTTTAACTCCTTCAGAAAGGAAGTACCATCCTCAAAACCCTTCGCTTCATAGCCTGTGGACTGTAATGCATATACCTCGATATCACGGATGCTTGCATCATCTTCTACACACCAAATCATTTTTATTCCTCCTTGTGGACTCCCGTAACTGAAAAGATCACCCATTTTGCAATATTTACTGCGTGATCCGCAATACGTTCATAATATTTGGCAATGATCAGCAGATCTATCGCATATTCACCGTCCTTCGGGTCATCCGCAATCTTCCGGATCAGATCTTCCTTCACACGGTCAAAATACCGGTCTACAATATCATCATCCTTAATTACCTTTTCCGCTAACATTATATCACGTTTTACAAACGCATCAACGCTTTCGGTCACCATACCGATGGATGCCTTCGCCATTTCAGGAAGCAGGATATCCTCTGCACCGTTGGCAATACCGCACCACAGAGCGATATATCCGGCATTACGTCCCATAACCTCGATGATCGAGCATCTCTCATGGGAAGTGGAAGTATCTCTTACTTTATCAATGGCTTCCATTGCAGTGTTTACCGCGGTATCAAAACCGATGGTATATTCTGTGCAGGCGATATCCAGGTCGATGGTTCCCGGTACACCTACGGTGTTAATTCCAAGAGCTGCCAGTTTCTGCGCTCCTGCAAAAGATCCGTCTCCGCCGATAACTACCAGTCCGTCGATGCCGTGTTTTCTGCAGACATCTGCAGCACGTTTCTGGCCTTCCGGTGTACGCATCTCTGCGCAGCGGGCGGTATAAAGGATGGTACCTCCGCGCTCGATGGTGTCGGATACATCGCGGGCTGTCATGTCGATGATTTCTTCGTTCATCAGTCCGTCGTAGCCTTTCAGGATACCTTTCATCTGAACGCCCTTCTGCAGACCTCTTCTTACGGCTGCACGGATCGCTGCGTTCATACCTGGTGCATCACCACCGCTGGTAAGGACGCCAATGGTTTTTATCTTGTTTTCTGCCATCTTTTCTTCCTCCATCTTCTGAATCTATCTCATTTTTACTATACACATATTCGGGTATAGTTTAGCGCATTTCTATAAGTTTTTCAATCCTCTTTCTACAACTTTAACATTGGTTTTACCATATTTTTCGTACATATAGTTCAGCCATGAGTCCTGAATTTGTGCATGATATCCAACCGGAAGCTTCTTTATGGCCTTTACGTCTTTCAGGTAGATCACAACAGCACTGTCACCCGGTGAACGTCTGAGGTCTGCAAGCAATTCCTGAGATTGCTGTGTGTAGCTTTCTTTATTGTCAAACTGTATCCAGATTTCCCTTGGCATATTGTCAAAGGGACGGATTTTTTCAAGGATCAGTTTACTGGCGCGATCGTCCTCTGCAGATACTCTGCCCTGAATAAATACTCTGCCTTCTTCATTCAGGAACTGCTGACTTTTCTCATAATCTCTGGGGAACACAACTACCTCCACTGTTCCTACCAGATCCTCCACTGTGAGGAATGCCATAACCTTATTATTCTTTGTATATTTGATGGTTTTATCCGTAATCATTCCACCGATAATTACTTTCTGACCATCCATGACTTTCGGAAGATTTGTTTCTTCATCCTGCTGAAAATCAGAGGTTTTCGCAGAAATGGTTTTCTCCATCATTCCCCGGTAATTTTCCAGAGGATGACCACTGAGGTAGATTCCCAGAACTTCCTTCTCATATCCCAGAAGTTCCTCTTTTCCGAATTCCTCCACATCGGGCATACGGATTTCAAATTCTTTTTTGTCCTCCTCGCTTACCAGATCAAAAAGGCTCATCTGGCCTGCCAGTGAATTCTTCTTATCCTGACTGATACTGTCTGAAATCTTCTGATAAACCAGCATTTTCTGGCGGCGGTTACCATCCAGGCAATCCAGCGCACCTGCTTTGATAAAGTTTTCTACTGCTCGCTTATTCATCTGCGGAGAGTTTCGTTCCATAAAATCCTTCAGGGAACGATATTGTCCGTTCTCGTCCCTCTCTTTTACCAGGCTTTCAATAACCGGACGTCCCACACTCTTTATAGCGGACAGGCCATATCGGATTGCACCGTTATCTACAGAAAATCCGTACATTCCACAGTTCACATCCGGCGGCAGGATCTTAATCCCCATCTGTCTGCAGACCAAAATATATTCTGCAACCTTATTGGGAAAATCAATAACCGACGTCATAAGTGCAGCCATAAATTCTACAGGATAATAGTACTTCAGATATGCTGTCTGGTAGGAAACAACTGCATAGGCTGCTGCATGGGACTTATTAAAGGCATATTTGGCGAAATCAATCATTTCATCATATATTTTATTTGCCGTTGCCTCATCAATTCCATTTGCAATACAGCCTGGAACTCCCTCTGCTTCATTTCCGTAAACAAAGTTCTGGCGCTCCTTTTCCATGACAGAGGCCTTCTTTTTGGACATTGCTCGACGTACCAGGTCGCTTCGGCCCAGAGTATAACCTGCCAGGTTCCGAACAATCTGCATAACCTGCTCCTGATAGACAATACATCCGTATGTAGGCTCAAGTATAGGCTCAAGCTGCGGACAGTCATAGACTATGCTGCTGCGGTCATTCTTGCCCTTGATATACTGCGGAATAAAGTCCATAGGACCCG
>OGOZ01000116.1_pt1 | contig 52973 bp, 41 predicted proteins | sample 1552801 | NCBI WGS metagenome assembly OGOZ01 (sample SAMEA2580196, study PRJEB22360) | human gut metagenome | biome: human gut; feature: human-associated habitat; material: faeces | place: Denmark | collected 2008/2010 | reverse complement strand
CGCGCGCGAGCGGTGTTGCAAAGCAACTAATTTCTTCTCCGCGAGCTGCGCATCCACGTTCCTCATTTTGCTTTACAGGAAATTCCTGTAAAGCAAAATGAGGAGCCTGCAGAGGGCACTTGTCCCTCAACAGACTCCTTTGTCTTATCCTGTATACAATAATGCAATTTTTATCTAACCGCCATTCTAAACGGTTTCTGCACCGATGTCAATAGAAATTTGACATTTTTCTCAATTCTGCATTACTTCCTAATTAATGCGTTTTTCCGTATGCCGTTTGTCGAAAAATTTTTGCTAATTTTTTTAAAAAACCTATTGACAACCGGAAAAATTAGGTCTACAATCCGAACTATCATAAGCAAAGGCGCTATGAGGTAAATCCTTGTGGCGTCTTTTTTTATGTGGAATTGTTTTCCTTAAAGCGCTGCACAAGATGCGCACTTGTGCAGCCACCCTCAAAACAGAATTGGTTTTGAGTCAACACAACAATTTTAAAGGAGGCCATTTATGAGAAGTAATGTACCAGAAATTTTCGGAAGTATGGTATTCAACGATGCCATAATGAGAGATAAACTTCCTAAAGACATTTACAAATCCTTAAAAAAGACCATCGAGGATGGCAAAGATTTAGATATTACCGTAGCCAATGTGGTTGCCATTGCCATGAAGGACTGGGCAATCGAAAAAGGAGCTACCCATTATACACACTGGTTCCAGCCGATGACCGGAATCACCGCTGAAAAGCATGACAGTTTCATTTCTCCACAGAATGACGGACGTGTCATCATGGAGTTCTCCGGTAAAGAGCTGATCAAAGGCGAACCGGATGCATCCAGTTTCCCTTCCGGCGGCTTACGTGCCACCTTTGAAGCAAGAGGTTATACCGCATGGGATCCTACCTCTTACGCTTTCGTAAAGGACGGAGTGCTTTGTATTCCTACTGCATTCTGCTCCTACGGCGGTGAAGCACTTGATAAGAAGACTCCTCTTCTCCGTTCCATGGAAGCCCTTGGCGAACAGGCCGTCCGTGTATTGCGTCTCTTCGGTAACACCGATGCAAAGCGTGTCATCACAACGGTTGGTCCCGAGCAGGAATACTTCCTTGTAGATAAGGACTTATACGAACAGAGAAAAGACCTTGTTTACTGCGGACGTACCTTATTTGGTGCGATGGCACCGAAGGGTCAGGAAATGGAGGATCACTACTTTGGAGCGATCAAGCCAAGAATTTCCGCTTTCATGAAGGAATTAAACGAAGAATTATGGAAGCTTGGTATTTTAGCGAAAACCGAACATAACGAAGTATCGCCTGCACAGCATGAGCTGGCACCGATCTTCTCTACTACCAATATTGCAACCGACCACAACCAGATCACCATGGAAATCATGAAGAATGTGGCAAAGAGACATAATCTTATCTGTCTGCTCCATGAAAAACCGTTCAAGGGTGTTAACGGAAGTGGTAAGCACAACAACTGGTCCTTAACAACTGACACTGGTGTCAACCTGTTAGAGCCCGGTAAATCTCCTTATGAAAATGCACAATTCCTCTTATTCTTATCCGCAGTTATCAAAGCGGTAGATGAATATCAGGATCTGATGAGAGTTTCCGTTGCATCTGCCGAAAATGATCATCGTCTTGGCGCAAACGAAGCACCTCCGGCAATCATTTCCATGTTCCTTGGAGATGATCTGGAAGCCATTCTGGAAGCTATTGAAAGTGGCAAGCCTTATAATGGAAGCGGCATTGAAAAGATGGAAATCGGTGTTCATGTACTTCCTTCCTTCCCGAAGGATACGACAGACCGTAACCGTACTTCACCGTTTGCCTTTACCGGTAACAAGTTCGAGTTCCGAAGCCTTGGTTCTTCCCAGTCAATCTCCGGACCGAACATCATTCTCAACACCATTGTTGCAGAGGAATTAAAGCAGTTTGCGGATGAGCTCGAGGGTGCGGAAGACTTCACCGAAAAGCTCAACGAACTGATTAAGAAGACCATTAAGGAGCATAAGAGAATTATCTTTAACGGTGACGGATATTCGGATGAGTGGAAAGCAGAGGCTGAAAAGAGAGGTCTTCTGAACCTGAAGACTACTGTAGATGCCCTTCCTACCTTCCTTGCACCGAAGAATGTAGAACTCTTCACCAAGCATAAAATCTTTACCGAAAAGGAAATGGAATCCAGATATGAAATTTTACTGGAAACCTACAGCAAGGTTATCAACATTGAAGGTCTTACCATGGTTGACATGGCAAAGAAACAGATTCTGCCTGCTGTAAACTCCTATATCGGAGACCTCGCTTCCACTGCAAAGAAGAAGCTCGCAGTTACCGAAGGTTTATCCTGCAAGATGGAAAAAGATCTGCTTGAGAAGCTTTCCGTACTGGAAGATTCTGCTTATGACAAAGCAAATAAACTGGCTGCTCTCCTTGAAGAAGGTGGAAAGATTTCCGATGGCCTTGCTCAGGCAACCTTCTATAAGGATCAAATCCTTCCTGCTATGGAAGAATTAAGAAGCGACTGTGATGCACTTGAAGTAGATACCGCTGAAAGTGCTTGGCCGTTCCCGCAGTACGGTGATCTGCTGTTCCATATCTAAATATAACATTTATAAAATAATGACGGTAACTATTCCACACCTTAAACATGGTTCCGGATAGTTATACATAAAAACTGACACAATGGCGTGTATACTTTCTCAAGTGTGCACGCTGTTTTGTTTTAAAGGAGGAGATGTATTATGACAGAAGAAATTTTAAGTGCCGTAAGCAGTGAAGTTTTCAGCGTCTGGTTCTTGATTGGCGCAGCGCTGGTGTTCTGGATGCAGGCCGGTTTTGCAATGGTGGAGGCTGGTTTTACCAGAGCCAAGAACACCGGTAACATCATCATGAAGAATTTGATGGATTTTTGTATTGGTACCGTAGTATTTATTTTAATTGGTTTCAGCCTCTTACTTGGTGAGGATCTGGTCGGTCTCATTGGTAAGCCCGGATTTGATATTTTCACCAGCTACGCAGACTTTGACTGGTCCAATTTCGTATTCAACCTGGTATTCTGTGCGACGACTGCAACCATCGTTTCCGGTGCCATGGCAGAAAGAACCAAATTTTTATCCTATTGTATTTATTCCGCAGTAATTTCTGCATTGATCTACCCCATTGAGGCACACTGGATCTGGGGCGGTGGCTGGTTATCCCAGTTAGGCTTCCATGATTTTGCAGGCTCCTGTGCCATCCACATGGTTGGTGGTATTTCCGCATTAATCGGTGCTGCTCTCTTAGGCCCCCGTATCGGTAAATACACAAAGGATGAAAGCGGCAAAATCATAAAGGTAAATGCTTTCCCCGGTCACAACATTACAATCGGTGCACTCGGTGTATTCATTCTCTGGCTCGGCTGGTATGGCTTTAACGGTGCTGCAGCCACAAGCGTAGAGCAGCTCGGCTCCATTTTTGTAACAACGACCATTGCTCCTGCAATTGCTACCGTTGTATGTATGATTTTTACCTGGATTAAGTATGGCAAGCCCGATGTTTCCATGTGTCTGAATGCATCCCTTGCAGGTCTTGTTGCAATAACTGCTGGCTGTGATGTAACCGATGCTTTCGGTGCCATTGTTATTGGTGCCGTATCCGGTGTTTTAGTTGTATTCGGTGTCTGGCTGTTAGATTACAAGCTCCGCGTTGATGATCCGGTTGGTGCCGTAGCAGTTCACTGCTTAAACGGTATCTGGGGTACTCTGGCAGTTGGTTTATTTGCAACCACCTCTGCTCCCGGAAATGATTCATATACCGGTTTATTCTATGGTGGCGGCTTCCATCTGTTTGGCTTACAGCTTCTTGGCTTTGTCAGTGTTGCTGCCTGGACCGCTGTTACCATTACGATTACCTTCTTAATTATTAAAGCAACCGTTGGATTAAGAGTCACGGAAGAAGAAGAAATTGTTGGTCTGGATCCTACCGAGCATGGTCTTGCATCTGCTTATTCCGGATTCAGCATCATGGATATTTCCAACACCATGACAATGGAAACAAATGCCAACACAAGTCTTGGCAGCGATTCCTACGAAGCAGCTTCACCTGCTGCAAAGAACGCTTCCGTAAAGGTTGTTACCGCTCCTGTTTCCCTTGATACAGGTATTCATAAGATTGTGATTATTGCAAAGCTTTCCAGATACGATTACTTAAAGAAAGCCATGAACGACTTAGGTGTTACCGGCATGACCGTTACGCAGGTTATGGGTTGTGGTATCCAGAAGGGTGCCGGTGAAATGTACCGAGGCGTTGAAATGGATGCAACTTTACTTCCTAAGGTTAAGGTCGAGGTTGTTGTCAGCAAGATTCCTGTTGAGGATGTTATTGAAGCTGCCAAGAAGGCTCTGTACACCGGACATATCGGTGATGGTAAGATCTTCGTATACAACGTTGACAAGGTTGTAAAGATTCGTACCGGCGAAGAAGATTACGATGCACTTCAGGATGTTGAGTAATCTCTTTACATAGCTCCTATAAATGTTGTTGTGAAAAAGACCGCTGACTCCGTAACGGAGCAGCGGCCTTTTGCATTATCTTTATAATCAGTTAAGGCAGAGCATCTACTGACACTCTGCCTCTTTCTGTCTGTTTTCTTATACACGGATTCACGTGTTGTGTTATATTAGGCTTCTTACAACACCTTAATCCGGCGTACGGCCTCCTTCGTACTCTCATGACTGCCGAATGCGGTCAGGCGGAAGTATCCCTCTCCACTCGGTCCAAAGCCCGATCCCGGAGTACCAACCACATTGGCTCTTTCCAGCAGATAATCGAAGAATTCCCAGCTGGTCATGCCGTTCGTGGTCTTTAACCAGATATAAGGAGCATTCACACCACCCGATACCGTAAAGCCTGCATCAGCCAGCTCTTCGCGGATATAAGCGGCATTCTTCATATAATAAGCGACCTGCTCCTTTAACTGCTGCTTTCCTTCCGGAGAATAAACCGCTTCTCCGGCACGCTGTACAATATAGGGAGCACCGTTGTATTTCGTTCCATGTCTTCTTGCCCATAAGCCATGCAGGGCAACACCTCCACAGGTCAATTCCTTCGGAATAACCGTATATCCCAGACGCACGCCGGTAAAGCCTGCATTCTTGGAGAAGGAATGCATCTCGATCGCACAGGTTCTCGCCCCTTCACATTCATAAATCGAATGTGGAATATCTTTTTCTGAAATATATGCTTCGTAAGCAGCATCATAAATGATGACGGAGCCGGTACGGTTTGCATAATCAACCCATTCCTGAAGCTGTGCTTTGGTAATCGTTGCACCCGTCGGATTGTTCGGGAAGCACAGGTAAATGAGGTCAGGTACCTCCTTCGGAAGCTCCGGTGCAAAGTTATTGGCTGCCACACAGGGCATGTAGATCACATTGCTCCAGGTTTCGGACTTCGGATCGTACTCTCCGGTTCTTCCTGCCATTACGTTGGTGTCAACATAAACCGGATATACCGGATCGCACACTGCAATCCTTGCATCCGCACTGAAAATCTCCTGAATATTACCACAGTCACATTTTGCTCCATCGGAAACAAATATTTCGTCTGCATAAATCTCGCAGCCACGATCCTGATAATCGTTCTTCGCAATTGCATCCCTTAAAAATTCGTATCCGAGATCCGGTGCATAGCCATGGAAGGTTTCTGCATTCGCCATCTCATCTACAGCCTTATGCAGTGCCGTAATAATGGCCGGAGCTAACGGCTGGGTAACATCTCCGATCCCAAGACTGATGATATTGCTGTCCGGATGTGCTTCTGCATAAGCCTTACGCTTCTTTCCAATCGTGGAAAACAGATAGCTTCCGGGAAGCTTTAAATAGTTTTCATTCACACGTGTCATCGCTTTTACCTCTTTTATTTATTTTTGAGCAGCAGTACCATCTGCGCTGTTTCAAACAGATTTCTGCCACTTTGCATACTGGTTCTTAATAAGTATTTGTGTGCTTCATCCTCAGATATATGATTACTCTTCATCAGAAGCTCCTTTGCCTGCTGGATCATTGCACGTTCCTCCGGACTTCGCTGCCGCGGCTGTTCCCGCCGTTTTCTCCTTCGTCTTGCTGCATCCTCCTCCATGAAATGAATGGTCTGGATCAGCTCCTGTACCTTGAACGGTGTTTCCATATGCGTCACCTCAGCAGAAGACGCCCCTGTCATAACACTGTTTGATGCAATGAGAAGCATCTGAAAGCCTGCCGGAAGATCCTCCTTGAGCTGCATATATGCCATATCCGGAAGACGGTATCCACAGATGACTACACCGCTCTCCAACTGATCGGCCATGGCAAGGGTTCCGGCTCCCGATGTACAGATACTGACATTGCCCCATCCGTTTCGGACAAGAATATTCCTGATATTCTGAGCATCATTTATCCTGAGAAATGTAATGATAATATTACCCATCTCCGGATCTCCCCTCTAGAATTGGTTCAGATATTTCTTCGTCTCCCAGTCGGTAATCTGTTCACGGTATTCTGCCCATTCCTGCTTCTTCACTGCCAGATATTTCTTCGCCATGTGCTCTCCTAAAATCTCCTGCACGAAGGTATCCTTTTCGAATTCCTCCATCGCCTCATCCAGTGAATCCGGCACAGCTTCAATATTCTTCACTGCCTTTTCTTCCTCACTCATGGCAAAAATATTACAGTCTACGCTCTTCGGAGGTTCAATCTTCTTAATAATTCCCTGGAGTCCTGCTTCCAGGCATACAGCAAGTGCCAGATAAGGGTTGGCTGCCGGATCCGGACACCGGAGCTCAATACGGCTTCCCGCTCCCTGTGCAAACGGCACACGCACAGCCAGACTCCGGTTGCTTGCACTCCACGCAATATAAACCGGTGCTTCATATCCGGGCACCAGTCTTTTATAGGAGTTTACAAGCGGATTGGTAATCAGGGTCATCCCCTTCATATGACGGATGATTCCACCCATAAAATAATAAGCTTCCTTACTTAATCCCAGTTCACCGGACGGGTCATTAAAGATGTTCTGTCCGTCACGATTCAGGGACATATTGATATGCATACCGGAGCCGTTAATGCCGAACTTCGGTTTGGGCATAAAGGTCGCATGCAGTCCATGACGCTTTGCAATCGTCTTGACCGCCATCTTAAAGGTCATCAGGTTATCCGCTGTTGAAATTGCTTCATCATATTTCAGATCAATTTCATGCTGGGCAGGAGCTGCCTCATGATGGGAGGCTTCCACACCAAGTCCCATATCCTCCAAGGTTAAAACCATGTCACGTCTTGCATTTTCACCGATTTCCTGCGGATCCAGATCAAAATAGCCTGCCTGCTCATAGGATTCTGTGCTCGGTCTTCCGTTTTCGTCTACATTAAATAAAAAGAATTCACACTCAGGTCCGACCTCGAACTCATAGCCAAGCTCTGCCGCATGGGCAACTGCCTTTTTCAGCACCTGTCTCGGATCTCCCTGAAACGGTGTTCCATCGCTCCTGTATACATCACAGATCAGTCTTGCAACGGTTCCCGGCTGCGGTCTCCAGGGCAGAATCGTAAAGGTATCAAGATCCGGATAAAGATACATATCCGATTCCTCGATTCTTGCAAACCCTTCAATGGAGGAGCCGTCAAACATACACTGGTTGTTCAGCGCCTTCTCCAACTGGCTTACGGTAATCGCCATGTTCTTCAGGCATCCGAACATATCGGTAAACTGCAGACGGATAAACTCCACATCCTCTTCTTCTACCATTCTTAAAATGTCTTCCTTCGTATAACCCTTCTTCATAAGCTGTGTCCTTTCTGTTTTCCTTAAAAATGTAAATTTCCCTATAAAATGCGTAAAGGCATCCCTATATCCATCGATTTCTATCGTGCATATAAGAACGCCTTTGTTCTAAGTTATTATAAACAGTATATCGGTTTCTTGTCAATATGGGTGTTACAGTTCAATCATTTCTATAGGGCGGACGCCCGACATGAAATAAGCTGCCGGAAAACACGTATATTTGTCAGCCAATCTGTACTATCCGGCAGCTTATGAATGGGCATGGCTGAACTGTTACGATATGAATTCCTTCACTCAAAAATGATCCACCGGATCATTTTCTCATATGCATGGCAACTCATCTGCTTTCACCCGTCTGACACAGGCCTCATACTCCGGTCCTGCCTGCTCCTTCTTAAGTCCTGGAGAAAGCATCGCTGCATCATAAAGAAGCTCCAGCGTTTCTTTCTGCTCTTTCGTTGGATGGGACGGTTCTACCACCCTTGTTTCCCAGACGAGCATACATCCCGTATACTCCACCATGAAAAACAACGGCTCCATATTTTTCTCCATCTTCTTATTTAAAGAGATCTTGTCCTCTCCCGCAATCTGTGCCAGCTTCTCAATGTGGGACGGTACAGGCGCATCCACACTCCCATCCGGCAGAATCACGCACTCAAACGGATTTTCATCCTCCCGGTGCTCTCCGATGTATTCCATAACCCTCATAAGTTTATTCCTTTCCAAATTTCTTTCCCCAATGAAATAATCCCATAATGTTCTCCTGTTCTTATTGGTTCTATTGGTAGATATGTACATCCACCATATCATCCAGTGAAACTTCTTCGAAGAAAATGAATCTGCCGCCCCGGGTATCACCATTTTCATCCTGAAGCTCTTCTCCAAGCACATAGCCATCGCCCAGGTACGGAAGCTCCTTCATCTCCTGACTTCGTGCCTGCCGGCTTCTGGTAAGCGGCAGAATTACAATTTCATCCTCACTTCCATCTGCAAGCTCTGCCGTAAACTGATAAGCCTCCGACATCACCATCCAGTTGTCCACACTCTGAATCCATACCCCATAAGGAGTCAGAATCACTTCGGCCTGATTGCCGCTATCTGTAGCTGCTGTGAATTCTTTCTGTTCCATCGCCGTTATCTGTCCTTCCTCAAAGGTGTATTCCGCACCCTCTCCATCGAGAAGGCAGGACAGCTTCCATACTTCATCCACACTATTAAAAAAGGCTGTTTCTGTCACAGTTACTTTCTGTGCATCCTTTTCCATAACCGTATTGCTTCCCCGGAAAATTTTCTCAATCACAGCCTGGTCACCATATGCTTCAAAGGTTCTCCGCATCAGTCCGATATTTTCATCCGCTTCTACGCTAAGGAGCCGTACCGCCACATCCTGAATCATCACGGCATCGTCCGGAATCTCCGTAGTCTCTGAATTTGCTGATGTTTCTGAATCTTCACCTGCCCTTGCGGTGCCTTCTTCTTCCTGTCCGGTCGTTTCTTCTTTACCCATGGCAGACGGATCCTCCAGATTCTCCTGTGTCTGTTCCTCCTGTACCTCTACCTCTGTCTCCGTACCTGGCAGATCTGCTTCTGCCTTACCACAGGCACTCAACAGCATAAGAAGAGATGCCGCGATCATAAGTCCCTTTACACGTTTTACCATGATTGTCCCTCCTCTTGAATTTGTATTTTCATTCTATCATAAAATATAGCTTCATGGGTTTTTATTTACCTTTTCTCTATTGCTGAACGAACTGTTCAAAGATTGGATTTTTGGTGTGAAGCTTGTAGTCATCATGACAGATAATCTCTAATACTGCATCCAAAACTGATGCCGTTGTTGTCTGCTCATGGTATTCATGCTCCTTCTTGTACTTATGCATCAACCTGACATATTTAAACTTATGGTCTATAAGAGGCATTATCACCCAATAATCACCAGTGTTCTTTGACTGTACCTCATACATCACAGGGTTCTCCGTTATAATGTTGAAATACGGATTCCCCAACATCTCTTTATCCTTAGCTGTAAACATCCATCCTTACCTTCCTTTCATAAAAACAGACCAAATATTACAAACACTTATCTTTACTCCCTCATAATGAATCCTTTAATTTCCACATAAAACATACCTGTGTTTTGCGTTAGGCTTTTCCACGATATTATCGACGACGAAAAGGATATCTGATATATTTTAAAATAAAGCGGAATGTAGTCTCTCTTTTATCTGTACTACATTCCGCTTTATTAGAGTATTAAATTATAAATTCTTCTATTTCTGCCTTTAAATCTTCCATATTTTCCCCTAAAGTATCCGATGTATTATTTAACTTATCTACATTTTCCAATAGTTTTACAGCAACTTCTTTTACCTTTTCTGCACTTATAGCGGTCTCTTTAATAATATCAGAAATATTCTTTACGGACTCAACTGTATCCAACCTCTCTATATTTGCCCTCTCCATACTATATACAATTGTAGAAAGTCCCTCTACTAGTTTTTCCATACGCAACTGCATCTCTTCAAATAATGCAACTACTTCACTAACGGATTCCCCCTGCATCTGTACCATCATTCCAGCCTGATTAGCATTTTCAACGCTATTCTTTGTCTGTATGGTAATATTTTCCACATTACTTCTAATTTCTCCTGCAGCCTTTGCTGAATCATCAGCCAGTTTTCGAATTTCCTCCGCGACAACAGCAAATCCTTTTCCGGCCTGTCCAGCTCTTGCAGCTTCAATAGATGCATTTAAAGACAAAAGATTGGTTTGTGTAGAAATATCCGTAATGGTTTCCACAAATGTATTAATGATTGCGGATTCTTTTCGCAATTCATCTATACTTTCTTTTACATAAATAGTAATTTCTGTTGTTTCTTTTGCTCTGCTACCAAGTGTTTGTATGATTTCCATACCCTTTTGAATCATACCATTTGTTTCATTTACCAGTTTCTCCACTTGGTCAACCACGCGTCCAACTTCCTGCATTTCTCTAGACAATCCATCTGTTTTAACCACACATTCCTGTGCATGACATGACTGTCTTTCCATTCCCTCATTGATATCACAAATAGCATTGGTAATATCCTGTGAATATGAATCAATCACACTAGAAACATGTTCTACACTTTTTGACGATTCTTCCAGTTGATTCGTTGCATTACTTACTTTCCCAACTAATTTCTTAGTATTGTAGATCATATGTGATGCACTATCAGCTAACTCAACAAATTCATCATGCCCCTTTGCCATAACCTTTACTGTCAGATCACCCTTGGCTACTTCACCAAATTTCTTTGCTATGTGTTTCATATTATTCTGAATTCCTAACACAATCGCAAAACCAATGCACAAGACAATAATACTTGCCAGAACAACTAATACCGTCGTTAAACTCTTAATCTCCTGTGCCTGTGCTGTTACAGTGTCGCTTAACACCAATGCACATACCATTGCATGTGTTTCAACACTTTTACAAAAAATGAAGAAATAGTCTTCTCCCTGAAATTGAATTTCTTTTGTTCCCTCTAGTTCCTCACTTTCTAAAGCATCCAAAAAGAAATTCTGATTGCATAGGATAGAAGATTCTTTTGCAAATTCGCATTCTTCATTTCCTGTATTCTCACAAACTATTTCCCTTCCATCCTCAGTCACGAAGGCAATCAAACCACCACTTCCCATATCCAAATTTTGCAAAAATTCCTGAATGGCTGATTGTTTTATATCAACAACCACACACGCATTACCCGATTCTGCAACAATTTCATATGATAATATGTACTCTTCCTTTGATAAATCCATTTTTGTATCCAACACATCATGATGATCAATCCATTTAGGCAGTTTCCCTTCCTCACTAACCTCCTCCATATACTCATTATAGAATCCGTCCGATGCATATCCGGTTTTTGAGAAAAGCATTGGAATCCCTTCTTCCGTAATAATGTGAATATAATTGATAAATGGATTTACTGTTTGAGAGGATATCAGATCTGATTGAACTCGGCTTTCCATCTCACGCTTTGTAACCGGATCTGTCAATCTTCCTTTGAAATACTTGTTTAAGTCCTCGTTAAATGCATATTTCATTCCTTCTGCTTCAATAAATTCACAGCTCATTTCCACGTATTCCATTGCCATTTTTACTGTCTGCAATGTGGATTCCTGGTATTTCTGGCTCATACCACGTTCTGCTTTTGTATAAGCAGAAGTGCCAATTATTATCATGAATCCCAATGGTACAAGAAAACAAACCAGTATCTTATTACGAATGCTAAAAATATTTTTTGCTGATAAATTAAGTGGGATTTTTTTTAAGTTTATTTTTCGAAGCATCCATTTCATATAACACACTACCTTTCACATCTGATCCACACCTGCATCTCATTTTCACCTCTATTAGCCCATGCATAATATGGAATTAACGTCAACTCTTTTTCCTGAATCGCTCTTACTTTCTCATGTTTTTGATAAAGATTCGCATTTCTATCACTGTTAGAAATCTGTTCATAACCATTTACTTTAATGACTACTACTCCCCCTAACAGATTTTTTTCAAACTCTCGTCCAAAATGTATCCTGGATTTTTACCTTCATATTCTTGCCTCTCTCATGGAACATATATAATACTTTTATTTTTTTAGGTATAAAATAACGCCAGCATATAATTAGCTGGCGTTATAGATATCGTTTTGTCTTAAGATAGTAATATGCTATTAAACACACTTACCAATTATTTTCCTAAAATTCCATCAATTGTTGTCTGTGCTTTTTCAGCAGCGGCTTCCGGTGTTGCAGCTCCTGTCATAACTTCATTAAATGCTAATGAGATAGCATCTGAGACTTCTGGCCATTCTGGTAACGGACCTCTTGCATTTGCATAATTCATTTCTTCAACAAATGCTTCATAAATAGGATCACCCTCGAACTGACCTTCTGCAATAGTAGAGTTAGAAGAGATATAACCCATTGCATTCATCATGTATTTACAGATTTCATCACTTGTTGCATACTCTAAGAATTTAATTGCACCTTCTTCATTTCCCCCTGCAATTACAGCATAGTTTTCTCCACCAAGACCTGATGCCTGCACTGCATCCATCGGAATTGGAGCAACATTCCAGTGTAAATCCGGAACTTCTGCTCTCATTGTTGGAACCTGCCATGTTCCATTAATCATCATTGCTAGATTTCCGGCAATAAACTGATGCATGGTATCACCCTGTGTCCAGTTGATTGCTTCTTTTGTCATTGCTCCGGAATCTACAAGATTCTTAACTGCTGTTAAAGCTTTAATTCCACCTTCTGAATTAATCTCATAAGAAGTAGCTCCTGTTGACCATACCCAAGGTAAGAAATTAAAAGTACCTTCTTCATTTTGTAATGAACAATGTGCGAATCCTGATACTGTACTGGTTGTACAAGCTTCTGCTACCTGCTGTAATTCTTCCCATGTTGTAGGTACTTCACATCCTGCTTCTTTTAACATATCTTCATTATAGAACAACAATAAACAGTTACTTCCAAATGGAACACCATATAATTTTCCATCTAATGTACAAGAATTAACCGGTCCATCATAATATGTACTTACATCAAAACGACCTGTTAAATCTGCAAAAATACCCATTGCTGCATAGGATGCATGATCCGGATTATCTAAGATTACCAAATCAGGCAATTCATCAGCAGATGCACCAATAGAAAGCTGCTTCTTAAAATCAGCAAATGGAACATATTTTGCTTCTACAGTTACATCGCTCTGAGAAGAATTGAATTCCTGAATAATATGATCCAGAGCTTTCTGATGACCTTCCGTTTCCCAATAATACCAAATTGTCACTTCTCCGCCAGTCGCCGTCGCACTCGCAGTTTCTTCTGATTCTGTTTTTTCTACTACTTCTTCTTTTGTCTGAACATCACTCTTTGATGTTGCTTCTTCTTTTTGACTGCAGCCAACAAGCATTGTGCCTACTAAACATGCTGTCATTAACAATGCCACTAACCTTCTCATGATATACCCTCCTATACATTTTTTTTGTGTTAGTGATTTTATTATATATTCTTACTATAATGTTAAAACTCGACATATCTATAAAATAGGGGAGATTTCTAAACATATTTCTACTCATTCCATATTAAAATTGGTAATATCAGTTTTACTTCCGTTCCTTTATTTATTTCACTAGTAACCATTACTTTTGCCTGCCCCTCACAATACATGTTCAGACGCATTATTGCATTATCCATACCAATATGATTTTTTCCCTCTGTTTTAATTGTCTGTCCATTATTAATTCTATTTACCAAATCTGATGACATACCACTACCATTATCCCGAATAATAATAACTAAATAATTCTTCTCCCGCGATATGTACACTTCTAAAATATATTCATCCTGTTCCCCATTAAATCCATGAATAATTGCATTCTCAATAAATGGTTGCAACAGTAATTTATGAATTTTTACATCCAGCAACTCTGGAGCAACTTCAATCACTCGAACAAATTTATTTTTTAATCTAAATTGTTGTAAATAAATATACTTCTTCAACCATTCAATTTCATCTCGTATGCAAACAGTTCCATTACTGTCTGTAATGGCATAGCGCAAAATATTAGCTAATGAACCAATTGCATTACTAATATCAAATTCACCCCTATCTATTGCCATCCAGTTAATAGTATCTAATGTATTGTATAAAAAATGAGGATTGATTTGCGCCTCTAGTGCCCTAATTTCTGCTTTTCTCTGCTTATCCGTTGCTTCTTTTTCCTTCTCCAGTGCACACACTAGTTTTCCCAGTGTTTCATTAAATTGCAAAGCAACATTTTCAATCTCTAAAGACATTTTTTCAGATATTTCTATTCTGGTCGATAAATCCCCTGCTCCTGCAACTCTCATAGAAGAAACTACTGTATTTATGGAATTGATAAGCTGACGTGATAATTCCCATAGCAAAAGTATAGTTACAAATAACAAAAGAAGACCCACAAATACTATAATATATGCATTATGCTTTATTTCTTTCATATAAACACTTTGATTTGCTGCACTTACAAGTTCCCATTGCAATTCTTCATTTAAGTATGAGTATACAGATATATACTTTTTATTAATCTGTAACATATCACCAACAAACGAAATAAAACTGCTTTTTTTCTCTTCTTCCGTACTGTTCTTATTAAACAAAACCGTTCCTATTTTTTCTTTATTATTGCAGGAAATAACTCGTCCATTTTTATCAAGTAAAATATTGGCCCCGATATTTCCATAGGAAGATTTTAAAATATTCTCAAGTAACTCTTCATCCAAACTAACTATCACAATTCCAATCTGTTTATCAAGATCACGGTAATCAATAATTCTATTTGCCATATGGAACAAGTAATGATCCTTGTTAGCGAACGTGTTTCCATATTCCGTAGGAAAAACATGTAATTTATTATCCGAAGAAATTTCCTCATACAATTCTTCTGTCGAATAACTAAAATTTTCAATCCATGAATTTGCATAAGTTGTTGTTGCTATGCAACCATAGGTAACTTCCAATCCTGATTCCGTAATAATCGTAATGGAACGAATATAGTCTTTAGAATTCAAAATTCCCCGCAGATATCTGCGTAGCTGACTGATTGTTACTGGCATATCCTCTTCTGCATTCAGTTTATCTACCCATTCTACAATTTCATCTCCTGTATACAATTGATATAAAACATCTTCATAGGCATTTATCTGAATGTTTAAATTATCATTTAACTGTTTTATATTATTTCTCATCAGTGTATCTGTATTTTTTTTCAAAATATCTGTTGTTGTATAAATCATAAACAGACACAGTATTACTATCGGTATTGTCGAAGTAAGCGCAAAAATAGATATTATCTTTTTCCATAAACTAACTCTTTTTGGTGGTTTCATATAATCCTTATCCCCTGTACCCGCTAAACTTTTTACATATATTTTCATAGTAAATGCTTTTCTTTTCCTCTGTCAATATTTCAAATATAAAGAACCATTTATCACAACGACAAATGGTTCTTTATATCTCACACTGCTAAATCTACTATATCTTTTCAAATACCGGCATACTGTCTAAAGATACTGTCAATGTTATATACTGTCCGCCATAATAAATACGACCACAATTACATTCCTTCCATTGTACCCCCACCGGAAGATAAATTCGTCTCTCATTAACACCAGCTTCCAAAATAGGGGCTATCAGATATTTATCACCATACATGTATTCATCCTCAATCTCCCAGCATTCTTTATCCTCCGGAAATTCATAAAATAATGTACGCATAATAGGTGTTCCTTTTAGATGTGCCTCTTCCATAAGTTTACGTGTATATCCCCGCATCTTCTCACGTATATTCATGTATTTCACACAAATCTTATACACATCCTCTCCATAACTCCATACTTCATTAGCAGCACCGGAACAACAATGAGCGCCTCCTGTTGTTCCATATTGCGGCTGCCTAGGTTCTCTATCACCATGTAGGCGCATTACAGGACAGAATGTTCCCCACTGGAACCATCTTACAAACAATTCCCTAAAGGCTGGATCATTTGGGTCTCCGCCATGGAATCCGCCAATATCCGTTGTCCACCAGGGAATACCTGCCAATCCCATATTTAATCCTGCTGCCAGCTGATTTCTCATGCTCTCAAAACTTGAAGCAATATCTCCGGACCAGACAAGCGCTCCATATCGCTGGCTGCCTGCCCAGGCACATCTTAACAAATTTACAATATTTTTTTGTCCCTCTGCCTGCATTCCTTCATAAAAGGTCCTTGCGTATTCTACCGGATAGATATTTCCTATTTCTAAATCGGTCCCTCTGAAATATCGATAATTATCAAAATCATACACCGAATATTCCGGTTCCGCTTCATCTAACCAAAATATCTTGATTCCCTTTTCATAATAATTTATTTTAACCTTTTCCCACAAAAATTTTCTTGCATTTGGATTTGTTGCATCATAATGAATGGTCGCCCCTTCAAAATTCAATCCTGTTCGAAAACCACGTTCTGTCCGAATCAAATACCCTTTCTCCAACATTTCTTCATAGTTTTCGGATTCTCTGTCCACGGTTGGCCATATAGAAACCATCAGTTTAACATTCATTGCCTCCAACTCACGTATCATTTCATCCGGGTTTGGCCAATAATCAGCATCAAATTTCCAATCCCCCTGTTTAGGCCAGTGGAAAAAATCCACTACAATAACATCTAAAGGCAAATTTCTTCTTTTATATTCTCTCGCTATCTCCAGCAATTCTTCCTGAGTTTGATATCGAAGTTTACATTGCCAGAATCCCAATCCATATTCCGGCATCATAGGTACTGTTCCTGTTGCTTTAGCATAGGTTTCTTCTATTTTAGCTGGCGTATCCTCCACCACAAACCAATAATCCAATATCTTTGTTGCATAGCTTTCATAACTAATAATATTATTACCAAATACAACCCTTCCCACGCCCGGATTGTTCCAGAGCAAACCATATCCCATAGAGGAAATGGCAAATGGTACGCTTGCCTGAGAATTCCTATGAGCCAGTTCCAAATCAGCTCCTTTTAAATTCAGATATGGCTGCTGATACTGTCCCATACCGTATATTTTCTCATTTTTGTCTAAAGACTGCAAACGCATTGTCAAATGGTAATCCCCACCTACATTAGGTCGGAATTCTCTTGCCTCTACTTCAATTGCGCTACATTTACTATCGCGCAAATCTCTTCTATTACGCCAGTATTCTTCTAATAACAATTTACCTTTTTGGTTATATATAGTAATTTTGCCACCATTTGAAATACAAACCTTTACCTTTCCATTACGCAGAGTAGCTCCATCCTCGGTAATTTCAATTTGTGTTTCCACTTCTTCCGCAGATAGTAATGCCCAATTATCTTTAGGCATTTCTGCATTCTTTGTTGCACGGATTCGAACAGCGTTTTTTCCCCATGATTCTATCCATAATTCTTCTGCATCATAATGATAAATAATACGTCCATTTTCCTGTTTTAACATTATACATCTCCTTTTACTATCTCTTTATCCTTTTACAGCGCCGCTTGTCATACCCGCAATAATGTATTTCTGCATGAAAATAAATATCAATGCAACAGGAATAATGGTAACAATAGCAAACGCAGTCAGATAACTCCATGTAGTTCCATATTGACCCATAAAATTAAAAATTCCTGCTGTAATAGGTCGTTTCTTTTGATCTAAAATGAACGTCATACCATATGCCAAATCTCCCCAGGAATATAGAAAAGAAAAAATTGCACATACAATAATGCCCGGTTTTGCAACAGGAATCAGAACCTTTATAAAAGCCTTAAAGCGCCCACACCCATCAATATATGCTGCTTCTTCTAACTCTTTTGGAATCGATGCAAAATAATTTTTCAAAATCAATACAGAAAAAGGAATCCCCAGGGTTGCATCCGCTAAAATTGCAGAAATCCATGTATTATACACATTCATTCCCTTAAACATAATAAACATCGGAGTCAGTAGAACAGATACCGGCAGCATCTGTGTAACCAAAAAGCCCAATAGCATTGTTTTTCGCCCAACAAAACGATATTTAGCAATTGCATAAGACGCGGGTACCGCTAATACAACGGCAATCAGCATTGCTCCAATGGAAATAATAAAGCTGTTTCCAAATGCCCGAAACATATTAAAATCTCCAGTTTCTATCTGAGCAGCATAAGAACCTAAGTTAAGCTTATGAGGATAAAATGTCGGTGGAATACGAAAAATTTCCTGTTCTGTTTTCAGAGAAGTTACAAAAATCCAGAATAGCGGAAATAAAAGAACGCACAGTATAATAATAGAAATAACACATAACAATATATTTTTTTTCTTGTTAAGTCTTTTTTCTTCACCCATTAGTCATTCTCTCCTTCCATTGTAATTTTTAGATAAACCATTCCCACAACCAAAAGAATTACCAATAATACATTTGCTGCCGCAGATCCCATACTATAATCAAACATTTCAAATGAAAGCTTATAGGAGTATGTAGACATCAAATGCGTGGAATTAACGGGCCCACCACTTGTCATAACATATATCAGGTCATAACACTTAAAAGTATAAATAAATCCAAGCACTAATACAGATTCTATCGTTGGTCTAAGAAGAGGTAATGTGATTTTTATAAATCTCTGAAAACCATTTGCACCATCTATTGCTGCGCTTTCATACAATTCCTGTGAGATAGTCGTAAGTCCTGTTGATAAAAGAATAGTGTTAAAAGGAATTCCAATCCAGACATTTGCAAAGATAACACATCCTAATGCTATATTGGGATTTGTCAGCCATTCAATATTTTCACTGATTATTCCTAGAGAGTGCAAAAGATAGTTAATGATTCCAACATCTGTAGAAAATATAAACTTAAATATTAATGCGGTAACAGTCATGGGAATCATCCATGGAATCATCAGTAAACCTCTAATCGGTTTTGCAAAAGAAAAGTTTTTATTAAAAAATACCGCGAGTGCAAATCCAATGATGAACTGAAAGAGCAGGCTATACACAGTAAATTTTAATGTATTAGAAATTGTCAATCGAAACACTTCGTCCCTAAATAAAACTATGTAATTATTTAATCCAACAAAGTTTTTGGTACCTCTCGCAAGATTTCTTACGGTTACATCCTGTACACTAAGAACTATATTGCTTATTATCGGATATCCGACAACTATCAACATATATACGAACGCCGGGAGCGCAAATAAAATTCCAACATTTTCGTGTTTAAAAAATCTCTTTATCGTTTTCATAAAAAAACCTCCTTTTCTTGTTCCTATATATGCATTTTATAGTTAAGTAAAAGAATGCAAAATAAGATAAAACTCGAAAAGGAGGAATAATCCAAACTCTATTAATATGTTTTTCTATAATCTGTTGGTAATTGACCCGTTATTTCCTTAAAAACCTTACTGAAATACTTTGGATCATTATACCCTACGCGCTCTGAAATTTCGTATAATTTCAAATCTGTCCCACATAACAGTTCTTTTGCTTTACTGATTCGAATATTTTTAATATATGCGCTAAATGTTACACCCATTTCCTTGTGAAATAGCGTTCCGATATACTCTGGTGTCATATTAAGTCGCATACTTATTTCTTCCAATGTAATGCCTGTTTTATAAAATTCATGTATGATACTTAGTACTTTCTTTACAATTAAATGAATCGTTTCTTCTTGTTTACGTTCTGGTCGTATAAGAGATATCATGAAATTCGAAGCATTCCATAATTCTTCTTTTGTTTGTGCATTCATAATCATCTCAAGTAACTTTTTAGAGTCAAACTTCTCTGTATCAATACAGCCAACCTCTTTTGCAATTCCAACCACTACCCACAAAAAACGTACATAACACTCTTTTATCTCCTTTGGGATATATATTTTTCCATCCAAGAAACTTCTCTGGAAATCAATCATAATTTGAGACACCTTATCCCAATCATAGGCACATACTGCTTTTTTTACTTCTGTTTCCAATTCTATAGGATATACACAGGATGCTGTTTGTATTTGTGTGATTTTCGGATAAGAAATTAATATCTCTTTATCTAATGCAATATTCCAATCCATATATGGATACAAAAGTTTTACACTTTGTTCCAATGCACCTATTCCATTCACTTCAATCCAACCAATCACAAATTTATCAAACTGCTTATTTAATATCTGATACTGCATCCATCTTTCTAAATCTCGCGAATTGCTATAGTGATACAAGATAATAATTAAAGAATTCCGGTATGGTGCTTCAATAATACAATAAGAAAGATTTTTATACATAGAAAGGGCATGGTTAAATCTGGTCTTGGTTTTCTCCCATATCTCCTGATAATTACATCCCAAATATGTACACATAACTACAAATGACTGATTTTTTTCAATATGATAATTATTAGATAGGTAAGAAGTCAATTCTTCATTAATCTCTAAGCTTCCATCCACTAAAAACTGGAATATCTGTTCAATCGTTCCTATTTGTGCAGGTTTATCCTGTCTGTCTTTCTCCACTTGGTGCTTAACATTTTCCAAAGCTAACATAAAACAATGATACGTAATCGGTTTTAGAAGATATTCTGTAACCCCAAGTTTCATGGCTTTACGTGCATATTCAAACTCGGAGTATGCACTTAATACAATCGCTTTTGTATTTAATCCGGCCTCCTGCATTTTGTCCAACATTTGTAAACCATCCATCAATGGCATTTTAATGTCCGTTATTACAATGTCTGGTTTTAATTCGCATAAAAGTTGCAAGCCATCTTTCCCGTTTTCGGCTTCGCCCACAAGACAAAACTCATCATTCGTCTTGGATAATAGTTTGATAATTCCTTCTCGAATACGTATCTCATCTTCAACAATTACGACTCTCATATCATCCACTTATCTTTCTACAACTAAGAACTATTCGGGCATTATAATTCTATCATAAAAAAACGAATTAAGCAAATATTCCATATATCTAAAAAAGGAGCCTCTCTATTCTTTTCTCTATTCATCCCCAACGCTTTCCACGACATTGGGTATATAACACATTTCTCTTCTCATACATCCAGTCTTTTTCATTCAATTGGGTTTTTTAGCAGCAACTGCAATTCATATGCCCCTAAAAAGTAATAAGACCGGATATCTGCACGCAACAGATATCCGGTCTCATCATTACTTTTTATGCTGAAAGCTTCTCCTGCATTTCCTGTTATCTTTTTTACCCAATCAATCCGCTTTCCTTCAGCAGGATCTCAAGATCCGTTCCTTTTACCTTCTTAAGCACGATACGGAGAAGCTCCTTTTCCTTAAGGGAAAGCTTCATTTCGGTGATCGGCTTCTTGTCGATTGCATAGTAGCAGGCGCGAAGGAGCTCACGGACATCATACTTGCTGCCCCAGACTTCCGGCACACCACGGTCTACATTCAGCAGGGTGTAAACCGCTTCCATACCGGTACGCATGGAGTACTCGGTTGTGAAAATGGTATCACGCGGCGTCTCTGCGAACTGTCCAAGGAATGCGAAGTTTACTGCACCTTCCGGTACAACCAGCGGACGGTCGGACCATTTTCTGGGCTGGAAGAATGCATTGATATACGGCATGAAGCAGGTCGTTGTATTACATGCATTCCTGGCAAGCTCTTCAATCCGGTCGGTCGGAACGCCGATATGATACAGCCATTCCTGGCAGACCTCTTCACCGGTACAGTCGCGCATTGCTTTCTGTACATAATTACCGGGCTTATTGGTATTGAGGGAATATAACCATATAAGCACCATGTTCTTGTCCTGGGACTTGAACTGCGGCTGACGGTTAATGGTCCAGGACAGATACCAGTTTTCTGTACTGTCCTTTACGGTTACGATACCACCGGTTGTAACCTTACCGGTTCTGGGATCACGCTTGCAGACATTCATAATGTGCTGAATAATCTCTTCATTGGAGGTGGCTACCGTAGCGCTCATCCAGTTGGTTGCATCCACATCGCTGCAGAATGCATCCGGATTACCATATTCACCATGCTCTGCCTGAGCTGCAATGTTTTTCCACATATCCCAGGACTCTCCGGCACCATTCTTTACCTGGCTCAAATCCGGTGTATGCGTCTGATCGCCATAGCAGGAGGTATCGGTACAGCAGCCATTGGTAATAAATACCAGATCATCCTCAATGAGGTCAATGGTCTGTTCCTGTCCATCCTTTACATAAACGATCTGCTTTGCAACCCTCTTATCACCAGCCTTATCAATAATGATGTTCTTCACATCCATGCCATATTCAATCTTGACACCATGTGCTTCCAGATATTTAACCAAGGGAAGAATCATGCTCTCGTACTGGTTATATTTGGTAAAACGGAGTGCACTGAAATCCGGAAGTCCGTCAATATGATGAACATAACGGCAAAGATAACGCTTCATTTCCAAAGCACTGGACCAACGCTGGAATGCGAACATCGTCTGCCAGTAAAGCCAGAAGTTTGTCTCCCAGAAGGAATCCGGCAGCACATCGGAAATCTTCTTTCCTTCCAGATCCTTCTCCGGTGTAATAAACAGCTGGGAAAGTGCCATTGCGGATTCCTTATCCAGCTTAAACTGCTTATCGGTGTGGGCATCCTCACCACGGTTTACGGATGCTCTGCAAAGGGAATAGTTCGGATCATGCTTGTTTAACCAGTAATATTCATCCAATACGGATACGCCCTCGGTTTCAATGGAAGGAACATCACGGAAAACATCCCACATAACCTCGAAATGGTTATCCATCTCACGTCCGCCTCTCATGTAAAAGCCCTTGGTGATATCCTTGCGGCCGTCACAGCTTCCGCCTGCCAGCTCCAGCTTTTCCAATAAATGAATGTGTTCTCCCTTCATCTGACCATCACGTACCAGATAAAATGCTGCGGTCAGTCCTGCAAGGCCTGTTCCTATAATATATGCGGATTTGTTGTCAACGCCCTGCGGCTTCTCCGGATGTGCAAAAGCTTCATAAGTACCTGCTGAATAATACATAATCAATTACCTCCTTGAATAAATGGTTGTCTGCTTATCTCTCAAGCCTGTTCCTATGGGTTTCTGATTTACAGTGAAATTGTTTTCTTTCCTGTATCTCTTTGTTATGAGCCTATTATAAGTCTGCCCCGAATCCTTTACTATAAACAGAAAAAGACTCCTGATAAAACTTTTATCAGAAGCCTTCATATTGTATAAAATTTTATCAAATCAACCGTTTTGATGTATTCCGCAAAGAGCCTCATATTCTCATATTATCATACGCTCATACTCTCATGCGCTCAATGGCATTGGTTACGGCATCCTTCAATACCAGCGCCAGCTTGTCCACGATAATCTCAGGCTGCTCCTTCATATCATCCCTTATCCAGTCGAGCATCATTCCTATAAAGCAGTAGGAAAAGATCCGTGCGATAAATTCCTTATCCTCACTGCGCATCTGCACTCCCCTGGACTTTTCTTCAATGACACCCATCAGCAGCTCATCCGTAAGCGGCGTCAGATACTTCTCCACCTGCGCCCGGTCTACGCAGTGATACACATTCATGATAAAAGGCTTATTTTCCCTCACTGCATAAAAGATCTGCAGCAGTCCCTCCTGCCAGGTGTCGTAGGTCTTCTTTTCCTTCAGGGCCTTCTGGGCATCCTCAAGGCATGACCATTCCACCAGATCATAAATATCCTTGAAATGATAGTAAAACGTCATGCGGTTGATTCCGCAGTCCTCCGCAATATCATTAATCGTAATTTTATTTAACGGCTTTTTCAGCAGCAGATTCTTTAAGGACTGCTCCAATGCTCTCTTGGTTACTTCTGACATCTATGTCACCTTTCTTATTAATCAATCAGATCATTCTGGAAACGTGATAAGTGTTCGTACGGCAAAATCAGCCGGCCGCGGAATAAGCCACACCCATCATTCATAAGGGTATTGCTTACGGCTGCAAACATGTTGACATCCACGTCAGCTAAATTCAGCCTCTGCAAAAGCATTCCCCGCTCATATGCTTCATCAAAGTAAACGCATTCTCCCTCCGGGATTGCATCTCTCCTGGCACGGGACTCCTCCTGACGCTTTTCATACGCCTGATGATTGGCAGAACCAATCTCTGCAATATCATCCATTTCCTTCGTCCGGAGCTGCATTTCCATGTAACACCTTGCGCTGTTATCGTAAAAGGTAATATGAAGGGAACGGTAATTACCCGGATTTTCTCCCTCAATATAATCCCTGTAATAGGGACGTACTTCATCGGATAACAATGGGGAACGGCTCTCCTTGACTCCTCCGGTCGGTTCCACGGTAAATCCCCTTTCCTCCAGAAAATTCGGAAGTACATTCGCAATTTCATACAGATGCCGGATTTCTTCCGGTTCACGCTCCGAAGAATTCTTTAAATGACACCGGGGCATCGATACCACGATCCGGTATGCGATCAGATCCCGGAAGCAGTTCAGCTTTTCTTTTAATTCCGGCACCGAAGGATATTCATGATACTTCGTATAGTAATCATAAATATATTCCACCACATAGCCGTTAAACTTCTCTTCGGCACGGATGAGCGATTTGATTCTTCCTTTAAAGGTAAAGGAAAGATACGGATACTCTCTCGCCATATATTTATAGAATTCCCGGATCTTCTGGGACTGCGCTGTCAGGAAGTCATTATGCTCTAACAGTTCCATGATCTGAATCAGGAAATTACAATGTGCCAGATCAATTTCGTTGTGCGTCTCCTTTGCTTCCTTCCGTAAATCCTGCATATATTTCTGCAAAATACGCAGTACGGTATCTCCGGAATACAGATAATCATTCAGTATAACCATAGGTCATTTCACCTGCTTTCGTTTCTTCCAAGTCATCCTCTGCCATTTCGCAGCCAGTCGGCTTCACGCCTCACGACATGCCAGCTCCACCACACAGCAGACCTCGTCTTCCCTGTTTTTCAGTACCACCACATAAGCTCCCGGCTCCGTGCGCGCCACGTAAGGAATCAGTACTTCATGGAGTCTCACCTGCTTCTTATATTCCACACGGAGCTGATGAATCTTAAGCTCCTTAGGAACGCAGTCCATGGCAATCCGCACATACTGCCCGTTGTTCACATGATGATTCACATCCAGATGATGCGGCAGAATCAGGATCTCTTCTCCCTTTACTGCCCCGTCCGGAACCGCAATCTTTCTTGGTGCATAATCCATAGGGATCTTTTCACCAAGGACATATTTTTCAAGCATCTCTTCTGTCGGTCTCATGGGATGCGCCGTCTCTATATCAATCAGACTGAACAAAGAGTTGGCATAGGCAATCCGGTTTCCTGCTTCATCTTCCATTACGAAGTTTCGGAAGCCCATAAAACTGCGGAACTCATACGGCTGTGTTCCAACCGTCACCGTCTCTCCAAGCAGTGGATACCTCTCTGCCACGATCTGCCAGCTACTAAGCACCCACACCATATTCCGTTGCTTTAAATATCCGATTCCAATGCCAAGATCCTCGGACTGAAACGTGGAACAATCCTGAAAATAGTCCAATAACGCCTCCGGCTTTAAATGTCCGGACTCATCCAATTCACTATAACGAATTCTGGTCTGATACTGATACATGGTCTTCCTCGTCTTTCTGCTTCTGCACGGGATCTGCGAAATATGGCTCTTCAGAACAGTTACATCTTATCACAAACAAAACCGGGAGACAAGTTTACACTGCTTCCCGATTTTTAAATTATGCTGCTTCTCTGTTTTCAAATTTTTCAAATAAATTGTGCATTTTGATCCCCCTCATTTTCTTTTTTTTCTATCATTCTCTGTGCAATATGCTGAAAATACAATTTAACCATTGACGCTTTGACGGTTATTTCCTATAATGCAGACAAAGCATACAGTTTCTATGAATCAGGTATTAAGGATTGCATTTTCATCCTTTCTTACATGCATCTGCCCGTCGGACAGAAGGCATCCCTCTTAATTTTCAGGAAGTCTATGCTTTACCATTTCACTTTATTTCACAATAGCAGGCAGGGACTTTTCAGAATGTTAATGGATGTTCAGATATTCGATTGACGGATGGCTTTCGGGTTTTCAGAAGGTTTCTGCTCGCAAAGGAGGAACCGAATGAACAACACGTATGTTAAACAGAAACTGGATGAACTACATCTGATTGACGATTTTCTATTCTTTCAAATGATGAATCATCCAAAGTATGGACCAAAATTCAGCAGGCTGCTGCTGAGACTGATCCTTGGCAGGGATGTCGGTAAACTGCACGTGATTCCGCAGAAGGAATACTATGGAGAGGATACCGATCTGCATGGTGCACGGCTGGATGTTTACCTGGAGGAAGAAGAACCGGACTTCTTACTGGATTTTGAGGATGAAGGTGTTCCCAGGGTTTATGACCTTGAGCCCGAGAAGAAAAAGGATCTGGAATCAAAAGACAACCTGCCGAAGCGGGTACGGTTTTATCATGCCGTAATTGATTCCCACAGTCTGAAATCCGGCAAGAGCTATGTGAACCTCAAAAATGTGCTGATCATCATGATTACCGATTATGATCCCTTCGGATTAAACCGGATGATCTATACGGTAAGAACCGGCTGTGTGGAAGAACCGGATATGAACTATAAGGATGGTGCACAGACGATCTTCCTTTATACGAAAGGAACCGAAGGAAATCCACCGGAAAGACTCCGGAAGCTGCTACAATATATTGATGGAGGACGATCAGAGGAAGATCTCGAACCAGAGGAGACAGAAGCCTTAGAAATCGCGCAGATGGTTAACCAAATCAAAAAAGATGCGGAAGTGACGGTGAAGTATATGAAACAATGGGAAAAGTTACAGAAGGTTTATCATGATGGACAGCGGGAAGGAAAATTTTCGACAAAGTCTGAGGATATTATGGAACTACTAGAGGATTATGGAGATATTCCGGAAGAACTTCACAAAAAGATCCTAAGTGAGCAGGATCCTGATACCTTAAAGAAATGGCTGAAACTTGCTGCGAAGGTTTCGAGTATGGATGAATTTGCTGCAAAAATGTAATGAGATGGCAAATAAAGAATAGACAGAATGGAAAAAGACGGTCAGGTATTTCTCCTGACCGCCTTTGTTTACAACTCAATTATGCAATTTTACTCATACAGTTCTGTTCCTTAAGATTACTGTAATAAGGAAAGTACACCCTGGTTGGACTGGTTAGCCTGAGCCAACATAGCCTGACCTGCCTGAGACAGGATATTGTTGTTGGAGTACTTAACCATCTCAGTAGCCATATCGGTATCACGGATCTGGCTTTCTGCACTTGTGGTGTTCTCAACTACGTTGTCGAGGTTGTTGATGGTGTGCTCCAGTCTGTTTTGAACTGCACCGAGAGCGGAACGCTGGGTGGATACAGTCTGAATAGCAGCCTTGATGGTATCAATAGCATTCTTTGCATTTGTGTCATCTGCTCCATCAACTTTCAGATTCTTAACACCAAGTCCTGCTGCACTCATAGCATCAATATCAACAGAAATCTGGTTGTTGTCAGTAGCATCAGCACCAACATGTAATTTCAGTGTTAATGCAGCGGTTTTGCTCTGGCTTGTAGCAACATACTTTGTAATATCTGCAGCATCAAGTAAGGTTGTTCCCTGATCATCAGTATACAGTTTCTTTCCAGCCTTTAAGGATGCTGTTCCATCAGCCGCATTAATATCAAAATAGTCATCCAATGCATTAGCAGAAATCTTGTTACCATCCGCATCATACAATTTGCCCGGTGCTGCGGTATAGTCTGCTGCTGTTGCCTTTGTGCCTGCTGTTGCTGCAGAAATAGTAATTTTATCACCATTTGATGCAGTACCCGCTGTAATGCTAATACCCTCATCTGCAAGGACGACTGCATTTCCTCCTGCATCCTTCCAATTTGTGCCATCATATGTTAATACTTTAGCTGTATCAATATCTGCTCCATTGTAGATTATAGTAAGACCGGCATTGGTTGATGTAGCTGCAGAATGTGTAGGTGCTACTTTATATATATCTTTACCTGCTGTAATAGCAGCATCCAAGTCTTTATCAGTTGTTAACTGTGTTCCATCTGCTGTAAAAATATTTGTACCTGTCTTTAACTTTTTGATTTCATAACCCGCCGTATATTCTTTAGCCACCTGCTTATTGCCCTTTAACAGATAGGTCTCATTGAACTTAGTGGTCTCAGCAACACGGTCAATTTCTGTCGTTAACTGATCAATTTCATTCTGGATATAGTCTCTGTCAGTTGCGGAATTGGTTCCGTTTGCAGACTTTACAGCCAGTTCATTCATTCTCTGTAACATATCCTGAACTTCGTTCAGTGCACCTTCAGCGGTCTGTACTGCACTGATACCATCCTGTGCGTTGGAAGAAGCCTGTGTTAAACCTCTGATCTGCTTACGCATCTTTTCACTGATGGAAAGACCTGCTGCGTCATCTGCTGCACGGTTGATCTTATATCCGGAAGATAACTTCTCGGTGGACTTAGCCTGTGTCTTTGTGGTTACGCCTAACATTCTGTTAGAGTTCATTGCTGTTAAATTGTGTTGTACTACCATAATATTACCTCCTTGTAATACTGGCACAAATCCGTTTGTGTCAGTTGCTTTGTAAATAGTTTCTTTTTGTTGCTTTATAGTAACCGGAAACCCGAACTTCAAAGACGGGCCCTGACTTGTGATATTCAAAGCTTCCGGCTATTACCGATGTTATTGTTCCAGATTGCCGTGAGCAATTACGACGTTAGACTTTTTCTTCTTTAAATACCTGGGATCCGTTTCGGGTTCTGCATAGTATTTAGGAAGAGCTGCCTTTTCTTCCGGATCGGTGATCTGCTTCTCCAACATGGAGCTTCGTACAATGTTGACATCCTTCGGTGCATCCACCATGATTCGCAGATGATTCTTCGTTCCTCCGAGGAATACGACCTTGATGTTGTCACCAATCATCAGATATTCTTCCGTACTTACCGTTAGTCTTAACATAGAAACCTCCTGTCTCCTTCGAGCCTCCTGGCTGTTGTTATTCCTAATGCAACACTTTGTAATAAAATGTTGCATTCCTGAACCATGCAAAAAGAGAACTTCAACCAGCCGATGGGAGCTGGCTCACATGAGGCTGATTGAAGTTCTCTTTTTATAGGGCGAAGCCCTCAATGAAATAAGCTGCCGGCCAAATATCAACCGTATAGGTATGAAGTGGCAAACGGCAGCTTATGAATTGCCATGGTTCAGGAATTGTGCAGCACTACAAGAAATCTCTAACAATGATTTCAGAATTTTATTGCCCGATATTTTCCTGTTTTGGACTTTTCCTGGCTTAATCGTCCATTTATGTCCAAAAATCCAGCTGCTTTCAGGAGTTCACTGCCTGATCGCTTCCTGTTTTGGACTTTTCCTGACTTGATTTGTCCATTTATGTCCAAAAATCCAGTTGCTTTCAAGAGTTCACCGCCTGACAGCTTCCTATTTTGGACTTTTCCTGACTTGATTGTCCATTTATGTCCAAAAAGCCGGCGTATAATGTACGGAGAGAACAGGAGAAGGGAGTTCATATGAGCAAAACACAGCCTATCAGGTCAACAACACAATTGAATCAGATTAAAAAGTATTATCAGGAAATTATTCCGGAGAAACGTAATTATGCGCTGATTATTCTGGGATTAAATACGGCACTGCGTATTTCAGATATTCTGCAGCTGCGGGTATCCGATGTCTGGGATTGGCAAAAGCAAAGCTTCAAGAGGCATCTTGAAGTGATGGAAAGCAAAACCGGCAAGCTGACATCCATCTACATAAATAAAGAGGTAAGGCAGGCCTTGCTCCAGTGCCTGCTGAATCAAAGAGCTGCAGACGAGTTTATATTTGCAAGCTATAAATATAAAAATATGCCATTGAGCCGGTACCAGGCGTACCGGATTGTAAAGCGGGCTGCCGTTTATGCAGGGATGCCGGAGCATATCAGCTGTCACTCCCTGCGGAAAACATTTGGTTATCATGCATGGAAGCAAAGTGTACCTCCGGCAATGCTGATGGGCATTTACAATCATTCCTCCTACCAGATCACCAGACGGTATCTTGGAATTGATCAGGATGATAAGGATCAGGTGTTTGAAAAAATCAGGCTATAGCAGGAAGAATTTACCGAAATAACTTCAGCCCTTGGGATAGAATTCCCAGAATTTACTATGACAATTGAGGTCCACCTTTACGACCTTCCACAGAATCTATCTGTGTAACCGGCAGATCAGGATGCTCCCGGATATAAAGCTGGTAATCAGCATAGGTACGCCCCAGACGGCAGCTCTTATCTACTTTGTATACTTTCTTTCTCTTTCGGCGGGCATAACGGACTTTTCTTGGAAGATCAATGTTTTTTGCATCAAAAAGGCCATAATCTATAAGACGGTACATAGTACTTTCACTTACCATAACCGAATCCGGATGGTTCACACAAATATGATGCAGGGACTGCTTCTTTTTCAAAAGAGGGGAAACAATGCCGTTCAGGTGGGCAATATCATCTTCTGTCAGGGAAATACCTGATCTGGCTTCAGACAGTTTCTCTTCGTACTGCTTTTGCGCGGAAACAGGATCATAGAGATGCTTCTGTAAAGTACAGGAGCGGTTACGTTTTGGACAGCCATTACAAACATAGGGAGGTTTCCCCAGCAGGCGGCAGGAATCAGGGACATACCGGGAACATACAGAATTACAAAGTTTACACTGGTTACAGTGAGAGCGAAAACGTCTGAAACCACATTCTTTGCAGAGAAAGCTGGAAGTACACAAAAATCTGTGCTTACAGTTATTATAGGGACAGCCGGGAGAACCTACATTTTTAGTAATAGTATGAGAACGGATTTCCCTGGAAACAGTGGTAGGACTTTTACCCAGTTCATTAGCGATTGCCTTGAAGGAACGACCTTCTTTCAAGAGCTCTTCAATTCTTATTCTTTCGTCAGAAAGTAAATGTTTATTTTTATTCATAGCGGTACCTCTCTCCTTTACACCGGGATACAGCAAAAGAATGATACCATGCCAGAGGGGAATATAGCTATTTATTTTTCATAGTAAATGCAACTGCTATGATTTCCTAAAGTAAATGCAACAAAAATATATGTGAGGGGTTGCATTTACTTTGAAAAATAAGATTATTTAAAAAATTTTATTTCAGGGGTTAAGTAATTTCCGTGTTTGCCGATAATATAAGTGTACAGAAAAATGCAACACTTTATTACAAAATGTTGTATTTTTCTTATAATTACACTTGCGTCCAACAGTATATTTAATATTTTAATGTCTTAATGTCTTATTGCTTCAAATTCTCTATCTTTACAATCACGCCAAGTCCATATGGATCCTTTCCTATGAGCTTAATGCTTCCTGTATTATATATTCTGTATTAGGCTTCCTATATTATGTTCTCTGTATTATCTTTTCCATTTATTTCCCTACTATTGAACCGCACGTATAATACCTTATAGGTATTGTATCAATGTCATTATATGTATTTCACATTATAGGTCACATATGTTAAAGTAAAATCATCAAAAGGAAGTCAGGCCGGACCTCTTAAAAGGCTTTTCCGCCAAACAGGAAAAGTACCTGGGTAAGTTGTAACAGAATTGTTTACAGAAAGGTTAAGGTGACTGTTATGAAGAAAATTTTAGATAGAATCAATGAGTTTTGCAGAGAATATTACATGAGCTTTGCAGAAAGAATTTAGTTTCGTTTTCTAAATTACGCGAATTCATATTTACTTAATATAAGGGCTGTAGCATGAATGATCCCATGCTGTAGCCCTTCTCCCATTCTTATTTCATTCCTGAGCAGCTTTAGATTTTCCTGTCATTCCATCCGTTCCTTTTACCGTAAAGGCAGGACAACAAATTTCTGATCCTCTGTGCCGTTCTCCAATCCCTGTGACAGCCAGTCCTGAATCTCCTTATTGTAGTCTCCTGCGGAAAGCATTTCCTCAGCAAATGTTCTGCGGATACATAAATATTCGGATCCATAATAGGTTTTCATTACGCTCTCTTTACTGTCCTGTGGGGTTATGGTTCCATCTACTACATCCGGACGGTACCAGGAAGACCGGTAGTCAATATCATTAAAAATAATTACGGATTTCTGCGGAATCTCTGCGTAAGCCTGTTCCCATTGTTCGGTAACCGCCTCATAATACGGCTGCTGAACTAACAATTCTCCTCTGTCAAAGACAGACCATATCGACAGAATCACACAAACGCTCACGGCCCCACCGAAGAAATAAGCTTTACTTCCGCTCTTTAAGTCTGGCAGGAGCAATCCTATCACACCGATACACAGCAGAAAAGTAGCCGGCTCGAAAAACCGGAAATAAAAGGTATCCATAGATGACACATAACGGATGGCAGTGAATACTCCATAATACATTACCGCCATGGTAATCATTACTGACTGAAGCGAAAAGTGCTTACACCGCTTAATGATCAGGGCAATCAGACAAATGATCAGCATCCAGATCACAAACAGCTTGATTTTATACGGAAAATTCTCCATATACTCCGGTATCTGTAATGAAAATATATGAAAGAATTCTGTCAGCAGGCTTTGGATCAGATCATCTGTCAGTGTCCGGAAATCATCCCACCACATTGTTCTGCTTACTCCGGAAGCCATTCCATTCATGATCTTGTTCATCATCAGATATCCTACGCTCAGGATACTTGAAACAACCGCCGTTATTGCAAGACAAACTGCCTTGTGAAAATCGGATTTTTCCCGCTGTTTATAATACTTCCATAATAATGCACAAATGTATACCCCGGTAACAATCCATACATAAATTCCAAAATATCTGGTCAGGAAGCTGCATACCCCCATAATACCCAGCAGAATATACCACTTCACACCGGGATGATCTTCCTTCAGAATCCGGGCAAGCACAAGACCGAATCCAAACAAAAACAGAATAAAGGGAACTTCACTCCACGTATAATAGCATAGATCAAGAAAACCAATATTCGTAAGACACAGCGCATAAATCCACGCATCCTTTCGGAAACATACACGCATCAGAATAAGTAAAAGTCCCGCAATCAGCATGGCCAGTATCTTGGAAGCCAGATACGCATTTACCTTCGTGACGAGCATTACTGCTGCAATACATGCCGGGTAAAGAACCGGCCAGTTGGCAAACCAGGATCGGTATCCGGCAAGCCCGTCATATTGAAAACCATTGCCCTGCACGAGGTTTTCCGCTTCTTCCAGATAGCCTGTGGAATCAGCGGATATGTATATTCCATTCAGATATGCTTTTGAATAGATCAATATACAAACCATTCCGAACAACAGAATGAGGAAAACGTCACTTCCGTATTTTCCGATCCATTCCCTGAAAGGAATTCTTCCCACAAATCCAAGCAGACGCTCCTTTCCCAGCCATATCTGCAATAAATATCCAATCAGAAGCAGAATGCTCACAGGAATGGAATAGTAGAAAATGTCTCCATAAGTTACCCTCACGGGTTCCACCTTCTCTATTCCGACAGAGATTCCACAGGAAAGAGCCTCTCCATTCTCCCATACCGTTTCCTCAAAAGGAAGATTTTCTCCCCAGCCTTCCGGCACCTGCATGAAATAGGGATCACTTGCATCCGCCTCGATGACAATCCGATACTCTTCCCCGGCCTGAAACGAAAGCTCCGCCGGAAAAACCGTCCACTTACCCGGCTCAATTTCATTTACTGCAAGTGAATCATTAAAAATAAGTTCTTTATCCGAATTCCAGATTTTCATGCGGAAGGTTCCCTGACTTTCCGAAGAAACATTAACCAGAAGAAGCGTAAAGCCACTGACTGAAAAATCCTCTTTAACCTTCCAGGTAATCTCCCTCTCCTCTCCTGCCGGACATTCCACATAGACAGGATCCGGATTAATTGTCGGAAGAATCTGCGTTGTGGCAGCACTATTCTGTGCCGTATGGGTTAGTACAAGCATAACCGCAGCAAAAACGAGCAATCCCAGTATACTTCCTATCAGCTTTTTCATCCAATTTCCTTTATTCATGACCAATCTTCTCCGAAAGTTTCATTGCCAGACCGACTACCACATCGGAATTATAGTGGCAATGCTCTCCCCATCTTCCAAGACCATAAATTTGTCTTTCGGAAGTAAAGTCGAGCAGCCGCTTCATAATCTGAGGCTTGTTAATGGTATTTAACGGGTAGGCATATTCATTCATATAAGTAAATACTGCCTGCTCCTGATACATGGGAACCCGTTCTTTCCTTGTTTCCAGCCAGTATCCTCTGCTTCCCTGACAGAAATTATGCCGCACCAGAATACGATGAAAGGGTTTTTTCTCATCCGGAATATACAGCCACTGTGCATCCGTCTGCAGATATCCACTGATATATCTGGTTTCAATCGAGCTATGCTTCAGCATTTTCACCTCGTTTTGTATATCCTCCGGTAATCCGGTAATCTTCCAAAGACTGTTCCACGGAATTGTTGTTATGATCTTTTCCGCTTCACAATACTCTCCATCCGACATTCTGATTCTGCGGTGATTAAGATCAAGCTCAATGACCTCTGTTCCATACTTTACATGACCTTCAATCGCTTCTGCCATACGGAGCCACAGCTCTCCATAACCATACTTTTTCGGATAATAAAAGGACGCATGTCCCGGCTGCTGTCCGTAAGCCTTATGGGTAAGGCAGGAACGCAGCGTATCCTCAAAGCTTACATCGGGCAGTTTATCAAGCCAGTAGATTCCCAGCTCGTCCAGTTCATCCGCAAACATCTTGCGATTGTACGGGAGCATGTACATCCCTGCTATCTGATCTCCCAGTTTCCACGTAATCCAGTCCCGAAACTTTTCCGGTTTCGGTGTTCCACTATTGCATCCGGCTCTGGCAATCGAAGAAAGCACCCGAACCTGATCCTCCGGTTCCATCTGCCATATATTCGCCTCCAGCGGATGACTGATTTCTCTTTCTCCTATTACAATCCGGCTGTCACGGTCAAACCGCTCCCATTCCTCTTCGGGCATAAACCGGAACAGGAATTCATTCACCAAAGGCCGTCTGACATCCAGAAAATGACCGCCTCCTATATCGAACGGACTTCCATCCACCTGACAGGATCTGCAAAGTCCTCCTGCTTCATTTTCCTTCTCCACTACCAGAAAGGAATCTTCACCGAACTGCTTTAACCGGTTTGCAAAGGTAAGTCCTGCCGGACCTGCACCCAGAATTAAATACTTTACTTTTTCCATATATTTTTTTCATTCTTCTTCAGCATAAATAATATTTTCAGAGCTTCCACCACAGAGCTTCCTTTCAGGCTGGAAGCATTTCCCACATAATGAATCGGAACCTCTATCGTCCTGCGGTTTCTGCAATAATAACGCATCTCCGTCTGATACATATGTCCGGTAGAAAGGAAATTTTCAAGATTCATCTTTTCCAGAATCTCCTTTTGAAAAGCCTCAAATCCACTGGTCATATCCTTAAGCCGCGTTCCCAGTACCAGATTGGAAAGCAGCGTTCCTCCACCGCTCAAAATTCTCCGGTACAGAGGCTGTTCCCTCATGGAACCGCCTTTCATAAAGCGTGATCCCCAGACACATTCATACCCTTCATCCAGCTTTTCCAGAAATTGTGGTATTTCAGAGGGTAAATGGCTTAAGCCCCCATCCATTTCAAGTATCTGTTCCGCGCCATCTGCAAGAGCTCTCCGGAAGCCTTCCAGATAACAACTGATCACACCGGTTGATTCTTTGTAATAGATACATTTTACCTTATCGCTGTGCTTCTCCCTCTCACGTATAATCGCTTCCGTACGATCCTTTGAATAATCGTCAACAACAGGATATACGTATAAACGGTCATAGGGCAGCTCCAGAATTTCATCCAGAATCTGCCCCATCGTACTTTCTTCATTCGCAACAGGCATTACAATTATTGTTTTTTTCATCATTTATTCCATTCATTCTTTTGTCTGTTTTCTTCTGAAGCATATATAAACACTATTGTAACTATTTTAATTTCCAGATATCGCGATTGTACTCAGCAATGGTTCTGTCCGATGAGAAGAAGCCTGCCTTTGCAATATTTACCAGCATCATCTTCTTCCATTTGGTACGGTCTTCGTAATCTGCAAATGCTTTATCCTTTTCTTTGATATATGCCTCCAGATCAAGCAGTGTCATAAACCAGTCTTTATTCAGAAGCTCCTTATAGAGACGTTCCAGATTCTCTTTATGTCCTGCTGCCAGTGCCTGCTTTCCAACGATAAAGTCCACGGCTTCCTTAATCACCGGACTCTTTTCATAATAATCCTTTGAAACATAGTCAGCTTTGGCATAATGCTCAATAACCTCTTCGGATTTCGCACCAAAGATATAAATGTTATCATCTCCAACCAGCTCATTAATCTCAACGTTCGCACCATCGGAGGTTCCAAGCGTCACGGCACCGTTCAGCATGAACTTCATGTTGCCGGTTCCGGATGCTTCCTTGGATGCAAGAGAAATCTGCTCGGAAATATCACATGCCGGGATCAGCTTCTCTGCATAGGTTACATTGTAGTTTTCCACCATCAGAACTGTCATGTACCGGTTCACATCCGGATCGTTATTCACGATTTCCTGTAATACCAGAAGTAAATGGATGATGTCCTGTGCAATGATATAGGCCGGTGCTGCCTTGGCTCCGAAAATAAAGGTGATGGGACGAACCGGCTTTTTACCTGCTTTAATCTCCAGATATTTATGGATAATGTATAAGGCATTCATCTGCTGACGCTTATACTCATGAAGCCGCTTAATCTGAATATCAAAAATGGAATCCGGATTTAAGGTAACTCCTTCGTTTTCCTTCACATATGCAACCAGCTCCTGCTTGCGGTTCATTTTGATCTGCGCAATCTGATCCAGAACTTCCGGATTATCCTTAAATTCCAGAAGCTTTTCTAATTTATCGGCATCCTTCTTAAAGCCATCCCCGATTGTCTGTGCAAGATAGGTTGACAGTTCACGGTTACAACTCATCAGCCAGCGGCGGAAGGTAATACCGTTCGTCTTATTATTAAACTTTTCCGGATACAGCCTGTAAAACGCATTTAATTCGGTATTCTTCAGAATCTCTGTATGAATTGCAGCCACACCGTTTACAGAAAATCCATAGTGAATGTCGATGTGTGCCATGTGCACTCTGCCATCCTTATCAATAATCTGCACCTTCGGATCCTTGTATTTCGCAGCTACTCTCTTATCCAGCTCCTTAATATAAGGAACAAGCTGGGGAACGACCTTCTCCAGGTATTTTAAAGGCCACTTCTCCAGTGCTTCTGCAAGAATGGTATGATTCGTGTATGCACAGCACTTACTTACCACTTCAATAGCTTCATCCATGGTAAATGCCTTGTCTTCCACAAGAATACGAATCAGCTCCGGAATAATCATGGTTGGATGCGTGTCATTGATCTGGATGACTGCATGCTCATACATCTTACGAAGATCATACTTCTTCTCCTTCATCTCATGAAGAATCATCTGTGCCGCATTACATACCATGAAATACTGCTGATAAATACGGAGCAGATTGCCCGCCTCATCCGAATCATCCGGATAAAGGAATAAGGTAAGGTTTTTCTCAATGGCTTCCTTATCAAAGTCGATGCCCTTTTTAACAAGACTCTCATCTATACTTTCAATATCAAAGAGACGAAGCTTATTGACACCACTGTCATATCCCGGAACATCAATGTCATACAGCCGGGAAACGACCTTTTTCCTGCCAAAAAAGACATCGAAGGAAATATCTGTTCTGGTAAGCCAGGATTCCTTCTCCATCCATTCATTCTTCTCTGCACACTGCAGTTTATCACGGAACACCTGTTTAAACAGACCGAAATGATAATTTAATCCGATTCCCTCACCGGGTAATCCCAGCGTTGCAATGGAATCCATAAAGCAGGCAGCCAATCTTCCCAGTCCGCCATTTCCAAGGGAAGGTTCAGGCTCGATTTCTTCAATAACAGAAAGCTTCTTTCCGTATTTATTAAGAATCTCTGACATTTTGTCATAGACACCAAGATTGATCAGGTTATTGGAAAGCAGCTTACCGATTAGGAATTCAGCGGAAATATAATATACCTTCTTCTCTCCTTCATTCTCATCGGAAACCTTCATAAGCCTTTTCGTGAGAATAAGAACTACATAATACAGTTCCTGATCAGTCAGCTCTGCAATTTTCTTATCAAACATACTCTGTGCAATTTCAGAAAGCTGCTGCTCCATATTCAAAACCAGCACATCCTTCTGTAGATTCGTCTGTCCTGCCATAATCTCCTCCTCGATCAATATCTCAAACCATCTTAAAAACTATAACGCTTTTACGCATGGAATGCAAGCCAAAAGCGCACATCCTTTTACAGCTCCTCAACATAAACGACACCCTCGATATTCCGTATCGCCTGTATGGTTGAATCATGCATATGGGGACCTGTAAGCTCGATGCTGGTCATCACAGTCGTATCATCTCCCTTAATCATCGTCTCCATGGTTTCAAAACCGGCAATCCGCAGATCCATTTTACGGAGCTGCTTTCTCAGTTCAACAATACTCTTGGCGCTGTCCACTTCGATATAAAGCTCCAGAACGCGGGAATGCGTATAAACATACCGGTCAAGCCGTGCAAGCCCTACAAAGGTAAGCAGCACAAGCAGCAGCATGACAAAGGCTCCTTCATAAAAGCCGATTCCCAATGCAAGCCCGATACAGGCACATGCCCAGAGCCCCGCCGCCGTGGTAAGTCCTCTTATCTGATTCCTGCCTGTTACAATGATCGTACCGACTCCCAGAAAACCTACTCCGCTGATCACCTGTGCACCAAGACGTGCAACCTCCTGTCTGGTGCCAAAAAAATTCACAATATACTGTCCGGTCATCATCACCAGTGTCGCACCAAGACAGACCAACACATGTGTTTTAATTCCGGCTCCGCGTCGCTTCATTCCACGGTCAATTCCAATCAGCGTTCCTGCAGCCAGTGCAAGCAGAAGCCGTATCGTTACTGACACCATATTCAGTTCCCGCAATACACTTATCTCCTGCATCCTTGATTCTCCCTTTTGCTAAAAAGGAAAGATCCAGAGGATCTTTCCTTTTCGTTCCGTTTCCTATGGAAAATTAATCCAGAATCTGTGCAATGATACCCTCTACTTCTTCGCGCTCATAAGGCTTCGTGATGAATTCGGATGCTCCATATTTGACTGCCTGAATCATCTTTTCCTTCTGTCCTGCTGCTGTAATCATTACGGCCTCTGCATTCTCGTTATATTTCTTAATCAGCATCAGGGCTTCGATACCATCCATCTTCGGCATGGTAATATCCAGAGTCACAAGATCCGGATTAAGTTCCTTATACATAACATAGCCTTCCTCACCGTTCGTTGCCTCTCCGGCGATTTCATGTCCCATACCCTCCAAAATCTCTCTTAACATCTTACGGGATGTTCTGGAGTCATCTACGATCAGTATCTTTCCCATTTCTTATTCTCCTCCTGTTTTCTCTATCGCATTTCAAGGCTGTTGCCTATCGTAATAAGCACCTGTATGGTCTCTCCATATACTTCAATCGGAAGTATCAGCATCTTCTCACTGTAAAATCCGCTGATGGAAGCAGAAAATTCCGGAGGACATAATTCCATTTCAATTCTCTGCTGGCTCATATCGGACGCATACAGACCATTGATACAGTTAATCAGTTCCGCTACTGCATCCAGTGCGTCCTCATCCACCTTTTCGAACTCCTCATGTCCGAAACAGGAGGCGGTCGGTAAAAGTGCCTGTCCGTTTCCTGCAAAAGCACAGGTGACCGGCTTCTCACCTTCTACAAGCTGCATCGCACCGTTATCTGCAAGGTACTGTTTATCAAAGTATGCCTTCATCAGCATGACATTATTATCTACACAACGCATCATGGTGCGGAGTACCACCCCTGCCATATCCAGATATTCTGCTGCATCCGGCGGCAAAAACAGCGGTAATACACGGTCCACATCATCACTCTTCAAATCTTCCATACTGGAATTCGTAAATTCGTTCTCTGCCTGATATTCTCTCATGATATCGTCCAGCTCTGTGATCTTCATCAGATTCAGATTTTCAAGAGCCTGGGCAAACGCAAGATAGGGATTTCCCTGAAGTCTTAACAGTTCATCCACCTGTTTCTCGGTAAGATATCCCTTAATGACTGCAATATCACCAAAGCGCTTATCCATAACCGCCTGCAGCCGGTTGATCTTATCTGCCTGCTCCTGTGTAATCATTCCTTCTGCCACAGCGATCAGACCAAGCTTCACACGGACCTTGGTGATCTCTTCCAACACATCGTCTAACTGCTCCGATGTAAGCTTCCCCTTACTAATAAGATAATTCCCCCAAATTTTTGAAATCATACCCGTACCTCCCAATTGTTTCCATTAGTTTAAGAATACTATATTTTGAGCCTTTCGTCAAATAAGTCATCAGATGAATTCTTATATTCTAACATGTACCTTCGGCTTGCTTTCATTAAGTGCTCTACATGAAAATAGGAAAATAGAACTACCTGCACCAAACAGAGTAATTTTATTTCCCTATTTCATATTCATATGATGCGGGTGACAGGATTTGAACCTGCACGTCGGGGACACTAGAACCTAAATCTAGCGCGTCTGCCAATTCCGCCACACCCGCGGATAACTGATGGAACTTTATTATGTTATCATTCCATCCGATGCATGTCAATGTGATTTTCACAATTCATCTTACACAGTTCATCCTGTCTGATCAGCCCTACTCTTTTATTCCGTTTCACCGATATGCACGATCACCTTCCGATAAATCCGCACAAGGAAGAATACGGTCAATCCACCGGATACCAGCTCTGCAATCGGGAAAGCCCACCATACCATGTCAATGTTCCCGGTTCTGGAAAGCAGGTATGCAACGGGAAGCAGTACAACCAACTGTCTGGCTACGGACACCAACATACTGTATACGCCATTTCCAAGTGCCTGGAACATGGAGCCGCACACGATGGAAAAGCCTGCAAGCAGGAAACTGATACTGATGATCCGGAGTGCCGGACGTCCGATTGCAAGCATCGTTTCTGACGCATCAAACAAGCCAAGCAGGCTGTCCGGAGTAATCTGGAATATCAGAAAACCGATGAGCATGAGGATCACTGCATACAGAATACTGAGTTTTAACGTCTTCATCATCCTCTCACGTTTGCCTGCGCCATAATTATAGGCGATAATCGGCACCATACCGTTGTTCAGTCCGAATACCGGCATAAAGATAAAGCTCTGGAGCTTGAAGTATACCCCGAACACTGCCGCTGCGGTAGAACTGAATCCCAGCAGAATCTTATTCATACCGTAGGTCATGACCGATCCGATCGACTGCATAATAATAGAAGGAATACCCACTTCATAAATCATCCCGATGATTCTTCCATTCGGCCGGAAGCCCTTAATCCGCAGATGAATTTCCGTATTGACCTTAAGGTTAATGATGCAGGCAACGGTTCCTGCGATAATCTGTCCAATTACAGTAGCAATTGCCGCACCGGCAACCCCCATTTTCGGCACACCGAAATATCCGAAAATGAAAATCGGATCCAGAATGATATTAATAATCGCTCCAAGACTCTGCGTAATCATGGTATAAACGGTTTTACCGGTCGACTGTAAAAGCCGTTCAAATACAAACTGTGCATATATACCAAAGGAGCAACAGCATACAATCCGTAAATACTGTACCCCATACTCTACGATCTGGGGATCCTTTGTCTGGCTTAAATAAAAGGGCTTTGTTAAGAGAAGGCCGATCAGACAGAATACCACATAATTTACCAGAGCAAGAAAAACTCCGTTCTCTGCGGTCTTATCCGCTTTCCCAAAGTCCTTCTCACCAAGAGACTTTGATAGCAATGCGTTAATTCCGACACCGGTACCGGTTCCCAACGCAATCATCAGCGTCTGTAATGGAAATGCCAGCGAAACTGCTGTCAGGGCATTTTCATCAATTCTAGAAACAAAGATGCTGTCTACAATGTTATAAAGCGCCTGCACCAGCATGGAAATCATCATTGGCAGAGACATACTGATTAAAAGTTTGTTGACGGGCATCACACCCATTTTATTTTCTTTCTGTTCCATGGAAATCCTTTCTCCTTTGGTTTGCTTATATATTCTACATATACCCGTTTCACTAAATTCGTACTTCGCTCCGCTCGTTCTCATTAAGTGTCCGGGTACCGTTCGCACTAAGTTCAACCTTCGCCTGCGGCTCGCTTTCACTAAGTGCTCTACATGACAAACGGCGCTACTTACGCGGCGCCGGAATGAAAATTTATAATGAGCCACCCGGGACTCGAACCCGGGACAACTTGATTAAAAGTCAAGTGCTCTACCACCTGAGCTAGTGGCCCATATTTATAAGCTGGGCTAGCTGGATTCGAACCAGCGAATGCAGGGATCAAAACCCTGTGCCTTACCGCTTGGCGATAGCCCATTAAATGAACCGTACTCTTCCGGTTCCTCACCAAGCTTGTCCCCTGGGACAACCCCGGGTAAGGTGGATAGAGGGACTCGAACCCTCGGCCTCCAGAGCCACAATCTGGCGCGCTAACCAACTGCGCCATACCCACCATATGTGAGAAAGGTTTCATCCATCTCTCAAATGTGCCCAAAGGGATTCGAACCCCCGACCCACGGCTTAGAAGGCCGTTGCTCTATCCAGCTGAGCTATGGACACATAAGAGCGGGTGATGGGAATCGAACCCACGTATCCAGCTTGGAAGGCTGGTGTTCTACCATTGAACTACACCCGCATGGTATTTCTTACAAATCGGGGTGACAGGATTCGAACCTGCGGCCTCCTGGTCCCAAACCAGGCGCTCTAGCCAAGCTGAGCCACACCCCGGTAGACGTTCAAATGCTTCACCACACGACGCAAAATATATTATATGGTATCATCTAAACAATGTCAACTAATTTTTATGTTTTTATGGCATTTTTTTATTCCTGCAAATACCGGATCTCAAAGCTTACATCCTGCCGGATTCCATCCTCAATCGTCATCACAATATAGGACGGTCTTCTTCCCTCCTGCCGGGGATAAGTCAGCGATCCCGGATTAATGGCAATGAGATCTTTGTCCTGGTCCACAACCGGCTTATGCGTATGTCCGTACATGACAATATCAACTCCCCTGTCACGCGCCTCCTGCTTCAGCTCCTGATTTCCCATTGATACACCATACATGTTTCCATGAACAAGCCATACCTTATACTTTCCGATCTGGAACTCCTTCTCCCTCGGCAGATCCGAAAAGAAATCATTATTTCCAGCTACCATATAAACGGGACAACCTGCCCTCTGGCTGATCAGATACTCACTTCCTTCAATATCTCCACAATGAATCAACAGATCAATGGGCTCTTCTCTATCCACCACTTGCACAAAATTCTCATTCTGTCTGTGTGTATCACTTACAATCAGTACCTTCATTCATGTACTCCTCAATCTTTTGTCTCATAGAGCGTAATGCATTGCCTCTGTGACTGATTGCGTTCTTCTCCTCTTCGGTCAGTTCTGCAGAGGTCTGTACATAAGGCGGAACCAGAAAAATAGGATCATAGCCAAAGCCATTCTTTCCCCGTTCTTCATAACCGATTCTTCCTTCGATTGTGCCCTCCGTCGTAAGCAGTGTTCCATCCGGCATGACCGTAGCAATTGCACAGACAAACCGAGCTGTCCGCTTCTCATCCGGAACTCCGTTAAGACGTTCGATCAGGTTCGCATTTTTAATCTGATAGGAGGTATCCTCACCCAGGTATCTTGCAGAATAAATTCCGGGTTCTTTATTCAGGGTATCAATTTCCAGTCCCGAATCATCTGCCATGACAAAATCACCCGGTGCAAGGGCTGCGATAGCTTTCGCCTTAATGGACGCATTCTCCACAAAGGTCGTTCCGTCCTCAACAATATCGGTAATGACTCCTGCCTCCTTCATGGAAAGGATCTCCACCTCTTCACCGTTCACCCGGAATCCCTGCATGATTTCACGGATCTCTCTCATTTTATTCTGATTTCCTGTTGCAAAAATGATACGGGCCATTCCGCATACCTCGCTCTGTTTCATGATCTTCTAAAAATAAGTTTCATACGAACTGATAATTGCATTATAAATGCCATTTGCGATTTTTTCAATATAATCCTCGCGCTTCAAAAGGATCGCTTCCTGCTTGTTAGACAGACATCCCACGCGTACCTCAGCAGCCGGAACCGTTGCATATCGCAGCTTACTTTCTTCGGATGCCTTTTCAAGCCCTAATGCCTTTGTTTTAATCTCCGATGCCAGTTCCCTTTCCAGAAGATCTGCCAGCTCCACGCTGCCAAACCCCGGAATGAAATACTGATCATTATAGACCGTGCTTACTCCGTATACCGCTTCCTCTTCCCTGCTGTCCACAGATATTTCGATATACATGTCTGCCTTTACTTCATTGGCAAGCTCTACTCTCTGCTCTGCGTCAGGATTCACATCGTCCATTCTTGTATAATAAGCCTTGATCTTACTTTCATCGAGCTTTTCTTTCAGCTTCTTTGCAATCTGAAGCGTCAGCTCCTTTTCGATCACACCGTTTCCTTCTTCGCCCCTGTCCAGGCCTCCACAGGAAGGATCAATAACAACAATCCGGTTATAAATTTCTCTCGGATTTAAAAAGCTGATGTACAGTTCATTATTTTCAAATACCGTACGGTATTCATAAACCTGCGTCAGTTCAAAAACCAGTGCAACGCCGTCCTCCGTTTCATGATAAAAACCTGCTTCTACCCCGGTACGGTTTCCCATGAGCGCATGCTCTGCATAAAACGACTCCTGCACATTCTGAATCAGCACATAAAGCTCCTGATCCATATAGTGATTTTCTATTGTGATCTCTTCTGCCTTACTTCCCTCCGGTAATGGAATACAGAGATAATCCGTTGCAGTCTCCGTATCAAAAGCAAGTGCATTTTCAGGATCCGCCGAAGAAGCCTGCGGATCAATCTCATCTCCGGTTCTCACAACCTCATCCTGTGCAACCTCTGTAATGGTAACCACCTTCGTTGTGGATAGCCCGATGATCAGCCCTAATGCTATTACAGAAAACAGACACACCAGCACCGTCGTTTTCTTCATCAATTTCTGCTGCATAATCCTTCCTTCCGATCCTTATATCAAATATAGATAAAATCTGCAGATTTCTACATAGATCTCAGGGATTTTTCTTAGGCGGTTTCGGTCCGGGGAACTGATAAAAGTAGGTCTTCATCATTCCATTATATATTTTACGGTTCTTATCTGCCTTAAGTCCAAGTGCTTCCTGCGCCTTATCATAGGAAGTAATCAGATACAGCGACCAGTCATCCAGCTTCTTAAACCGCTCCCCGATCGTATGATACAGATCAAAAAGCGCTTCTTTTTCTTCCAATCGCTCTCCATAAGGAGGATTCGTAATCACAAAGCCATATTTCCTGCTGTGGCTTAACTGGTTCACTCCACGCTTCTGAAAATGAATCAGATGATCTACGCCTGCAAGACGTGCATTCTGCCTTGCATACTCCACCATTGTTTCATCCAGATCGTACCCCTGAATATCCGTTTCCACATTCAGGTCAATTTCTTCCTTCGCTTCTTCACGGACTCCTATCCATTCCTTTTCCGGAATCAGGTGATTCCATGTCATTGCCGTGAAGCTCCGGTTCACTCCCGGCGCCATGTGGGCCGCCATCATCGCTGCTTCAATCGGGAATGTTCCACTTCCACAGAACGGATCCACCAGAATGCGGTTTCCTCTCCATGGAGTGAGCATAATCAGGGCTGCCGCCAGATTCTCGGCAATCGGTGCCTTAGCAGTCAGCTTACGGTATCCTCTTTTATGTAAGGATTCTCCGGTGGTGTCAATTCCAACCAGCACCTCATCCTTATGAAGAAATGCCCGCACAGGGAAAAGATCGCCGTCCTCTGCAAACCAACTGATATGATGAACCTCCTTCATCCTCTCTACCATGGCTTTTTTCATAATGGACTGAATATCCGAAGGACTGAACAGCTTACTCTTCACACTAGCCGCCTTCGTCACATAAAACTTACCATTCACCGGTATGTAATGCTCCCATGGAATCGCTTTCGTTCCCTGAAACAGATCCTCAAAGGTTTCTGCATGAAATTCTCCGGCTTTAATCAGAATACGTTCTGCCGTACGCAGATAAATATTTGCCCGGCATACCGCTTCTGCATCTCCTTCAAACAGGATTCTTCCATCCTCTACACGGATAATCTCATATCCAAGATCCAGTATTTCCCTTTTTAAAACTGCCTCAAGTCCGAAATGACAAGGGGCAATCAATTCCAATCGTTCCATTTTCCAACCTTCGTTTCTACTCTCTATCACTATACCTTTAAGTTACAGGCATCGTTTCACTCTCTTCAAAGGATAACATACCTGTCTTTTTCAGGCAACAAAGAGTTTTTAAGGTCAAACAAAGGTGCAAGGTCAAACAAAGGCGCCCATAAAGGGCGCCTCCGTTGGTCTTAATAATCGCTCTTGTTGGTATTTTTGTCCTTAGAGCTGTTGGTAGACTGGTTCTTCTGGGAATTCTTGGAAGAATTCTGAGAATCCTTGGAAGAAGTACTTCCCTGAGAATTGGTTGTCTTGTTTTCACTGTAATCGTTCTTAGACATAATTCCTCACATTCCGCCGTGTGATCTTTCTACGGCTTAATATAATTTTTTGTTACAGGAGTATTATGAACGATTTTAATTTTTTTATTCATCATTGCTTTTCATTTATTTTCATTAAGTTTCTACTTGTCCCTCTCACTAAATTCATGCTGCACTTCGTTTGCATTCATTAAGTGTTCCGGACTGGTTCGCACTAAATTCAAGCTGCACCTTCGGTTTGCTTTCATTAAGTGCTCTACACAACAAAAGGGACATTGCTTTCGCAATGCCCCTAAAGTTTCAGGTTTTATTTAATTACTTGGAAGCTTTCCAATCTTCATACTGCTTAGAGAACTCAGCAAGTACATCCTGGTATCCAGCTTCATCAAGTGCTGCGTTGTACTCAGTGATGATGGATTCAACATCAGCTGCAGCATATCCACCAAGCTCGAGAACGAATCCGTACTGATCGAATACGTTTGTACATGCAGCGTACTGAGCTTCAACAGGTGCTACATTAAATCTGAATCCTGCTGCACAGGAAGCCTTAGCCTGTCCGTTCATATCCTGGTAGATCTGAACCTTGTCATCAGGTTCGCCAGAGCAAAGGGTAAGAGGAACTACAGAAGTGGATTCCCAAGCGGAATGACCATACTTCTCATTGTTCTGGGATACCTTGCCGTCAGCATCTAAGGTATAATCTACATCCTGAATACCATAGGTATAAAGGTTAGCTACAGTATTATCTGTGTACAGTAAGCCTAAGAAGTCGATACAAGCCTTAGCCTGCTCTTCAGAGGAGTTAGCTGTAATTGCGAAACAGGATCCAAGAGTAGTAGTAGAATGAGCATACTTACCGGTAAAGCCTTCTACGAATACTTCTTCCTGCATATCACGGCTTTCGGAGTTGGACTCGTCACCAGGTACACATGTCCACCAGTTAACGCCCCAGTTCTGAGACTGTGCTTCACTATCGGAAGTGGTCTTGGTTACTTCATCTTCAGAGATGTAACCCTTCTCACCCCATTCGCACATTAAAGTACAGAAATCAATGTAATCCTGAGTTAATGTAGGGTTAATTACAGTATCGGTAGCACGATCAACTGCGAATAAGGAGTTAGCTCCATCGAAGAAGTCATACTTGTCAATGTAATATCTGAAGAACATAGGTGTCTTACCTGCAAGGTAAGGATACTTAAGTCCCTTCTCTGTCTTACACCACTCAAGGTACGGCTCAAGATCCTTAAGTTCCTTAATGGAAGCGGTATCAAGACCAAACTCGGTAGCATATCCTTCAGGGAACTTTAAGTCATAACCTTCGTATGCTTCCTTGTAAACAGGAACGAATAAATCCTTTCCATCATAACGGGAAGCGGTCCAGATAGATTCCGGCATAGCGCTGTAAAGGGTTGTTCCAGGTAAAAGATCTGTGATGTCATAAGCTGCGTTAGCCTTGTACAGATCGTTGGTTCCGATGGTTCCCATCCAGCTTGCGGTCCAAAGTAAGTTGATTTCGTTGTTTGCTAATGCAAGGTTTGCCTTATCTGCATATTCACCTGAAGGAATATCATTGATAGTAACCTGTACATTGATCTTGTCAGCGATGTACTCGTTGATAGCGTCCTGAACTGCCTTTACTTCTGCACTGTCAGGCTGTGCCACGTTGTAGCTTGCTCTGTAGATGTTGATGTTAACCACATCTCCACTAGCTGCTTCTGTTGTGTCTGCTGCTGCAGCATCATCTGTTGTGTCTGCTGCTTCTGTTGTTGTGTCTGCTGCTTCTGTTGTTGTGTCAGTTGCAGGCGTTTCTGTGGTGCTGCTTCCGCATCCGGCAAGAGTGCTGACTGCCATAGCTGCTACCAGCAGAGCTGATAAAAGTTTTTTCTTCATTTGATAAAAACCTCCCTTTTTAATTATATTCTCAAAGGTGATGCCGGAATTGGAATCACCCGGAATACCAAATTAAGTATGTTGTTTTACGATACCTTTTAAAGCGTATCAGTCACTATGTTAACCCTTAACAGATCCTACTGTCAAGCCCTTAATGAAATATTTCTGGAAGAACGGATATACCACCATGATCGGTCCGATAACGATCAATACCGTTGCCATTGTGGAAGAGTACTGCGGAATATTACCACCCATAGCTGCTCTCGCTGCCGCAGGTACATTGGTGTTATTCAGCAGGAATTCAATACTCTTCTGAATACTTACGAGCAGGAGTTGTAACGGCTTCTTATTATCGGAGGTAATGTAAAGCAAAGCGTTCTGCCAGTCATTCCAGTAAGCGGTAGCCATCATAAAGCCTACAGCTGCCATGGAAGGCTTAAGAAGCGGAAGGGTGATCTGGAAGAATGTTCTGTATTCACCTGCACCGTCAATCTTGGCTGCTTCCATCAATTCATTCGGAATACTGTTAGCGATGTATGTTCTTAAGATGATAACGTTCATCGTAGATACACACAACGGAAGGATTAATAACCATAAGCTGTCTTTTAAGTGATAGTAGCTTGTGAAGATAATATATCCGGAAAGCTGACCACCATTGAACAGCATAGGGATCAAAAGGTAAATGGATAAAAACTTGGATAACCGGAAGCCCTTTCTGCTAATGGAATAAGCAAACATACTCATTACCATCAGGCCTAAGAAGGTACCGAATACCGTAACAAAAATAGTAACTGCATAAGAGGTCAATAACTGATGACCATATTTCAAAACGGATTGTACACCTGCTAAGGACCACTTCTCCGGGAAGTAGCTGAAACCATTATTCAGAATTGCACCTTCATCTGTGAAAGCTGCAATGAATACCAGCAATACCGGCAGAAAGCAAAACAGTGTATACAGTAAAAGGAAAAATCCGAGAACATACTGACCGATTCCTTTTTTCTCTTTTCTGGATGGTGCCAAATCGGCAGCATTACCTTTTTTCTTGCTCATCTTCTATTCTCCTTTCCCTTAGAACAATGCATTATCGGGTGCAATCTTACGAACCATTCCATTCGCAAATAGCATCATCAGCAAGCCTACCACAGACTGGAAGAAGCTGGTTGCAGCCGTAAATCCAAAGTTAGAGTTTTTAAAGATCGCATTCAATACATAAGAGTCAATAACCTGTGTTGTCGGATAAAGCACACCACTGTTTCTGGTTACCTGATAGAACAAACCGGTATCAGACTTCATAATGCTACCAACGGATAATAACAGCATAACAGTAATCATCGGAATCAGTGCCGGGATGGTAATGTTCCAGATCTTCTGCCACTTGTTTGCGCCATCGATTTCTGCTGCTTCGTATAACTCGGTATCAATACCGGCTAATACGGACATATACAACACAGAACCATAACCTACACTGTTCCACATTTTTACGATGGTTAAAATCACCGGCCAGTAAGAAGCTGTTGAGTAAAATCGTATATTGGCATCCATTGCATGATTGATGATACCAGTATCGGTACTGATAAATGCATACACAATAAACTGTACTGCTGCATAAGAAATAAATACCGGGATGATCATAATGGTCTGCATTGTCTTAGCCATTTTTTTAAATACGAACTGATCAATAGCGATTGCCAGTACTACATTGAGGAAGGTTCCCAGCGCCGTAAACACAATGTAATACAACAGGGTATTTCTCGTCATTGTCACGAAGGTTGCTTTGGAAGCAAGAAGGAATTTGAAGTTATCAATTCCGTTCCACGGGCTCTTCCAAATACCCAGTGTGTAGTCAAAATTCTTAAACGCCATTACAAGACCAGCCATAGGGACATACATGATAAAGAATAAAATCAGGAATGCCGGCAACGCCATTACAACGTGCGCTCTGTGCTTCCACGTGTTATGCAAGAAGCTTTTCATAGTCATCTCTCCTTTTTCCGTTAGATTTGCTTTTCTTTATATATAGAAGAAACGCATCATTACCGTTCACTGCCGTTCTTCTTATATATCTCATTTTATGTGCAACCGGTAAGATTGTATGCTTTGTTTCCTGTATTATAAATGCTTCACCGAATTACCTTCAAAAACCACACCGGGAACGACAATCTGTTCAGTAATTGTCGACTTCGGATTTTCAATGAGACTGATAAGCTTCAGTGCCGCTTCTCTTCCAAGCCTCCCGGTATCCTGGATAATGGTCGTAATCTTCGGTTCAAAATGTCTTGCAATTCTTAATCCATCATAACCAACTACAGATACATCATCGGGAATCTTAAGTCCCAGTTCATTGATGGCATTAATTCCTCCAAAGCAGGAGAAATCATCCGGATAAAGGATGCAGGTCGGAATCTCCTTAAGTCCCAGGAGTCTCTTCGTTTCCAGGTAGGCACCGTTCGTATCACGGTAAGGTGCTTCTCCGATGTACTCTGCCGGAACATCAATGCCAAGCTCCTCGCAGGTCTTATAGAAGGAAGATAACCGGTTCTGCGTAACCGATGAGGATGCTCCATGAATGTATGCAATCCTGCGGTGTCCCATGGAATAAACATATTGTACAAGATCTCTCATGCCGGATACGTTATCTGAGATAATGGCACATCGGTTATTAAAAAGATGATCAATGGTGATTACCGGGATATCACTCCGTACCAGTTCTTCCACTTCCGGATCATAGAAGTCCACACAGGCAATCATCACACCGTCAAATCCGCGATATCTGCTATGCTCTAAATAGGACATCTTGTTTCCACCGGATCGGTTGCTGTTAATAAAAGTGATATCGTATCCCTTCTCTTCTGCAGTACTTTTGAAGCTGTCCAGTACATATGTAAAATAATCATGCTTCAGGCCGCTGTGGGCATCATCTACAAAGAGAACTCCAAGATTTCTGGTGCAGTTTGTTTTCAATGCCTTGGCTGCAGAGTTTGGGGAATATCCCATTTCCTTGGCAACCTGTCTGATATGTTCCTTTGTTTCTTTTCCTATATCCTTGTGATCGTTCAGGGCCTTGCTGACGGTTGCTATCGATACCCCGCAGGCTGCTGAAATATCCTTCATCGAAACCATAGCTGTAATCCCTTCACTGCTCATCGATTTCTTAATCGTTTTCGTATCATTATCGTACATCATTTCTTATAACTTCGCAATGCTTTTTATGATTTTTTTATGCAAAAATGACATTTTTAGCAAATTTCACAGAAAGAACAAGTATATTTCTACTATTTTTAACAAGGATTTTACTATTGACAACTTAAATTTTCGCTATTAGCATTTGTTCATAAGCTAATCTTAAGTATTTTTAAGTAATTTTAATTTAATTAGCCTTTAGAAATCATAGTTTTGCACTAGAAATCATTTTTGTCCTTTCGGAAATGCTCTAATATGCACAATTTTGTTGTTGCAATAGCATATCCTTTTATGTATAATTCTAATCAAGAAGTTACTTAAACGTTTTCTGTATGTTTATCAATATCAGCAACGTTTACTTTATACTATAGGTAACTATTAATACAATTAAATAATAATTAATAAGGTAAGGAGAAAGTGCTATGAAATTTGGTTATTTTGATGACGCGAACCGTGAGTACGTGATCACCACTCCCAAAACACCGCTTCCCTGGATCAACTATCTTGGCTGTAATGATTTCTTCAGTCTGATATCCAACACCTGCGGTGGCTATTCCTTTTATAAGGATGCGAAGTTACTTCGTTTAACCCGTTATCGTTACAACGATACCCCCAATGATGTGAATGGTAAATACTTCTATATTAAAGATGGCGATACCATTTGGAATCCCGGGTGGAAGCCCACAAAGACTGAGCTTGACTCTTACGAGTGCCGTCACGGTATCGGCTAAAACCGCCTTATTTCCAACCAGAAAGTACAGAGTAA